>FUFK010044540.1_pt1 | contig 33579 bp, 24 predicted proteins | sample 1021851 | NCBI WGS metagenome assembly FUFK01 (sample SAMEA51879418, study PRJEB19060) | metagenome | reverse complement strand
CTCTAGCTGCTGTTCACATGTATCGTGTATTGCAGAGACTGGATGATGTAGCCAATGCCTGTGAGGAAGCGGCTAACGCATTCCTACCGATTGTATACCAATGAAATTAGTTGGGAATTAATCCCAACCGGCTTCTTTGGCTATATCGCTAGGCGAATGCCTTTCTGCTATGCTTAGAGCATATTCAATCAGCTTCCAAAATAGAGCTGCAGTCAACAGACCTGTGATTAAGTCGAAAAGGAAATGTTGCTTTGTTGTTAATATGCTAATACTAAGAAGAGTGAATTCTACCCATAACAGTACTAGAAATGGTTTTGCGAATGGTCTGTCAATATACTCTCTCTTAACCCACACCGTCATCATTCTTGCTAGAAGATATGAGTGCACAATGTGTAAACTAGGCCAAGCGTTCCAAGGTTTGTCAGAGGTATGAATAAAATCGAATAATATAGCTTCTAATGCATTCATTGAGTCCCTGTCTATTGCGCCTCTCAAGTCGATTTCAGTGGGAAGAAATAAGAAAAAGAAGGTGCAGAACAGAGTGGCTAGTATCATTCCCTGCATAGCTAGAATCATCTCAACCCGGCCTCGATCATTTTTCGGGCACAAAATTAGTGTGACTGGATAGAATAAATACAGGGCCGCATAGGGTATAATTGTCCAGTAAACTACTGGTATTTCGGTTTCTATAGAAAGCATTGGTGTCCAGAATGTGTAGTCTCGAATACTCGCTATATTGTTAGATCCAAAATAGGGTACTGCAATACAAAATAGACCAATGATTAGTATCTCAATTGGGAACCAATGACCTCCCATATTCAATCTACGAGACCATGCGCCTGACCAAAGGCGATTCCATGGCATAAGTAATGCATGGACTCTGGAGGGGTGAGGACCTTCTGCAAGAGGGTGTTGGGAATTCACGATTGTCGAGGTCAGCATTGTTTTTTCAATAGAACTGCGAACAAAAATGGATTCCTGAGAGAGTTATCCTAACTTGAAAGAACAAGAATTACATTTTTTCCATTCTATTTTTACATCGGCTCCGCATTTAGGACAAAGGCCTGGAATGAATACCTTGACCGGGATCTGGCAGGTATTTTCGGCTGGCAGATTTGTTGGTTCTTTCACAATTATCACTCATCAGGCATCAGCAAAGAGCCAACAATCGTCACTATTGTAGAGCCGATTACTGCTGAAAGGAATACTTCGAGGTTTGCTAGGCCGAATTCATTAGTCGGTGAGAAGATATACACTATACCATCCCCCAAATCTCCAGTCAACGCACCATATGCAACTACTGATAGTAATCCGCTGACTGCACCTAAGAGTGCACCTTGGGAAGAGATTCGATTCCAGAGTGTGAGAAGAACAGGCATTACCGTGGCAGCAGCTAGCAAGTCAGCGAAGAGGAAAATCTGGAACACACCTCCTGCATCTAGGGCAGATATTCCAATGAGGGGGATGGTGAAAGGAAGTGTAGGCCCAGTTGCCAGATAGATTGCAATTGGAATCATACCGACTGTTAGATATCGAGCATTCTGGAGATCCATTTTGCTATCGCTAAGATCCCTCGAAATCGAAGCCACAACAGCATTCTGTAGAGTGTCGACGCTGGAGCAAGCCAGAGCGATTGCGAGGACAATGAAAGCGGCTACAAACAACATACCTGCATCATCTATCAAGTAGAAGAATGCAGATGAAGGGTCATCCACAGCACCCTGTCCAGCAACTACAGTACCTAGAACACCCATGACGAAGACTAGTGGCAAGACGAGCCCCGCAGCCAGCCAAGCACCCTTCGTCAAAGCATTATCAGACTCTGATGCCCATGCTCGCTGCCAGTTTCCTTGTGAGAACATCTCGGCTGCTGTGATTGCCACAACCAAGGCCAAACCTGACTTGAAAGAGTCCATGTGTGACATGGAGCCGATGCTCCATGAATCCTCTGGATTGTATGCCTTAGCATCGGAAATAAGGCCGTTAATGTCCCCTCCGAAGAGAGTCAACAATAGAGCAATGACCAGGAATAAAATGGTCCATGCCTGAATGCGATCTGTTGCAAGTGATGCAGGAAGCCCTCCCTGAGTAATGTATGCTGCAGTTACAATCCCTACCAAGAACATTGGAACGAGAGGTTCAGCATCAGACAACGTTTCAGTAGCCTTTCCGATTGCCGTGAATTCAGCAAACAAAAATGTGAACATGTAAAGCACCGAAATTAACCCAACATAGATCTGCATTGGTCTTCCTAGACGTATTCTAACATAGTCTGCAAGAGTGACTCCGGTTGGTAGTCGGTCCCTAATTTGTGGCCCTACATAGGCTAGGAGTATGAATGGAGTAGCGGATGATACAGCATAACCGACAACATCCCAAAATCCACCATAGTAACCGACCTCTGAAGGTCCGAACAGAATCCAAATCCCCATTCCGGAGGCAAACAGGCTCAGACCAATTCTGAGCCAATCCTGTGAACCTCGAGCAGAGAGGTACTCATCTGCTTCGATTTCCTTAGCGTTCGATGCTTGATATCCGATATAACCGAAGATACCTAGCGTTGCAATCATCAATCCGTACGCGATATTTGTATCCATTTTCTATTCCTCCGCTGGCATTACCCAGATCAGGTCAAAGGGTCGTCGCCCGAAAGCGACCTCTCAGCACTAAGCTCCCCTAAATTTCCCTGAAGAAGGAAGATAATCAAACTTGGGATTATTCATCGGCGCCCATGAATGGATATGTCCAATCTTGCGGTATGTCCAANGTACGCTTTACGGAACGGGGTGAAATCCATCTGAGTAGATTGAGTGGGCCACCTGCCTTGTCGTTCGTTCCACTGGCACGTGCACCACCAAATGGTTGCTGAGCGACTACTGCACCAGTTGGCTTATCGTTGATGTAAAAATTGCCGGCTGTGAATCTTAGAGCATTGTATGCCTTCTGAATATTTTCTTCCGAACTTGAGAATATACTTCCAGTTAGGGCGTAGGGAGATGCTTCATCACACATTGTTAGAACTTCGTCAAAGTCCGGATCATCGTAGACATAAACGGTTAGAACTGGCCCGAATATTTCCTCAACCATACTCTCACTAGTTGGATTAGTAGTTTCAATTATTGTCGGCTCGATGAACCAACCTGTTGAGTCATCGTAACCTCCGCCACAGATTACTGAGCAGGTATCTCTTGACTTTGCTCGATCGATATAACCTGAGATTTTGTCAAAGGCACGCTGATCGATGACAGCAGTCATGAAGTTTGTAAAATCTCGAGCATCGCCCATCTTGATATTGGATATTTCAGATACAAGATCGTCTCTTATTGCATTCCAAACCGACTTTGGTACATAAGCGCGGCTGGCGGCAGAACACTTCTGCCCTTGATACTCGAAAGCACCGCGCAATAATGCAACCAATAGACCCTGACGGTCGCAGTCTGGATGAGCCACGACGAAGTCTTTACCACCTGTTTCCCCAACGATTCGCGGGTAAGAGCGAAGGTTAGGAAGTGCTAATCCAATTTCTTGCCACAATCCTTGGAATACTGCAGTTGAGCCAGTGAAGTGTAATCCAGCAAAGTCCGGATTGGCCAAAGAGACCTCAGTAATTTCTGCACCTGAACCTGGAAGGAAATTGATTACACCAGGGGGTAATCCTGCTTCCATCATCAATTGCATCAAGACGTAATTGGAATGGTAGGAATTACGGCTTGGCTTCCAAAGACCCGTGCAACCAACGATTGCTGGAGCNCTTGGTANATTTGCTGCNATACTNGTNAAGTTGAANGGAGTAATCGAAAGGACAAATCCTTCCAAAGGNCGAATCTCNGTNGANTTCTGAACACCNTCNGGAGAAACNAGNGGTTGGAAGTCATCATGGAATCCTCGGGCATANTGNCAATTNAATCTCCAGAAATCTATCAATTCACANGCNGAGTCTATCTCGGCTTGNAANGCTGTCTTGGATTGGTTTAGCATTGTTGCAGCATTGACACGCATTCTCCAATCTCCCGCCAGTAAGTCTGCACAGCGCTCGAATATGGCGCATCTTCCCTCTAGACCTAATTCAATCCAAGCTTGCTGAGCGTTAACTGCTGCTTCGCAAGCGGCTTCCATTTCGGCCTTACCGGCGAGGTGAACATTTGCCAAAACATGACCATGGTTGTGAGGTATCACTTGTGTAGTGGTGGTGCCTGTGAAAACTTCCTCTCCATTGATTATGCACGGGATTTCAATTACCTCTCCCATCTGACGATCCATCTCTGCTTGTAGGTCCGCTCTCTCTTGACTTCCCGGGGCAAACCCTAGGATTGGCTCATTGTTTGGTTGAGGCATGTTACCAGCCTCTGCAAATTCTACCTAACATTGTTGCGATTGAATATTCAGACAAATTATGTGGCTAAGACCATTCGTCCATGTCATCCTTCTTGGCCTTCTTCCATTCTCTGTAGTGAGCCTTACAGACTGAAACTCGCCTCGACTGTCCCTCTAGGCCGTCTTCACCCCAAACATCGGCAGCACGGTCGAAAGCGATTCGTCGGCCTCCAATCTTCTTGTCAGCGAAGTTTTCGCAGCCGGCTACATCACAACGGACTTGCCCCTCGAATTCCTTTTTCTTGTCCTTACCAGTTCGACCGGCTGCAGCATCTGCCGCAGCACGCTTCTTTCGAGCCTTGGACTTGAATCCCATGAAATACCCCAATATTATCCACAATTAGAAGGTTGCCTCGTCCCATTCGATATCGAAGGGACCTCCTACCTTTGCAATAGATGCCCGCCTGTCTGGACCAACACCAACTGAGACTACAGGAATTCCACTTAACACCTCGATTCTATCTACGATATTTCTAACCTCATCCGGCATTGCATCATATCCTGTACCCTCTTTTCGACTACTCTCTGCCATACTAATCCAGTCTTCATCTGCTAATGCAGGGAAGCCAGGGTGTGTTTCGTAGACCGCGACACATCTTTCAACATCTGAAGCGCGTGTTGGGAAGTGTGTAATCGGTTTTCCATCCAATTCATACCCAATACAGATTTTGATTTCGTCTAAACCACCTAAGACATCTAATTTCGTTACGACCAAGCCAGTATATCCGCTAACTCTGTGCGCATCTTTGAGGGCTACAATATCTAGCCATCCGGTCCTTCTTGGTCGGCCGGTTGTAGTTCCAAATTCATGGCCCACTTGGGCCATATGTTGGCCTGGGCCCTCTTCTAGAGAAAGTTCACTTGGGAACGGACCATTTCCAACTCTAGTACAGTATGCCTTTGTGATGCCAAAGCATTCTGTGATGTGACCTGGATGAATTCCCGCTCCATGGGTAGCATTTGCCCTACCTACAACACTTGAAGTAACGAACGGATAGGTCCCTTGGTCAATGTCAAGTAATGCTCCTTGGGCGCCCTCTAGAAGTACAGTTTCTCCATTTCTTAGGGCCAAATCAACCATCAAACCAGTGGGCTTGATTGCATGGCCAAATCGATCTAGTATCCATTGTAATTCTGAACTCAATTCAGATGCTGTGATATCTTTATTGTAACCGACTGTTTCTAACTGCTTGTTCATTCGAGTTACGGTTTCATCAATCATTGTCTGATCTGAAAGAATTTCTTCAATATCTGTGAAGCGAATTCCCACTCTTTCAATTCGGTCTCGATAGGCAGGACCAATTCCTCTTCCAGTTGTGCCAACTACCTTGTCTGCACTATCGTAATACTTGTGGAAAGGAAGTATCACACTGGCTCTTTCACTGATGAATAGTCTGTCCCCTTCAGGCTTTTCTCCGGTTAGACTCTCCCAACGTGAAAGCTCCTCATCTAGCACCCAAGGGTCGATTACCATGCCATCCCCTAGAACAAGATTGCATTCTTTCGATGTAACTCCAGATGGTATTTGATGAAGCTTCAAAGTAGTATCTCCAACTACTATTGTGTGACCTGCGTTATTTCCACCTTGGAAGCGAACTGCCCACGTTGACAAAGGGGCAAGTTGGTCTATCGCCTTACCTTTGCCTTCATCGCCCCATTGGGCTCCTAGCACTACCGTCGCAGGCACCGTTGTGCTGTGCTTGACGGAGGGTGTATGAAACCATTGGTCAGCCAATGACTGTGAATTAAGACGATTAGTAGTTGGGAATGGATTATGAAGGAGAGTTAGGTCGGCGCGCCTGTATGGCTCAGCGGTTTCCAGAGGCAGAGGGACGTCTGCTCCACAAGTGGATTTGCATGAAGTGCAGTGCCACCCACCGTGGCACCAAGGTTCGTGTCTGCCGAAAGTGCGGATACACGGGACTTCGAAAGAAGGCTGTAGAGCGCCGAAGTGCATGAATTGGCTCTTTTTACAAGCCTCAATGGTTTTCAATGTTCATCCTTAGGGCCATCTGTGCTAAGCATCGCAATGGAAGGGTTTGCGATTAGTTTGGGCCTCATAGTAGCGATAGGTGCTCAGAACGCTTTTGTTTTGCGTCAAGGATTAATGCGCTCGCATATTTTTGTTGTCTGTTGCATTTGCGCTATTTCTGATGCTACATTAATTGCCGCTGGAGTTCTTGGAGTTGGGGCGTGGTTAGCGGAATATGAAGAAGGAGCCTTCTGGATTTCATTAGCAGCGATAGCATTTCTTGTAGTTTATGGATTACTAAGAGTTAGATCGGCAATGGACCCACAAGGTATCGATATATTGGAGAGTGAAGAGGAGAAATTCTCAGCTGTTGTGATTACAACATTAGCATTCACTTGGCTAAACCCGCATGTATACCTCGATACCTTGGTCTTGTTAGGGAGCGCATCCTCTAGATACGATGGACCTGAACGTGAAATTTTTGGAATTGGTGCAGCCCTTGCTTCATTCATATTTTTCTTTAGTTTAGGATATGGAGCAAGACTATTATCTCCATTGATGGAGAATCCAAAGGCATGGAGATATATTGATGGAGGAATTGCAATTGTAATGTTTACAATTGCTTTTGGTATTGCTTTACCATTGCTCTAAGTTTGTTTTACTTCGTTTAGTAGAGCCTCTAAAGCGGTTTGAATCTGTAGGCAAAGTGGACCGTAGTGAGTTGGTAAATTTGCATCATTGAAAATTTCGTCTAGGATACTAGCAGTCATCCCTAATCGGATGTCTATCTCCTTATCTTTGTTGAGAAGCCATTTCTCAACTGCATCCCGGGCGGAGTTACGAATGTTACGCGGAACTTGAGTGTCCTCTAACTGACCGAGAACTTGAGCGATTTGCTGAACGCGAGTCTCTATGTCTGACATGTTGTGCCTCCAACGGCCCGCCCACCAGCGACCCCTGTTTAAGCGCATCCCCGTCAATGCAGAATCATAATTCAAGAGCAGAACACCAGGTCGCCCAAGGCATATCGGTATTAGCGGCTCCACAACCTTCTCCTTCAGACGCTAATGAGATGATTCCGACTGCTGTTTTAGGTTCGATTAATTCCCTAATCCCCCATCGCATTCCGGATTCAAGATTGCCTTCGCCGAGATTCAGAATTTTTTGATGCACGCGATATGAGAGTAAGGCGGTTGTAATCGCTTCACCTACCCCAGTAGCGGCGACTCCGAGCCCGTCCTGTACCCAGAAACCACAACCAGGTAATGGCACGTCCCCCACTCTACCTGCTGGTCTATGGGAGGTCCCCCCTGTACTGGTTGCGGCGGCGATTAATCCTGATGAATCTCTGGCAATAGCGCCAACAGTGTCAGTTTGTAATTCTGGCATAGAGCCGCCTAACTCACCAACATCACCTTTGTTGCCTTTTGGTGGCCTTCCAACCACAGGTGCCTTCAGGTGACCACGTTCATCTGCCCATATTCGAGCACCTGTTCCAGCAAGGCCATTGATTTCTTCTTCGAGAAGGTCGACACAAATACGAATTGGATTGGGAGTATTTTCCATTACTGCAACAAAACCCATCCTTCCATCTGAGACCTGTAAAGATGCATCGGTTAGCACAGAACCATCATTTCTCAACACACTACCCGTTCCCGCATTGAAGACTGGATCATCTTCAAGCACGACACATGCCTCTACCGCAGCTTCAATTGCATCTCCACCCGATTCAAAAACAAGACGAGCCGCTTCAATTGCGGGTTGCAGATTAGATAATCTCTCGGGCCCCGCTCCTGCTCCTCCATGAACTACTATTGCTGGTGCCGGCATGCAATCCCCTAACTAACGGCGTAAAGACGGACCTTGAATTAGGCGTTCAGAGGAACTCGGATAAAACTGCAAAGTTACGCAGAAGGTTGAGTGTCGGCTCCACTTGAGATTGTATCGATTACGCTGGCTAATCTCTCTACGAGAGTTACCTTCTCTTCTGCTCCAACCAAGGCATGTTGCAGTACTTCATCTAGTGAATCAACTGGAAGCACTTCCACCATTGATTCATACTTTTCATCGATTAGCACGTCTTGCAAGTTGCTGCGAGGAATAATCACTCTCTCTATTCCAGACTTCACTGCAGCCTCTATCTTTGCTGACACCCCACCAATTGGCAAAACTTCACCACGGACAGATAGTGATCCTGTCATTGCTAGGTTTTGATCGATTGGAACTCCTTCAAAGGCGCTGATAATTGCCGTAGCCATGGTAATCGAAGCACTGTCTCCATCGACATTGTGAGTACCTGGGAACTGCACGTGTAGGTCGTAGTCTTGGATATCCTTGCCTGTCAATTTCTTTACAACAGCGCTGATATTAGTGACGGATTCTTTGGCTAAGTCGGATAGGCCTCCTGTAGCTATGACTTGGCCCGACCGACCCTGTGCGGGTGTAACCATGGCCTCGACAGGTAGGACTACTCCTGAGTAATCGGAAAGACCAGAATCTGCACCGAGAACTGCTAGGCCATTAACTCGGCCAATCCGTTCCCCTGTATTGACTAGCATTGCATATTCTGATTGTCGCTCAAGATACCTGTCTGCGACCTGTTGTTCAAGTGGTTTTGCGATCGCTCGCGCGCGTACGACATGTTCAGCCAATACCATCGAGGCATTTTCCTCAGCAGCGAGATCACCAGCGATTCGTACTAAGCCCCCCAATTCACGAAGTCGGAGTGAAAGCTTTCCACGGCGGCCACTTCGACGCTGAGCTTCTTTCAGTACCAATCCTATGGCGCCTTTGTCAAAGTGTGGGATTGACTTTCCACTATCTTTCTTCATTTCGTTTCTTACTTCTTGGGCAACGAAGCGAACTAATCTTCTACGATTTCTTGCCGTATCGGGCATGTCGGTATTGACGTATACTTCGTAACCATATCCACGGATTCTACTTCTTAATGCAGGATGCATGTTTTGGATACTATCCAGATTACCTGCAGCCACGAGAATGAAGTCAGTAGGCACGGGCTCTGACTTGGTCAGAGCGCCACTGCTTCGCTCGGAACGACCTGATATTGACAATGCCTTTTCTTGCATTGCCACCAAGAGAGCTTGTTGTTCCTCCATTCTTAGCATGCGAATTTCGTCAATGTAGAGAACACCCTTGTTTGCTCGGTGAACAGCACCGGGCTCTACTCTTTCATGTGCTGGAGTTGCCAGATCTGCTCCAGACTGGAATGGGTCGTGTCTAACATCACCAAGCAGAGCACCAGCGAGTGTTCCTGTGGCATCAATGAACGGCACCTCTTCGTTTCGCTCGTGTTTTACTAGTAATTTTGGAATGTTACCTTCATCGCCAGAATTTAGGCGAGTTCTTAGGAAAAAGTATCCGAAAACAAGTAGAAATGACCCAAATATGAAAGTCAGAATCTCACCTGAGGATAATGTGGCAAGTAACAAGGCCGCACCAACCACTAGGGCGATGAATAGCAAAGTGCGATTGGTTCTCTCTCTTTGTTGTTTTATGTGTGCGCGACGTTCTGAGATAATACTCGAACCTCGTCCTGCGGGAACAGTTCTGATTCTTGGTTCGTTCTCGTCCTCATGATTACGATAGACTAGAATATCCTCAAGTTGTTCCTTTGGTAGAAATTCAGTCATTGAGCGAGATAACATGGACTTACCAGTTCCTGGTTCTCCGACCATGATAATGTGTCTGCGTTGTTCGGCGGCCTTACGGACGATTATGGAAGCGGCCTCTTGACCAATTACCTGATCAACCAGTTTTTCTGGTATCGGAACTTCCTCAGTCGAGACAATGTCCAGTTGTTCTGCCCATTCTTCTACGGGAGTTTTGCAGACTGGATCCTTGTCCGCGGAGACACCGAATGCAGCACCATCTTCCCACGACTCTAGTGGGTCAACAGGTGACTCTTCATCGCTCATCGTGCATCCCTCGGGGTCTATCCTGTCCAGCGCACCTTCTTGAAGGTGCGTTATGAGTAATTCAGTGGAACTATTGCTGTTCTCGGCGCCTGAGGTACTCAGCGCCGTAGTAATTCCATTGTTCCATAGTCCAACCAGGAGGAAGACCTTCAGGCGGTAAAGGAGGCCCCATTCCAGGAGGTGGCGGAGGAGCCACTAATGGACTCGGTTCAGGCTCTTCATACCCCGAATAGTCGTATTCATCCTCATAATCATACACCTCGGCGCTGACAACTTCTCTGCGCCCTCTTTGCAATACAATGGCTAGGCCAATTACTAGGGCGATTGAGAACATAATTCCGATTACCATTAGTCCTGCAGTCAGAACTGTGAATGTTGATTTGTTTTGATTATCCCCCTCGCCTGACTCTTCAGGAGTTATTTCAACAGGTTCGGTGGCATATGCCTTGTATTGTTCAGTTGTTGAGCGGTCGAATCCTTGTGAGTCTACAGCATTGACTGAAAGGGTTACGTAATCCCCTATCATGAGGCCTTCCCCATTATTTGCTAATACAATAAATGGACCCATATTGTAAGACGTACCAAAGTCATTACAAATTCCAGTGATGCTGTTACAAACACTCCAAATTACTTTAATTTCTGATAGTTCAAGATCTCCTACATTTTCGATGGTTACGCTAGGGTTCAAACCAAAACTTGTGGAAGAAATATTGACACTTAAATCGCCGAATCCCGATGAATCAGCCCATAGAAGTGGCAGATCATTGACTACGCTAACTGTGATTATGGCGGCACTGGAAGCTCCATGTCTATCTTCAGCAGTAACCGTCACCATCTCTTCTCCTGCATCTTCCCAACTCATTGTAGCAAGGCCAGAAATTGGATTATACTGAACTGCGCCGGGAACAAAGGTCGTCACGGTAATCCAAATATCCTCTTCGGAATCATCGACATCCGAGACCATATCTAAAACATTGAAGGTCAATCTGTCACCAGTTTGAAGGACTGGATTAGAATATTCGCCTAAGTCAATGTTTGGAGCGTCATTCACATTGTTGATATGGAAAATAATCACTGTATCTGATTCTTTGACACCATCGGATGCTCTAACTGTGATTTCAGCTGTACCAAAACTATCGTCATCCAGAGCAGCAACGTTGAGAGTCTGGTCGTAAATTTCGGCTGATACTAATGATTCATCACTAATGCTGACGACAGATAATGAGAGAGTATTTGCAGGAACTGAGTTTCCATTATCATCTGTGTCGGTTAGGAATTCCGTCAGTACTAGGCTAGACGAACCTCCTTCATCAAATCCTTGAGTCGGGATTCCGCTCCAACGTGGCTGGCCATTTTCGATGACGTTAAACATCAAAGTTCCTGAATTGACGTCTTCCCCATCATCGACGGTGATGAATATTCCTTGAGAAATTGAATTTCCTATGCTGTCGTAGGAAATTTCGTCAAAATGAACACTGATTTCAAGTGTCTGAGGGTCATAGGAAATGAATTGGTGAGCATTTGAATCAATTATTAGTTCGGCATGAGAAGTTTCAGCGTCGCTAACCAAGCCGACTATCGACACAGCCTCAACCGTGTCGACCTTCACGGTCGGGATTCCTGCATAACCATCGTCACCAGGCCCTAGAATCCTAGGTAATGCATTTCTCAATTCAAAGGCATTTTCTGTAATTTCCCACTCTGATGTTTGTCCGCCAGAGTCTGTCCATTGCATACGGATATCGTAGGACCCGGATTGAGAACTCATTGGGGGAGTGATTGTGTGAATGTAGCGAGAGTTACCTCCCGTTCCTACCATGTCAATTGCAGTAATCCAAGAGTCGTCCCAAGTATCTGTACCATGAACGCTGTAATGTAATTCTGCGCTCATAGTTGACATATCATCGACCAAATCATTCGACAGTGCTGTGGATTCAAATTGGATCGGTGTACCTCTCTCTACGCTAGAATCTGCCACTGCAACCGGACGATTAGGCACGGGAGGATTGTCATGCAGAGCAAGGCCATCTAGGTAGTCATTGGAAGATACACGATCTCCAATCATTCCTGATATTCGTGCTCTAAAGGAGGAAGTCCCTGATGCTGCTAGAGTGATGTCGCTTGTGTCGAACATAGCAGTGTAGGACTGAGTTCCTCCGACCGAAAGTTGGTTGATTGAAATGCCACCGAGGTGAATCTCCTCGCCATTTGAGAGGTGATAGATATCGATGCTACCTCCATCGCTATATTCCTCGGCTCCATTATTCGCGATATCAACCTCAAGGTCGAGTATGTCGCCTGCAACAAAACCATTGTTTCCATTTGCATTTCTAGCCTCAAAGTCAACTATTCCTATATCGATTAACGGAGCCATATCTAGATCAATAGAAGCATAGACCTCATTGTAGGTTGAATAATCTCCATCCATCAAAGCGAATACAGGCCAGAAATTTTCCCACTGAGTATTTCCACCTCCGGCTCTTACGGAATTAAGCGGTTTGTCCCAAGTTAATGTCTCAACCTGATTCGGTATCAAAGTCACTTCTGTGAAATCGTTATCAGCGGAAAGTAACCATTCTCTGAAAACATGGTGAGGTCTACTTCCATCATCATATGCCTCGGCTCCAATTTTCTCAGTCACGGCTCCATAAACATACACCGTAATGTCACTAGCCCCTTGGTAAGTTATGTCGAGAGTTGTAGTCACTGTATCTCCTGCGGAATTCAGAGCTATTCCAAGTTCCATGCTAAAATCACTAGCATCAGCGTGCATACATCCTCCTGCACTAAAGTCTGCATCGTAATAATTTGAGCCTGCCGAGCCAACCTTGTAGCATGAACCTGAGGTTTCGTCTGCGAAAGCGAAGGTTGGATAACCACTAGATGAGGCCATGATGTGGTTTCGCCTATTTGTAGGTCCATCAGAAGGCCAGCCGCTAGAAGCACCCTCAAAGAATGAAATGTAGGTGAAATCATCTGTATTGCTGTTCTTCAGGTTGACTAGAGAAGGAGAGGCGCTACCCATACAAGGCCCACACCAGTGTGCCCCAACATATTCACCAAAGACTGTGTGACCGGGGCTGACTGCAAATCTAGGCATTTCTTTTGCCTCTAATTCCTGCCTCTCAGTAGTCTCTTGCTCAATCATGAAATATCCCATTGAAGACATTGTTAGAATTAGCAGTGCAATCGTCAAGGTTGAGATTTTCTCCAACCGGTCCACTAGCATCATGAAGTAATGCTGTTATCTAAATGATTTATACATAACCCTACAATGTCTCACATCAAAAAACGACCCTTAAGGGGTCGTAGAATAAGGATGATCACTGGAATGTAGAATCGAAGGTATTGAAATAAATGACCGTTACAAGCAGTAATCATGGCAGGCTCTGAGGCATCATCTAAAGACTCCAATTGGATGGCTCTGAGGGAAGATGATGGTAGAGCATATCTCGTCAACAATGTGCCCGGTGAAGTCAAGATAAAGGGTCTTGGAAGGTTCGATCCTTCGGTACTTTTGGAAGGTTATTCATTGGGGGATAGAATCACTGTTGGACAGAAATCTTTGACCATAGTTGAAGCCGCTCTACCCGAGGCTCGAAGAAACATGAATAGAAGGGCACAAACAATTGGAATCAAAGACTCAGGATTTTTGATTTCATGGATGGGAATTGGTACCGGAAGCCGTGTACTGGAAGGCGGTCATGGCTCTGCGGGCCTTGCAATGAATCTTGCAAATGTAATGGGCTCAAAGGGATATTTGATCTCAGTAGAAAACCGTCCAGAACACGCGGAAGTTGGCAGGAGTAATATGGAAAGACTGGCTGAGTTTTCTACAGATTTCCCCTCTTGGAATTTATTAGAAATGGATTTGCAAAATGCGGCTTCCGAAGTTACAGGAATATGTGGTGAGTTAGACGCTGCAATAATCGATATCGCAGAACCTTGGACGGTTGTCTCCGAGATTTCTCAAACCCTCAGAATCGGAGGAAGGATTGCGTGCTATTGCCCCACCACCGCTCAATTAGAAAAGTCCTGGAATAAGGTCGAAGAAGACGGCCTTGTCGTAGAATTTGCCGGTGAAATAATCGAAAGACGATGGTCAAAAGCGGGTAAGGGCGGTGTCCGCCCGGGAAATCAGCCAATGGGGCATACTGCATTTTTGTTAATCGCGGCAAAAATCGCCAATTTGGAAGAGGATTAATCGTCATCAAAGTGTCTTCAGCTGACGATTTCCGTCTCCGCCCGGACCTATCCAATCCGCAGGTTTGTTTCCAAGTATTTCCTCAATAGATTTCATTTCCTCATCGGTCAAAGAAAGGGCGACTTCGATACAACCCAAATTATCCCTTAGTTGATCTTCTGTCGTCGCACCCAAAAGTATGGTCGATACATTTGGATTCTTCAAACACCAAGCAAGAGCGAGTTGCGCTGGAGTGCATCCTTTGCTGTTAGCAAAATCAACTAACTTACCGACTATCTCGAACTCGCCACGCGCCTTTCTTTCTTCCAAATCCTGCAACATCCAGTCGTAACCTGATTGTGTGGGGCGTGAATCTTCAGGAATGCCATCAAGATACTTACCGGTTAGGAATCCTGACCTAAGTGGACTCCAAATTGTAGTTCCAATCGAATATGGTGGGTTGTAAAGAGGGAAGTATTCCTCTTCGAACCTCTGCCTGTGAAGCATATTGTACTGTGGTTGTTCGAATTGAGGAGGCTCTAGACCTTCGCTCTTGGCAATCCAATATGCTTCGGTAATCTGTTGCGCGGACCATTCACTTGTTCCCCAAGCGGTTGCTCTACCAGAACGGACAATGTCGGTCATGGCCCTGACGACTGTAGCAGTCGGTGTGAATGGATCCGGCCTGTGACAAAATACCATGTCGACATAATCCAATTGCAATCTTTCCAAACACTTGTCCATACCTTCACGACAATGCTTCATAGAAAGTCCTGATTCATTTACTCCCTGTCCACCCCAGAATATCTTGGTGGTAATCACCAATTCTGAACGCCTCCAAAGTTCAGCATCTTCTGACTGTAATTCTTTCAGTGCTATACCGAATATTCTCTCAGCCTCTCCATTTGGATTACCGTAAGCCTCTGCATGGTCAAAACAATTGACTCCCGCTTCACGGGCGATTCGCATCAACTCCTTCGCAGATTTTACTCCTGCATCTCCTGTCAGTCTATCTTTGACTCCATAGGTTGCCCAGAAACCATAGGATAGAACCGAAACTTGGATTCCAGTATTGCCCATCATTCGGTAGTACATCGAGTCGTTGTCCATGCCTCTGTGTCGGGCATCGACTACTCAAGCATTAGCACGGAGCAAAACTGACTTTCGATTTGATTCATAAATTGAGGACCGGACGCAAAGGCATGCGCGACAGTAGCGACTGGCACCCCACCGCGTTTCGTACTCACACAATTGGACAAGTTGTTAGAAATGGGGCAGATATGATTGGAGAACAAGTCTCGGTAGCCGGATATGCAGAAACGGTTCGGGGAAGAGGTGCAATCGCTTTCCTTATGTTGCGTGATGGAACAGGGTATATCCAAGCATTTCTGAAAAAGGACAATATGGACGAAAATGCGTTCACTGCAGTCCAATCAGCCTCTCGTGAATCGACCGTTCAGGTCACTGGAACAGTGGCTCAGAAGCGACCTCCAAAGGTCCCTGAAGGCGAACCTACCCCTCCTCCTGAATACGAGATTAACGTAACCGAGGCCAACATACTATCTTCTGCTGAAACACCATTACCGGTTGGAATTACTGATGATGTCAATGTCGGATTGGATATCCGATTGGATAACAGACATCTGGATCTTCGTCGCGCACACGTAAATGCAATGTTCCAACTCAGAAGTCGTGTGCTTCAATATGGACGAGACCATCTAATCGGCGAAGGGTTCCAAGAAATTAATTCTCCAAAAATCATCGCAAGCGCTAGCGAGGGTGGCACCAATCTATTCCCAATGATGTATTTCGACACACCTGCCTTCCTAAGCCAATCACCTCAGTTATACAAGCAATTAGCAGTTCTTGGTGGCTTGGAAAGAGTCTTCGAAATCGGACCCGCATTCCGGGCTGAAAAACACGATACGTACCGCCATCTAAACGAATTCATTTCATTCGATATTGAAGGAGCTTGGATGAATGACGAAGATGTAATGGGCGTTCAAGAGAGAATGATTCACCACATTTGGAGTCAAGTCGTGGCAAATGACCTACATCTCATCGATGTTGTAAATGAATACAGGGTAAGCCAAGGTCAGGAATCGGTTACTGTGGAAGTGCCAGAACTACCGTTCCCGCGTATTCCATACTGTGACGCGATTGAGATCGTACAGAAAGGAGGTGGTGACATTGAGTGGGGAGATGATATCGAAAGTCACCACTGTGATATCATCGCTGCTGAATACCCTGGATTCCACTTCCTGCCACGATGGCCGATGTCGATGAAGCCGTTCTACATTTACCACAACGAGGATGAAAAAGGCTCTACTGGTGGCCAGTTGAGTCGCGGATTCGACCTAAATTATGGCCGTGATGAGATGACCTCTGGAGGACAGCGAGAACATCGAGTCGATGTCTTGGAACAGAATCTAAGAAACATGGATTTGGACCCAGCGGACTTCACCTTCTACACAGATGGATTCCGTTACGGCGCACCGCCTCATGCAGGATGGGGACTAGGTGTCGCCAGATTACTGATGATTCTCACAGGAGCTGGAAATGTCCGAGAAGTTGTCTTATTCCCGCGAGATCGATCTCGTGTCACTCCTTAATCGAAAATAACCATATTTCTACAATGGCTAAACATCGGTTAATAGGTAAAATCGGATTAGAGCAATTTGTGAAACCGGCCATTGTGGCGAGTATTGTTTGCTTATTGCTTAGCGCAGTTCTTGCCAGCGGAAACCTTGCAAATCAAGAGGAAGGAGAGGTTGTGGTTGTAAGCGTCGACAGCACAAACTTACGTTTTTCCCCAGAAACAATTACTCTACAAGAAGGAGATTCAGTACGCTTCTTTTGGAGTGGTGAATTGCTCGCCCATAATGCAGTAGAAAGTAACGGATTGTTCAATTCAGGAGAGGCTTCAAGGAATGTAGACTATACCTACACATTCAACATTGGTGAAAATGGAACCTACGAATATGTNTGTGAACCTCACGAGGAGTTTGGAATGATTGGAACGATAATCGTCGAACCAAAACCAGCCGACGAACAAGATCCCGAAGAGGATCCTGATGAGGGGAGTGATGCTGTAAAGACGCAATCTGAAGGATTTGAGGTTCCGCATGTTGAATTGGTCGTGGTTATTGGTATTCTATTGTTGATTTATCAGATGGTAAGAATCAGAAGTTTTGGAGATATTAAACTTCAGAAAGTCCATGATGAACAGCAAGAGATGGAAGCTGAACTTTTAGAATAAATGATATCAGATTTTAGAAACCTGTCGACCGAAAATAACGGGTATCAATGACCCCTTCGCAAACATGGGGATAGTACAATGGGAGTTAAGCCAAGTTTCGCATATTTGCTCCTAAAGGAGCACCCCTATGGAAGAGAAATGTTACGACAGATTCTCTCAGAAGGATTCATTCCGAGTATCGTAATATCGGAGGACTCAGCGATTGCTGATGAAGAAAGAGAGAAGTTTCTCAAACGCATCGAAGGAAATCCAATCGCTCCGACAATTGAGTCGCAGTTAGCCGATTTATCGACTCAAGGAATTGNGGTTCCTCACGTAGAAGTTGCNATNCATAACTCNGAACAGGTAATGCCNCANATTGNAGATTTACCACTCGATCTAATCGTTTTTGGAGGAACTAGAATCATTCGTGGAGAAATACTTGACCATCCTAAAGAGGGGGTAGTAAATTCTCATCCGGGACTACTTCCTGATTGTCGTGGCTCTGCCTCTCCAGCATGGAGCGTTTACCACGATATCCCAATAGGTAGTTCTACTCACTTTTGTGATAATGGAATCGACACTGGAGATTTGTTACTAAGAAGAGAAGTTCCGGTCAAGAGAGGCATGACATACGAGGATCTGTGCTACGAAACACTGGTTCTTGCTGGTGTATTGATGAAGGAAGCCCTGATGGGGTATGAAGAAGGACGGTGGGATGAGATGCGACACCCACAGGGAGAGAGTGAACATCCTACTTTCAGGAANGCTCCAGAGGATGTATTGCAGGTTGTTTATGAGAAACTTGCAGAGCAAAAATATGCGCATTATATTGACTAGGAGTTGAATAAATGAATGATATGTTGAATGAAGGATTTCCTTTTGCTGAAAATGCCTTGGCTGGAAGAACTGCATTAGTTTGTGGAGCTAGCGCGGGTATAGGGCGTGCGAGTGCTCAGATGCTAGCGCGAGCGGGAGCACGAGTCATAGCCTGTGCTCGAAGTGTTGATGCACTGGAAGAATTAGTAGCGGAACTGCATGGCTCAGGACATGAAATGCTTGTTCTCGATTTAGAAGATGCTGAGGCCGTTAGGGAGGCAGTTTTGGGATTAGGAATGGTTGAAATTGTAATCAATAATGCAGGAGGTCCACCAGGAGGACCACTTCTTGAGAACAAATTAGAGGAGTTTGAAGGGCCATTTTCTCGCCATTTGCACGCATCCCATACAATCGCTCAGATTCTTTCTCCAAGAATGGCAGAATTGGGTTATGGCCGCTTTGTTAACATCATTTCAACTTCCGTCCGAGAACCGATTGACAATATCGGACTTTCGAATACGCTCAGAGGCGCAATGGCCTCTTGGGCAAAGTCACTATCTAGGGAATTAGACCCGTGTATCACCATCAACAACATACTTCCAGGGTTTACTGACACCGACCGACTTGGCTCTCTTGCAGAGTCAATTTCGCAAAGAACTGGAAAGTCGGTTGAGGACGTTCAAGAGACTTGGATGAATTCTGTCCCTATTCAGCGGCTGATAGACCCGATGGAAACCGCAGCCGCTGTCACCTTCCTTTGCTTACCAAGTAGTGGAGGCATTCGCGGTGTTTCTTTGGCTGTCGATGGTGGCAGAATGCGCTCCATTTAGTGGGTTGATTTGCATGAACTTCGACATCTTCTTCTCGATTTCACAAACTCCGGACACCTCCGGACATATACCAAGTGAAACGGAGATGTTTGCTAACTTTCTTGACCAAGCTGAGAAAGCAGATGAATTAGGATTCGGGGTTGGTTGGGTTGCTCAGGCACACCTTTCTACCGAAGTTCAGAAGCAGAACTCGAAGCCTGTTGTCCCCCATTATCCGGGAGAAGTTGGTCTTTGTACGGATTTTTTTCAGGTAGCAACGGCAATGTTTGCTCGGACCAAAAAAATGGAAGTTGGTAGTGCAGTTATGTCGATTCTAGCTAGTGGAGGACCAATTCCACAGGCAGAACGAGTAGGGTCATTTCTTGCATTGCATGGAATGAATCCTGAAGAAAAGAGAAGATTGCATATCGGTTTTTCAGCCGGCCGCTTCGAATTTATGGCTCGGCCTTACGGAATTGTGCCTCGAGATGAGGTTGAGGAGGCTGCTTGGCCGGCTCTAAGAGGTCAGATTTTCGCGGAGGCATCTGAGATTTTCCTTAGACTCCTGAATGGTGAAGTGATTTCTAGTGATATGATTAGAAAGACTATTCTTACCAGAGATAATTTCCGCTCTGATGAAGATTGGCAGAATGTTCAGGGTGCTGCAATGGAGATGTATAACCTATCCAAGGCACCTGAATCAATCACCATTCCATCAAGATATGACTTCGAGGAAATCAAAACTATTCCACAGGAATGGCGTCGTGAATTACTCAACTTAGTGCTTGGAAGTCATGATGTAAATCTACAAATTGAGGTAAACAAATGGGCTCCTGTTCAGGTGTTCAACCTCTCGATAACACCGCCACACATTATTGAACAAACTCATGAAAGAATGGCAGAAAAATACCACTCTTCAGGTGGTGCATGGACCCGTGATATGATGCCTCGTACAATCATGGTATTCGTTAATGACGAAGATGGCTTGACTGACGACGAGCGAAGCGCGGCAGCAAAAGAAGAAGCCAGAGCAGCGTTGACAACCTATTGGCATGCTCTGGAGGGAACAATCGATCCTACCAAAGTAGAGCGTGCCACCGATAACGCAGTAATTGGAAATGTCCATGAAGTTGCTGAGCAAATCAAAGAAAGATTCCACCCTGAAGACCGCCTAATGTGTTGGTTCGATTTCTTTAATCACGATTCTCAAAGGGTTCAACGCAACATGGAGGCATTCATGACGAAAGTCGCCCCGGCGATAAATGGAGGGAGCGAATGAGCGCACGCAAAACCGAGCAGCCATCCAGCGTAGCACCAGGTAGACCCGGATCTGCGGTATTCCCAACGAACCCTCTAGGTGAACAACACGAAGGTATCGCAACCGGACGTGATGTAGAGTGGGAGCCATTAGTTGATTTCAGGCGTATGGATGTCTCGGAAAATACCATTCATGGAGCTATTGCTTGGGCGCATGGTGACGAGATTATGCACTCATTCGGTGGTAATGTTTTGGTCTATGGTCGTTCAATGATGAAGCCTTTGATGATGAAACCATTCACCGAGGCTTTGGATGACTTAGATTGGAAGCAAAAGGCAATTGCTTGTTCCTCTCACAATGGAGATACAGAGCATGTTGCAGCGGCTCAATCTCTGCTTACTGAATCAGAATGGGGCTTGATGCAATGCCCATTGGATGTACCATTGATTCAGTTTGGCCGCCAAGTAAGGAGGCCTAGGAGATGGTTTCACACATGCTCTGGAGAACACGCTGCTATTCTCAAGGGAATGAGAAAAATGGGCATGAATAGAGCAGGATACACATTACCCAGTTCAGATTGGTTTCCGCTTTATCTCGATGTGCTTCGAGAATACATGAATAAGCCAGATTGGCAACCTCTCAGGGTTGCAAAAGATGGCTGTGGATTCCCAACCGTTTCGAATACTGTAGACGAATTAGCAGTGATGTTTGCAGGCTTGGCAACCAACAGGAATGAAGATTGGATTTGGGAAGCCATGAACAAATATCCCGATTTGATTGGTGGGTTCAACAGATTAGATTCTACTTGCTTAAAGGCGGGAGAAGGCAAACTAATCGCAAAAGAAGGTGCGGATGGTTTGTTGGGCTTGTCGATCGAACATCCTGATTGGCCTAATGGCCTTGGTATAGTAATCAAAATCGCACATGGTTGGAATTCTCAAGCAACTTGGTATGTTGCACGTGCGGTATTGGGTGTTTTGGGTATTCAACTTCGAAACCCATATCCCCTACACAGACAAAAAGCATTCATCGTACCAGGGATTGTTCCTGACAAGTATCGTGAGGCCCTAGAGGAAGTTGTAACGTGGGATGAATGGGACCCTGATAGAGATCGATTCTCACTCGACTGGAAAGAGTACTCAGAAGCCATGACCCGTTCAGATCCATTCGCCAATGAGGGAAGTCAGGGGGGTTGATTTTGGACCCTGAGAAGTGCTGTGAATCCGGTTGCACCCCTTGTGAAAGAGACCCTGTTGGCATTGAACCTCGCGACCTTTGCAACTACATTGATGGTGAATTTGTCTGCCACTCAAGTGACGATTGGATGAACGTTCTGAAACCAGCAACGGGTGAGCGATTTGGAAGAGTTCCACTTTCGACACAAGCGGATGTTGATCGTGCAGTTTCGGCGGCGAGAAAGGCTCAGCCAGCATGGGGTGGCCTTAGCCATGCAGAAAGAGCTGATTGGTTGGATAAAATCGCCAATGCCTTAGAAGCAAAATACGAAGATATCGCCGCACTCGAAAGCAAGGATACTGGTAAACCAATATCCTTAGCACGCGCAGTAGACGCTTACCGTTCAGTAGCTAATTTCAGATTCTTTGCAGGGTTAATTCGAGAAACTCACGGAGGTCAGAGAGAACGCTTTGAGATGGAGGATGCAACAAATATCGTTGTTCCAAAACCAGTAGGAGTTGGTGCATTAATTACTCCATGGAACCTTCCATTATACCTGCTGAGTTGGAAGGTCGCTCCAGCAATCGGAATGGGTAATACAGTGGTCTGTAAGCCAAGTGAATTAACTCCAATGACCGCCGATTTACTAATGGAAACTATTAATGAAGTCGGCCTTCCAAAAGGAGTCGTTAACCTAGTTCATGGTGATGGAATAGGTGCTGGTGGCCCACTAACGTCTCATCCGGATGTTGACCTTGTCTCATTCACAGGAGGTACGGCTACCGGAGCCAAGGTTGCTGCAGCCGCAAGTCCAATGTTCAAGAAACTCAGTCTAGAATTAGGCGGCAAGAATGCAAGCATAGTATTCGACGACTGTGATTTCGAGAAAACCGTCGAAGGAGTGACTAGAGCCGCATTCCTAAACCAAGGACAGGTGTGCCTATGCGGCTCTAGAATTCTTGTCCAATCTGGAATTTACGATGAATTTGTTGAGTCTTTTGTCAATTCAGTTGAATCAATGAAAATCGGTGACCCTTCGGACGAATCTACTCAATTAGGGGCATTGATTTCAGCAGACCATCTCGCGAAAGTGGAAAGTTACGTCGAGTTGGCTAAGGAGGAGGGAGGCGAGACACTCACAGGAGGATATCCCTGTCTTCCAAAAGAGTTCGAGCATGGCAATTGGCTGGCGCCTACTGTCATTTCAGGTGTAGCAACAGATGCTCGATGTACAACTGAGGAAATCTTCGGCCCTGTTGTAACCATACATCGATTTGAGAGTGAAGAAGAAGCAATTGCGATTGCAAATAACACCCGCTATGGATTGGCGGGAAGCGTTTGGACTAGCGACTTAGAAAGGGGACAAAGAGTTGCGGAAAATATTGACACTGGCATGGTTTGGGTCAATACTTGGCTACATCGAGATTTGAGAGTTCCATTTGGTGGAGTCAAGGATAGTGGGGTCGGAAGAGAAGGTGGGCGTTGGAGTCTCGGCTTTTTCTCAGAACCAATGAACATCTGCCTCAAACACGATTGAAAACATCAACTCTGAAATGTGAGTTCGTTCGCGTGACGCATTAGAATATGGCCTCTGTGGGAATTATTGGACTCGGTTCATACGTGCCTCCTCACGAAATGAGTAATGAGGATTGGGCGGAAATCGTTGAGACCAGCGATGAGTGGATAGCCACCAAAACTGGCATGAAAAGGCGACGAATCGCTGACAAAGATACACACACTTCAGATCTAGCTGTAGAAGCATGCAAGAGGGCTCTGGATGATGCTGGATTAACTCCAGACGACGTAGATTTGGTAATACTCGCAACCTCATCCCCTGACGTTCCACTTTCCTCGACAGCTGGAATTATTCAGGAAAAATTGGGTTGTTCGGATTGTGGGGCTTTCGACATCAATGCGGTTTGTGCAGGATGGGTTTACGCCCTAGATGTAGGTGCTAGATTTGCTGCAACTCCCGGTTACGACAAGGTTCTAGTCGTCGGCTCTGAAATTTATTCTCGTATTCTAAATTGGCAAGACAGAACCACCTGTGTTCTGTTTGGTGACGGAGCGGGGGCGGCTGTTCTAGGAAAGGTGGAAGATGGAAAAGGCATCTTGGGCTCTTGGCTAACCAGTGATGGTAGCGGCTCGGGTGTAATCGAAATTCCAGCAGGTGGAGTTAGAGTTCCGATTCCAAGTGATAAATTTGAGGAAGGAATGCAATACTTCCACATGGATGGGCGAGCGGTCTGGAACTTCGCAATCGAGGCTTTTCCACAAGCGGTACTTAGCGCACTGGAACGGGTTGGGAAAAGTTTGGATGAGGTCGATTTAGTAATCCCTCATCAGGCCAATATCAATATCATCAAAACGGGAATGGAAAAACTTGGCCTGCCGATGGAAAAGACATTCACAAATTTGCACAAGTACGGAAACACCGCCGGTGCAAGTGTGCCAATCGCCATGCGAGAAGCGATGGATGAGGGTCTGATTGGCCCAGGGTCTCTAGTGGTTACCGCTGCATTTGGTGGCGGTTTAGCATGGGGTGCTAATGTCATCCAATTCTAATTTCATTTCTAGGATGAATATTTAGCATATATATGAGAATCAATTTCATTGTGATACAATCCATATTCACAAGGGTGACGGACAGACCAATGGACACTGTACACTATCTTGCAATAGCGATAAATTTAGCATCAATAATTTGGTTAATTTGGGTGCTTAGACCACCAAAAGGACTGGTTATCCCTTTACAATAAATCTCATCATTCTTGAGAAAGAACTGCGATGACTAACGTAATATCTACCGTGCCAAAGTTGTGGCTATCCTCACTGGCAGTTGGGTCTGGATTATCTCCCACCAGGAATAATTGCTCATCCTCTATAGATTGTATTCTCTTTATTATCCTTAGATTTGGCATGAACGGATGATCTAACAATACTACCTGCCCTACTGCTACGGAGGTTGAGTCTATTCTCTCAAACTTAGCAGTGCAACCCTGCTTAAGTGTAGGCCACATTGAGTCGCCGTTTACGACGACATTCAGGAAGCGCGAATCCATGGGTCTTCACGGCCCTTGGTTCCCCAGAAAATGTGGTGGATTGCTTCAACTGCATCCATTAGTTCCTGAGCATGCTGCTCCGAGACTTCTACCTTACACGCGGAGCAGAGTTTTGCTGCCTGCCAGAAAGTGTCGTGTAGGTCAGGAATTGATTCTAGGTGTTGAGGCTTGAAGTAATCAGTCCAAAGTACCAATAATTCGTCCTTGCACTTTTGAGCTTCTTCTTCCTTGATTGTGGCATAGCGGCTCATTGTGTTGATATAGCTTGCAGTACCACATTCTGAGCCGTGATTTTCTGCAAGTGTGACCATCTTCTTAGTCATCGATTGAACAGCCTCAGCGGCTATTCTTGCACTTGCAGGGTCGTAGACTCCACAAGGACCGTCGCAGTGGGCGCTGGCTTCGATAGTTTGGATAAATTCGTTGTCGTTGTCTGTCATTTGACTCACCTTCGAATAAGCGCATTAGGTGCCGCATTATCAATGCGACTAATCTAACCCTTCATGCAATTAAACCAAGGTTCACTGTTCGTAGGGTTCCCAAGCACCCGTCAAGACGTTGTGCTTGAGTAGACTTCCATCTGGGTTCTGTACCCAAACATCCCCATTGTTATCGCGCCAAACTTTCTGACCGTGTTCGTTGACTTGGGCATCAGGGGGTGCTTCGATTTTCGGAACTGGTGGTGGTGCGGTAGCTAGAAGACTGTCAAGGTCTAATTCATCGGCGACTTCAGCGGGTTGTGAGGTGTCTTGGGATTCCGTAAGTACCTCTTCCTGCACTTCTGCCTCATGAGTCAAATCCATTCCAACTTGTTCAGTAATCGGTTCATCCATTGATTCTGTAACTGTTTGTTCTGCTTCTTGTAAGTCAAACGTTGTGGCAGATGGAGTTTCAACTGGCTGAGGTTCAGGCTTGGATTCGACTTGAGGTTTGGTAGTTTGGTCAAACATTCGGTCTTCCGCCGATACCCTCACTTCAACCCCGCCTATCTGCCGAACCTCGTGAGTGCTATCATCAGCCTCTGCTTTCTCCGTTCGACCACCTATACCCATTCGTACGCTAAATCCAATTACTCCTAGGATAATGAATCCGATAACTAGGTGAACTGCTGCTTGCCCATAGGTTTGGTAGAACTTCACTGTAGGGAATTTGTCGGAATTGTCCCCTTTTCCATCGCCATCAGTGTCCAACCACTCTGTTGGATCCTTAGGGAAAGCGTCAATGCTGTCATTGTAACCATCATTATCATAATCAGCGACAAGCGGATCTAATCCAAGTTCAATTTCTTCTGTGTCTGGAATCCCGTCACCATCATCATCGGTGTCAGCATTATCACCTATACCGTCACCATCGGTATCCAACCATTCTGTTGGGTCTAAGGGGAGGTGATCTTCTGCGTCGGAAAATCCGTCATTATCATCATCACTATCTTCTATGGTATCCTCACAGCCATCTTGATCCCAATCGTTGGATTTTGTACTAATCCAATTCAGTAGACCGTAGTCGCATTGGTCCATATGGTCGATAATGCCATCATCGTCATCGTCTTCATCAAGGAAATCAGGAGTTCTATCTCCATCGTAATCTTGACGACAGTCTTCAACATCATCAGAACCTTCGACCATGGTAATTCGGCCTTCTGGACACGGTAATGGCTCAGTAGCGCCTTCGATGTCGATGTAGTAATCTTGAGGCGCTGCCCTCTGAGATATTGCACCAGTGGTATTCACGAAGTAGCCCAAACTGGCTAGTTTACATTCGGTCTGTTGCCTTTGATTTTGGTAACTGCCCTCTTCACAGGGTATCTGTGCAGGAGAGGCAGGGTCTGGAACATAGTTTCCAGGTTCTGCATCTAAGCAAGCAAACGCAGTTGTTGCCCCTGAGTTGGAATTGAACGTTCCAGCCTGACAGGCAATTTGAGCGGTGGCGGCTAGTGTATCTACGTAATGACCAGGGTCAGCCATCAAACAGCTCGACCAACCAGCATTTGGCTGGTAGTAACCCAAATCGCAGGCTTGCTGAGATGCTGAGCCTACGTTTTCTACGAAGAATCCAGGGGCTGCATCAATGCAATCATTTTCGGAAGTAGATCCCGAGGATGGGTTGTATTTTCCGGCTAAACATGCTGTCTGAGATGAGGCAAAATGAGAGTCAACGTAGTGCCCAGGTTCTGCAGGGTTGCACTGTGTCCCTCCTCTCTCTCCCTGATAGGAACCCATTGAACATCCGTTTTGGCCTGTGGCTCCTTCGCTCGGAACATGATAGCCAAAGTCCGCATCGATACAACTGGACTGACCGGGTGCTGGTTGATAGGTTCCTGCTGGGCAAAGCAGTTCTTCGGCCGAGCCAGAATTTGCCACAAAGCTTCCTGCATCAGCAGAAATACAATCTGCGGAGTTTACTGAGCCGGAATTAGGATTGTAAGTTCCCGCCAAGCATGCTGTCTGCATTGAGGCTGCTTGTGAATCAACGTAATGTCCGGGATCTGCTACATCACAACCAGTCGAACCTTGGGAACCCTGCCAGGTTCCCACAGAGCATGGCAATTGCTCATCGGCGGCTGAATTAGGCACGTAATATCCAGGTGATGCAGCGTCGCAAGCAATTTGTCCTTGAGTGGAGGAATAACTACCTGGGTTGCATTCATCTTGAGCAACAGAGCCTTCGAGAGCAACATAATGTCCCGTGTCTGCAAGTATACAATCGGTTGCTTCATCCGCTTGATTGAACGGGTTGTATGAACCTGCAGGGCAAGGGATTTGAGCGGTTGCAGCAAGTGTGTCAACGTAGTAACCCGGTTCTGCTTGGAAACACTCCGCTTGACCAGGTAATGGTTGGAAATTCCCTGGAAGACATGGTTGTTGATTGATTGAACCGGTTGAATTCGTATAGTATCCAGCGGACGTTGTTAGGCAACTAGTTTGACCACTAGATGGTTGATATTCGCCTACTGAACAAGGCGTTTGGGAAATTGCACCCACATCATCGACATAATGACCAGGTGCTGCATTCTGGCAAGACCATTGGCCTGAAAGTGGTTGAAAGGTGCCAAGAGAACATTGAGTTTGATTGGTCGCTCCTTGATTTGGAACATAATGACCTGGGTCTGCGTTCATACATTCTCTCTGACCTGAGTTTGGTTGGTATGTTCCTCCATTACAAATCGTCTGGTTGGCTTGACCTGTCACAGGAACGTAGTATCCTGGACTTGCTGCAAAACAAGTAGTCTGGGCTGAAGATGGTTGGTAGGTTCCAACTGTACAAGCAGTCTGAGCTGTTGCTCCTGTCCCGTTGACATAATGGCCGGGTCCTGCTGCTGTCTGTGATGTTGAGGCAGGATACGCTACGAAGTAACCCGAAGATGCAATTATGCAACTTGTTTGACCAGAATTCGGTTGATAGTATCCTGGAGTACAGGCATTTTGTGATGTTGCGCCTGTTGAGTAAACATAGTGGCCAGGGGATGCCTGATTACAGGAAGTTGAACCGGTCTGATCTTGCCAAGTTCCTGAAGAACAAGTTGTGGTTTCTATACCATGCTCAGCATCGATATCTATCGATGTCGAACCCACTTGTGTGGCGGCTGCACCAGTTGAACTGAGGTTGATTACCAGATTGTAGTCGTCTGAGTTATTGAATCCAGAAGAGTAGCTAATTCTGATGTAATACATCCCACTGGAATTATTTGCAGGGGCTGTGGACACTTCATCAGAACCATTAGTGGTGGATGAATCGATTACTTGGAAGCTGGAATTCAACAATTCAATATCATAATTTTGCCCTGCTGGAGAAGTTAAGTTTGCAGTGAACCAAGTCGTTCGAGATAGATTTAGAGAAAATACGTCAATACTATCTGAACCACCAGTAATCGATGCAGAATAATTTGCACTCATAGCCGATAGTTGCACAGCTGTTGTATTGCTTGCACCAGCGTCACCACCTGCTGGATTAACGTAGGAACCAGCAGGAGCGNGAAAGCAGGATGATTGCCCAATTTGGCCATTTGAATGACCGGTCGCGCATTGTGTCTGAGACGAAGAACCCGAGGAATCGACATAATGACCAGCGGACGCATCAAGGCAGGATGTTTGACCCGTAAATGGTTGGAATGTTCCTGGTTGGCATGCTACCTGGACCAATGTATTACCTTCTGCGGAATGGCCAACGGAGGCATCGATACAAGTCAGTCTGCCATATTCACCATCATCACAATCAGCCCATCTCGCAGGGTTGTTTGGATAATCATCTTCTGAATCGAGAGTCCCGTCACCATCGTCATCACCTGTCTGATGAGTGTCGAAGAAATTACGAATACCATCTCCATCAAAGTCCTGCTCGGTATATGCAATATGGGCACCATCGGCAAATGTCAATTGGTAAGGATTCAGAAGTGAATCTGTCGTGTTATCAAACTCACCAGACTGAGCACCCCAACAGCGCAAGGAGTCATCAGATAGTAGAGCACAAGTAGAGTCTGAACCAGTTGCTGCTGCTAATACGGTTAGTCCCGAGGTTAGGTTGACATGTATGGTTGGATCTCCTTCACCAGGGAACATATTCTCTGCCGAACAATCAGAATTCGTCGTGGAGGAGCAGGTTCCATCACCTAATTGCCCATGCGTGTTGACACCCCAACATTGCATTGAGCCGTTATCTGTTACTGCACATGTGTGAGAGCCAATGCCATCCAGCATGATGGCGTTAACATTAGTCCCTAGATCGACAATATGGACATTTCCTGTAACAGCACCATTGTCGGAGAATACTGTATACTTGTTACCCCAACAACCAACCGAGCCATTTTCGAAAATTACGCAAGATGATAATCCCGAAGTAACTAACGAAACCACCCTCAAACCGGTAGAATGGTCGACGGATAGGGGAATTAGTGAATTGTTGGTTGTGCCGTCTCCGAGTTGCCCTCTAACATTGTAGCCCCAGCACATTACATCGCCAAGATGAGTTATGGCACATGTGTGGTGCTCGCCTGCTGAGACCGCTACAGCATAAACACCACTTCCTAGGTCGATATTCACAGGAGATACTCGATTATCAGTTGAGTTATCTCCAATCTGACCGAAGTGATTTCGCCCCCAACACCAAAGACTCGCATCAAGTAGGATTGCACAGGTGTGATCTTTACCCTCATCGACTACTACAGGTTCATGGCTCAGAGTAACATAGCCGGAAGTAGAAACCGAATTTCCGAGTCCGAGTTGACCGTAGTTGTTTGAACCGGAACAATACATTGAGTAATTGGATAGAATTGAACATCTTCCCGAAGTAGAAATTAATGAGTTTTCACTGTAAACTGGATTACCCTGAGACCATTCAACGGTAGTGCCGTTTGCGAGCACAACCAATGGACCATCGACACCAATATCCAAAATCGAATGAGAGAATACCGTTCCAGCTTCGCTACCTTGGATATTCAAAGTTGGGCCACTAGAGTGGGTGAAGGACATCTCGCTCTGATTGGCCAATTTAGGTTGTGATTCCTCACCGCCAGAAAAGTACCCTAGCATTGGCACTCCAAGGAATAATACACAGATTCCCAGAGCAACGATTCTCTTCGTTTCCTCGTTCAACATGCTTCTTGGCGTGATTGCTGAGATTATCACTATTCCCTATGCCTGAACGGGTTGCATCATGCCTTTAGCACCTTCAGAGCCAGTCCGTAGGACTGGACGCCTGCATCCTGAAGAGCCGTTTTTACGTCAGAGTATGGATTCTCGGAAGATTTCCTAGATTCCTTGGCTCGATTAGANACAATACGCCAAGCAGCCTTACTGCCTATTCCGGGTATTGCCTCAAGTTGAGATTGGCTTGCGGAGTTAATGGATAGGTTCGTTTCAACTCCGCTGATGCTTCGCATCCCATGGCCTGTCACTATGATGTCTGATTCTGTTTCGAGTGGGATTTGGTATGGCGTTCCGACCAATATGGGATAAGCACCAATTTGCCTTCCAAATGTTATCCCTGCTCGACCAAGAATTGAGGAATCTCTGTGCATCTTATCCAACACCTGTTCAGGCCTTCTAATTCGATCATCATGTGCCTCCCACCAAATTCCTTTGAGCTCGCTCCCAATTGGAAACATCTCCTCTAAGAGTGGTTTGTCTATCTCCTCTCTTACGCTGCGTTTGAATGCTTGAAATGTATCCTCGGGAATTTCTTGGAATCCTTGTCCTTCTACCTGTCTGATATTTATCCGCCGCAGCCACAATCCTTCCGAACGAAGAGAATCCAATAGGTCGCGATTCATTCTGTATGATTCATTTGATTCACCATTCAATCCCGCAATGAAATTTAGACCAGGTAGCAGTTTTGGCAAACCTCTTTCTCCTCTCTCACGGCCAAATTCATTGATGTGTCGTATAGCAATTTTGAGTTGTTCTGAATCGCAATTCAACCAATTTGTTTCGTGCACTTTGGGGTCAGCTGATTCTAGCCCAAAGGAAAGCACGGCACCATCGGAGAGAGTCGAAATTAGTGATTTAGTAATCTCCGTTGCAGGTTCCAAATTTTCAGCAACAATAGAGGGATTTGCATTGTCAACATGGAGTATTTCTAACCTCTCATCTTGCCGTAAACCATCTAGAACTTTGGCAATTGGTTCTGGATTAGGAATGGGGTATTCTAGTTCTACCACGCCTTCTGCCTTGTAGGTGTAAATGTCTGTAGCGCCACCTATACGAACATGACGAACGCCATTATCCAGAGCGGTTGTAATTTCGGTGATGACATCCTCCTCTTCCCTCCAAATAGGAACTCCTTTCTTTGGTTCAATACAAAACTTGCAACCTCGTTTGTAACGAACGCAGCCTTGATACAATTCTACTTCATAGGTCAACGGCCCGGAACGACCATCTTCAGTGAAAAGATCAGGGTGTTTTGTGACACATTTTCCAGACGCTCCTTTCTTCGCCCAATCGTCCCACTGTTCAGCAGTTCTGCGTTTGTGAGACCAATCACCAGTCGACAGATAGTAATCCAATGTAGCGTCTGTATCTTGCACAGCGCAGAATAAATTTGTCCGCAGTGGCATCCATCCATCGTAGCGCCAATGACGGATAGCCCAGCCACCTGCTAGCACAGGTTGTTCACTAGGAAATACCGCAAGAAAATCATCTAATTCTCTTCGTGATATCGGAGTCCCTCGAACATACTTCCCAGGGACTACAGCTCCGGCGAGGACAACAGCGCCATCTAGTTCCGAAAGTTCTCGTTGGAGTTCGTGTCTTTCAGAAGAATTAGCAAGTTTCTGTTTGTGGAAAAGTCTCCACTCGTCAATAGTCATGTAGGTGTATGGTATTGACTTAGATTCTAGAACGCCACAGATATATCTGATATGAAAACCAAGATAGTTTGGCACACCAAATGCAGCCGGTTCATCCTCATATCCATCGAGGACCAACCAGCCTTCCATTCAATCCCTCAACCTGTCGGATTACTATTCCGTCTTCACGACTTCGCTAAGAGAGAGGGAATAAAGCGATTAATTTGCATCAGCGACGGTTGCGGCGACCTCGGCCACGAGATCCTCTGCCTCCGCGTCCTCCGCCATCATTCGATTCCTGTACACTGATTTTTCTGCCGTGTATTTCACTTCCATCCAATTCCTTAATCGCCTTTTCACCGGCTTTCCGGCTAGCAAACTTGACGAAAGCAAATCCGCGTGATTTACCTGTATCTCGATCTTTGGCAATACTGCACTCTGTAATCTCTCCATGTGCTGAGAAGTGATCCCTCAATTCATCCTCGCTGGCATTAAAGGATAAGCGGGCAATGAAGAGTTTGACGCCCGCTTGTTCCGAGGCTTCCGAACGTGCTTTGGTCAATACTTCACGCTCAGCAGCGAGTTCTTCCTTTGTGGCCTTTCCTTCTTTGACCTTATCCATGCAGTCTCTACAACGGATTGGCTTTCCAGCTGTAGGTTCGAATGGAACGGTTGTATCGGTGCCACAGAGTGTACACTTACATTCGTGCTTTACTCTCTGCCTTCCACCCCCTCCACCGCCTTTTCCTGTAATGGCAGAGCGCATTCGCATTGCGGCTTGAGGTGCTTGATGGCTTGGACCTCGACGATGGTCAGCCATTGGCGAAAGATAGGGTCTAGCCCCTTCGTGACCGAGATTACCTTCAGCTTCAGCGGACCATCTTTCTCCTGCCCTGTTCAAGTTCTGTATATCTTCACCGAGAGTATGGCCATGGCCAAATCCATTCGATAGGGCTCGATAACCTGAATAATCACATCGATTACAATCGACATTGAAGTCTTGCTTGTCATCAGAAGTTACCAATTCATTTCCGCAAGCAGGNCAAATNGCCCANAGCACTCCCAANTCAGNAGAGCCTCGTGTACTNGCCTTGAGATTTGGTTCGAGTTGNGTNATTCGNGCNCGNATCAAATCCCNNGANCTCATAGCGTCGCCAGGTGAAGGGAGAAATCTATCCACGATTTCAGTGACGAAAATGTCGGCAAACAAATTCTCAGCAGAAAGATCTCGATGCCCGCCATCCTTTTCGATGTGAAGAATACGAATCATTGCAACCTTTGGCATAAGTTTGGTAACTTCTGCAATTACGTCGTCGCCTATCTGTGGAGAATTTGTCTCTGGACGGTTAGCGTCCACTGAGATTNTATCGCCATCGGAAATAATTCTGCCACTGACTAGGGCTATTGCGCCAGATTCAGTCTCAGAGAGGCCCGAACCTAGGCTAGCACCAGCCGGCACTTCGACCTGGTTACC
>FUFK010038460.1_pt1 | contig 33639 bp, 40 predicted proteins | sample 1021851 | NCBI WGS metagenome assembly FUFK01 (sample SAMEA51879418, study PRJEB19060) | metagenome | reverse complement strand
TTATACCTTCAGCAGTTGATTCAGGAACATTGAGTAAGAAATTTAATAAGTTCAGATTGCCATTGTACCTAACTGGAATCTTCGCATTCGTTTTGGATGTAGCAGTATTTCTTTATGCTCTTTCATTGGCTCAAGGAATTATTTCTGATATTTATCCAAGTTTTTGGCAGTAGGTGAGATACTTTTGAAAAGATTATTAGACATACTTTATGCACCACTCTATATTGCTGCTGAAATTGTAGAGATTATTAAGGAAAAGGATAAAACAACTCCGACATGGCTAAAATTATTAGCACCAGTTCTTGCAGTTGGTGGTCTTGGTATATTTGCAGTTTTAAGCTTTTTACAAGCTTTTGTAATGACAGCTTGGTTTGGGAATCCATTGCCAGTATTAGGGTTTGACCAAAGCCCAGAACAACCTATGCACTTCCCACATACTATTCACGCAGGTGTGGGCCCATTAATTGACGAAAAAACAGGTCAGCCATATGTTTCTCCATCTGGAGATATGAGAATTAATGATGATGGGTCTCCAATGGTGGGACTTGGAATGGACTGTACATATTGTCATAAGCAAGTTATTGAAAGGCCTTGGTCTGGAGTACCTCCTGTTGAATTATGCATATCTTGTCATAAAGTAATTGGTGATTCAGACAGCGAACAATTAACATATCTGCGTCAGAAGGGTTTATATGAAGAAACAAAGTCTCCAATTAATTGGGAAAGAGTTCATAGAATGCCTGACCATGTAAGATTCAATCATGCACCACATATATGGTACTTAACTGAAAATCCAAATGCGATACAAAATAAACCAGTTGATTTCGAAGTATTGCCTGACGGGACAGTTAATGCATCAAAAGTATGTTCAACATGTCATGGAAATGTCGCAGGTATGGAGCAGGTTGCTCAAGTTCAACCTCTAAAAATGGGTCAATGTGTTGCTTGTCACAGAGCAAATGAAGCCTCAGTAGGATGTGAAACATGTCACCATTAGAGAAAAATAATAATTTATCTAGAAGAAAATTTTTAGGTCTTGTTGGCGGAACCGCTCTTGGAGCATTTATATTTGAAGCATGTGGTGTACCTGAGCAAGAATTTGTAATACAAGCACCTGTTGATATGCCTGAAGATTATGTAAAAGGTGAAGACGATTGGTATGCNACTCTTAGTGATACATCAAATCACGGCGAAAGTATTATAGTTCGAATAATGCAAGGAAGGGCAAAAAAAATTGAAGGTAACCCTGACTTCCCNAATACACTAGGAAAACATAGATCTGTAACAGAAACTGAAATTCAAAGCATGTATCATCCTGATAGAATTTCAGGTCCACTTTACAGAAAAACTAGTAGTGGAAATCACAGACCAATTTCATGGAAAGAAGCAAAAGCGATCCTCAATGATGCTTCTTCATCTAATGGAACAAAGACTATTATAACTAAACCTTTAAGAGGCCTAAATAGAGGATTACTTGAAAAATATGCCTCATCTAAAAATATGAAGCACCTATCCCTTGCTTCTTTAAGAGATAACTCAATGTACGAGTCTACAAAAGATGTATTTGGAACCCGTGATTTACCTTACTTTGATATAAAAAATTCTGATTTAATTGTTTCATTTGGGCTAGATTTCCTTGGATCTTGGGGTCCTGTGGAATATGATAATCAATTCGGTAAATTCAGAAGTAAAGAAAATAGAGGTTATCTTTACCAAATTGAACCAAGGATGTCATTAACAGCTGCTGCTGCAGATAAGTGGATTTGCAGTGAACCTGGAAAAGAAGGGTTAATTGCATTATTGATTGCTGAATCATTGTCAAAAAACAATAATGTAAATAATAGCAACTTAAATAAATTTAAGAAATTAGCTGGAATAAATAACGTCAAAGATCTCAATAATTCTAATGTTGACCTTAGCCCCAAATCAGTTGGAGAAGCCACAGGAATTGATTATCACGTTATTGAAAAATTAATAGAAAAAATTAATTATTCAGTTGAAAATGGAAAAAAAATAATGTTTCTTTCTGGTGGCTGCATATCAGGGTACTCTAACTCAAGAAGCATCAATGCTCTTGTTTATGGTTTAAATTACATAACAGGTTCTGTNAATTCTGNGGGTGGAATAATTTTAAATCCTCAGAACGAACTCAAATCTATTTCTTTTAATGGTGAAGCAATAAGTATGAAATCTGATTCATCATGGAATTCTTATAAAGAATGGAATGAAGAGATTCAAAACTGGCAGTCTGGAGGCCAAAATCTTGTAATTATAAATAATGTTGATTTACTGAATGAGATTCCCGGAAAACAAAGAGTAACTGATGCGCTTAATAATGTTAAATTATCTGTTGGTTTTGGAATTACTATCAACGATACAATTGAAAGGTGTGATTTAATTTTGCCTTCAAACACAAGTATGCAGTCTTGGAGTTCAGATATTCCTGAGCCAAAGACTGGTTATCAGTCAATTGGGTTCGGTCAGCCTGTTGCAACAAAGCCACTATTAAGAGATGGTACAAGAGAATTATACGACTCTAAAAGTTTTAATAATGTTTTATTAGATGATATAGAGGGTAATTTATCAGGGGCATCATTTATGGAACTTTGCAAAAAATTATCTGATGAAATTTACGAAAGCAAATCTTACAAGGATTCTTCAATTGTTGCTTCAAATAGCGATGATTTCTTTAGAGGAATAATGGCAAGAGGAGGATGGTGGAATACTAATCAAACTAAAGTTGAACCTAAAAATCCAGAAATAAATGTTCTGAATTCTGTTGCATCAGTCAAACGATCAAAAAATGAATTTTACTTGATTCCATTCAAATCACATGTGTTTGGAGATGGAAATTCACTCTCAAACCCATGGGCACAAGGCACACCTGACCCGCTAACTTCTATAACTTGGGAAACATGGGTCGAAATGAATAATAAAACTGCTGATAAATTAGACATCAAGCCAGGAGACATTGTTGAAGTCAAATCTAAAGTTGGTTCTCTAGAACTACCGGTATATGTTCACCCTGCTGTTCCAACAAATACGGTTTCTATCCCTATAGGATTGGGAAAGGATAATTTCACCAGATATTCAAGCGGAAGAGGTTCCAATGTAGTAAACATTATTGACTCATCAAAACTTAATGAAAATGGTGATATTATGTGGAATTCTACAACTGTCCAAATTATAAAAACTAAAGAAAATAAAAAAATATCCAAATTCGAAGGAAGTGTTCCTGCGGTTGCAGTGGAACCTGGAGTGCCAATTTTAACTTTGGCTCCCGGTGAAACATCTGCTGAAGGTTTCCATCGAGCACATGAAGAACATCTTGATCATACTTTTGGTGACCACTTTAAAGACGATCATGGTGATAAGAAAGGTGATCATTAATGGTAGCTGAAAAACAAAGTAAATTTAAATGGGGAATGGCAGTTGATATTGATAAATGCACAGGTTGCCAAGCCTGCGTACTAGCTTGCCAATCAGAAAATAATATTCCTATTAATACTGAAGAAAATTTTAAAGATGCAAGAGGAATAGAGTGGATTAGAGTTGAAAGGTATTGGGAAGGAGAATTCCCTAATGTCAAAGCTAAATTCATTCCAATTTTATGTATGCATTGCGATAACGCCCCATGTGAACCAGTATGCCCTGTTTATGCAAGTTATCACACTGTAGAGGGTCTAAACGTTCAAATTTATAACAGGTGCGTTGGTACAAGGTATTGTGCAAATGGTTGTCCATACTTGGTAAGATTCTTTAATTATTGGGAACCAGAATGGCCTGAATCTTTTCAAAACCACCTTAACCCTGATGTTACTGTTAGAAGCAGGGGTATTATGGAAAAATGCAGTATGTGTATACAGAGAATTAGGAGAGGAACAAGAAACGCAAAAAGAGATAATAGAGATGTTGTTGATGGAGATATATCTCCAGCATGCGTTCAAGCTTGCCCCACAGATGCATTAGTTTTTGGAAACCAGAAAGATCCTGAAAGCAAAATAAATAAAATGAAAAATGATAAAAGATCATACACATTGTTAGACCATTTAAAAACAAACAATAATGTTTGGTACCTAGCAAAAGTTGATCCAGATATTGAAGCTCACCACGGAGATAGTGATCATAAGGAGGATTCTCATTAGTGAAGAATTAAACAATCAAGAAAGATTTAATGCTGCCACTAGTTCTTTAGTATCAACAACTAAAGAAGAAATGGGTGGAAAATTTAAAATTGTTTTTGGTATTTTTGCAGCATTATCTATTATGGGAATACTTTCTTTATTAATTAAAATTATTCAAGGATTTGATGATAAATCTTCATGGGGATATTATTCTGCAATAGTTTCATTGCTTTTTGGAGTTTTTGGTACAGCTCCAATGGTTGCAATTGCTCCAATGATTGCAAAAGCTGATTGGCATAGACCAATAGCGAGAATTGCTAATATGTTTACTGCAGCAGGGCTTTCAAGTGTTATTATGATATTCCCTTTAATATTCGCCCTACCTCCTCTTGTTGTTGGTGGTTACAGAAGAAGATCAATTTGGTTTGATGCAAATATTTACACACCTCATGTATTTTTCGGCCTAGCTGTCGTAGGTTTATTTTTAATTGGGCTTGGAATGCTTTGGGTTTCATCCATTCCAGATTTAGCTGCAATGAGGGACCATTCCACAGGAAAAAGGCAAAGATTTGCAAAAATATTATCTCGAGGCTTTGTTGGAACAGAGCGACAATGGATAAGCTTAAGGGCAAGAATTGGCATGATGAGCACTTTTTACTTCATGTTTTTAATATTCGTGCACATTCTCTATAGCATAAACTTTAATTTGGAACTTGTTGCTGGATGGAAAGATGCTATATATCCAATGTATCATGCTATGACTGGTATCCAATCTGGTATAGCTACAGTTATGATCGCTGTATATTTAATAAGGAAATACTATAAGTTAGAAGATGTAATAAGAATTGATCAGATATGGGGCCTTGCTAAATTAATGTTTGCAGCAACCATATTTTGGTTTTACTTTTTCATTTGTGCATTCATGATTTTCTGGTATGGAAAATCAGAAATTAATGTAATGACAATTAAGATCTTAGTCAATGGCCCTTATATGTGGGTGTTTATTGGAGCATTTTTATTGAGCTTCATTGTCCCTTGGTGGATCATTATATGGAATCCGGTTAGAAAAAATCCACCTATGCTTGTTCTTGTTGCTGCTATAACACTTATAGGCTGTATATTGGACAGGATAAGATTATTTGTAATCTCATGGCAGGTATATAGCGAAGACACAATTCATTTAAGGTACATACCAGCGGAAGATATTCCAAATAACATGATAATGCCAACTTTGCTTGATGGCACATTATTTGTTGGATTTATATCGTTAGGAATATTTATGTTTTTACTAATGAGCAGGTTGCTACCAATAGTATCTGTATGGGAAACTCACCAATCAATTTTATTAACAAAGCATATTAAGTTTCATAGGACTGAAGTATATGCTGTAGGAAAGCCAGATTAATGCAACAAAGAAGAATATTAAGTGAAAAACAAATAAATGCTGAATTACTNAATGGTAACTTAGCAACACCAAAATGGTATTTTCCTGTAATGGGAGTATTAGGAACCGGGGTAATTATTGGTTTCATTACAATACTTTATATGTTCAATAGAGGTCTTGGAGTAACAGGTTTAGCAAGGCCAGTTTATTGGGGACTTTTCATTACAACATTTGTATTTTGGGTAGGTATTAGTCACGCAGGAATTATGATTTCTGCAATTTTGAGACTAACTCAAGCTGAATGGAGAAGGCCAGTAACAAGAGCAGCAGAATTACTAACTGTGTTTTCTTTACTTACTGCGCTCTTTTTCCCTCTAATGCACGCTGGCAGGCCTTGGAGAATAGCATATTGGTTACTTCCTTATGACTTTGCAAGAGGAATATGGCCAAATGTGAGATCTCCTTTATTTTGGGATCCAATTGCAATAGGAACTTATTTAACAGGTAGCACATTATTTTTGTTTGTTGCTTTGATACCAGATTTGGCTATTTTAAGAGATAGGACTACTGGAATTAAAAAAGGAATATATACTGTTTTAGCATTAGGATGGAGAGGTAATCCAAGGCAATGGCAGCTTCAAGTAGTTGCAGGGATTTTGCTATCAGCACTAATGCTTCCTATTTTCGTTTCTGTTCATTCTATTGTAAGTTGGGATTTTGCAGTCACACCTGCTGTTGAAGGTTGGCATTCAACAATTTTTGCACCTTACTTTGTTATTGGTGCTGTTCATTCTGGAGTATCTGCAGTTGTAACCATGATGTGCCTAATGAGATGGCTATGGAAATGGAATAACTATATAAGGCCTGAACATTTTGATGCACTAGCCAGATTATTAATTGTAGTGGCAACAGCATGGCTTGGATTTACATTCTTAGAATTAATCTTTTCATTATATGGTAGAGATGCTCCTGAAATTGCATTAAGAGAACTTCAAATATTTACATGGCCATGGAATTTAATTTTCATAACTTTCTTGCTTACTGGATATATCATTCCTGTTGGATGCTGGCTGTTTAAAAGGTGCAGAAACAATATTGCAATCATGTTCTGGACAACAATCCTTGTCAATGTAGGAATGTGGCTTGAAAGATTTTTAATCATTGTTCCAGGATTAGCAAGAAAACAAGTATTTGTTTATACATGGGAAGGATACTGGCCTAGTCCAGTAGAGTGGATTATTATGACATGGTCATTTGCATGGGTATCCTTTTTAATGCTTTTATTTGCTAGATTCTTTCCTTTAGTTCCATTGTTTGAAGCTAAAGAAAGCCAAGTATTTACAACAGAAATGAAAGTTGGGAGGGCAACTGTCCCAATGGTAATAAGAGAATGATGGAGGTATATCATGTCTAATTTAAGTATTTTAGGTCTATATGACAATCCTGATTCTGCTGCAGATGCGTTAGATGCATTGCATGAATCAGGTTTCGATTCGAATGATTTTGACGTATTGACTGGAACGCCATATCCAGAGGGAGCATTTGGAGAACATGTTCCTCAGCACAGATTATTTAGATTCCCATTGTTTGGTGCAATTGTTGGTTTAACTTTAAGTGTATTTCTAACTACATCTACCCAAATAGTATATCCATTAATAACTGGTGGTAAACCAATATTATCTATTTTCGCAATGCTTGTGATTATGTATGAAATGACCATGCTTTCAGCTGTTGTTACTACAGTTATTGGAATACTATTTGAGTCAAGGCTCCCGGATATTTCNATGAATGTTTATGACACGAGAATTACAGAAGGTTTGATAGGCGTTTCATTAGTATGCTCAACAGATAAAAAAGATGTTGCTGAAAAGGCCCTTAAGGATGCTGGAGCAATGGAGATTAAATCATCAGGAAAATAAAGTGAAAAAAAAGAATTTTAAATTTAATAAATTTCATATTATTACAGCTTTCATGTTTGCTTTTGTTCTATTAGCTCCAACATGTCAAAGTGGAATTACTCAAAGAGGAACTTATCCTATAGAAATTTTTTCAGAAATGCATTACTCACAAGCATACAAAAATCAAGAGCCGCCAAGGCTTGATTCTGTTGAAACATCTCAAAAATTTATCACTCCGGATGAAAGATTAAATGATTCATTATCAGTTTTAAATATGGATCCTGATTTTGTTTATGACCCTGAATATGGATCTGAGTTATATAGAATAAACTGTTCATTTTGTCATGGATTACAGGGAATGGGAGATGGTACTGTAGCTCCTCATATAAGCTCTGATGATAGTTTTTATGCTATTACTCCAACTGATGAAGTACCTGGGTCAGGTATGGGTGCATATAAAGCTGTCCCTCAACTTCATAATTTATCTCAAAGACTTCAAGGAAAAGATAAGGCAATGAATAGACTAGAATATATGTTAAAAATGGAAGCTGGTAATGTTGGACTAGGACCAATGCCTAGTTTCTTATGGGTTTTTACTGACGACCAAAGAGACCAAGTAATAAATTACATAGTTGATGAAGAAAACGGTCTTGCATCTTATTCAAAATAAGCCCATTATTGCAATTTTAATATAATATTTTTATATGTTTAAAAAAATCAAACTAAATCTGTTTATTCTTGTATTTTCATTTATACTATTTGGCTGCATTTCTGATGTAGATGAAAACAATAATCGTAATTATGATCTTTATTCAAAAATTATGTGCCCTGTTTGCGATGGTCAAACTATAGGTGAATCTCAAGCATCAATAGCAAATGACATGAAAAATATTGTTGACGCATACATATCTGATGGAAAAACAGACGATGAAATTCTTAAATATTTTGAAGATAGATATGGAACTGAAATTCTATCAGCCCCTCCAAATAGTGGCTCAAATGCTATTGTTTGGATAACTCCATTTATACTTATTTCTTTATCATTTATTATCTTTTCAGGGTGGTTAAAAAAATCAGTAAAGGGTAATTCATAATGAGTATTTCAAATCTTGGTTTAAGTTTACTGGTGATTACAATGAATTTGTGTATTTACTCAATTATTGGATCCATTATTGGCATAAGACTTGGAAATTCTCAAATTAAAATAAGTGCAAAAAATGCGGCCTACTGCACATTTTTTACAACTTTAATTTCATCAATGTGCTTAGTTTATGCATTTGTAACAAATGATTTTTCAATTAAGTATGTTTTTATGCACAGTAATTTATCTATGGACCCAGCATATACATGGGTTGCAATGTACGCTGGAAATGAAGGATCATTGTTATATATCGCTCTTGTAATTTCACTATCAATATTATTAGTTCTTTTATTTAAACCAAAAGATATGTATGAATCAGAGCCTCATCTCATAGCAATCATGTCCGGATTCTTGTTATTTTTTATAGGTGTTATGGTATTTTTTGCAAACCCTTTTGATACATTCCAAACTAATATACCTTCTGATGGGAGAGGAATGAATCCATTATTAGCTCATCCAGGTATGTTTTCACATCCTCCATTATTAATGGCTGGCTTAGCGACAATTTCTATACCATTCTCATTGATTACAAGTATGATTTTGACTGGCACTTTCAGAAATAACGGATTGGACTTTGTAAGAACAACATCTTTAATTGTATGGTCTATTTTAGGAGTTGGGNTATTACTTGGTTCATGGTGGGCTTACACTATTCTTGGCTGGGGAGGATATTGGGTTTGGGACCCAATTGAAAACGTTGGGCTAATGCCTTGGCTGGTCATGACTGCATTTATTCATTCTATAATTGTTCAAAGAAGGAGAGGAATGTTTAGAGTATGGAATGTTCTACTTATCTTTCTAGCGTTTGTTCTTGCGCAATTTGGTATGTTTATAAATAGAGGTGGTCCTGTAGTATCAGTTCATTCATTTGCTGCATCAACATTAGGATATATATTCCTTGGTTTCATGGTGTTCAGTGCNTTATTTTGTTCTTTAATATTTATTGCAAATTACAATAAAATTTATAGTGATAATAAAATCGAATCTGTAATTTCAAGAGAAGCGGCATTTTTAATTAATAATTTCTTTTTACTTGCTATTACCTTTGTAACTTTGTGGGGATTAATATTCCCTTTAATTAATGAGGTATTTTATAATGAAACTGTAACTGTAGGAGCCCCCTACTACAATGCAGTTAATGGTCCCGTAATATTATTANTACTATTCATTATGGGCATAGGTCCGAATTTATCTTGGAAAGGTACGAGTAATTCAAACTTAAAAACAAATCTTTTATATCCATCAATAATAGCAATTATAACTTTTACTTTCTTTTTTCTTTCTTCCAATAAACCTTTTATGTCTTCTCTTGCCCTTTCTTCTATTGCATTAGTATTGTCAACAATAATTTTTGAATGGTTTAGAGGATCAAGAAGTTTAATTAAAAATGGCACGCATTGGCTTTACGCATTCTTTAAATTAATTTCAAATAACAGAAAAAAATATGGTGGTTACATTGTTCATATTTCAATATTACTTGTTGCTCTTGGAGTGGTAGGCATTAATTTTTATCAAGTAAAAATTGATAAAGTAGTGTCTGTAGGGGAAAGAATTGAAATTGGTAATTACAAAATAGAAATTGCTGAAATAAATGAGAATAATTTTAATGACAGGAGAGAGAAAGTAGCTACATTTCTTATTTTAGATTCTAATGAAAATATAGTTAATACACTTGAAGGCAATAATACCTTTTATCCTACATTCAATATGGCATCAATAAGAGCTGGCATTTTGAGTAGTCCAATTGAAGATTTATATATAATACCGTCTGATTTTATAGATAATGACACAATGAAACTTATAATTAGTATAAATCCTTTAGTATGGTGGATGTGGCTTGGTGGACCTATATTTATTCTGGGGACACTGATCTCATTATGGCCTAGAAATTTTAATAAATCATGAATTTATTTATATTAATATCAATATCAATTGCGTGTGTAGTATTTTTAATATTCCCTTTCTACAGAAAAACTGAATATAGAAAAGATAACCATCAAACTTATGCAGAAATAAGAAAGAAAAAGGTCTTATTAGAATTAACAAGTGAACTTGAAAACGGAACGATAAGTAAAGATCAATTTAATGAATTAAAAGAAGAATTATTTAAAATAGAATCAATAAAAATTAGTTCAAATAATGAAGAAATTGATCCAATAGAAGAAATAATTAAGACCAAGAAAAATCAAGATGTTTAAACTTTCCAAAATTTATATTTTTATTTCAATATTTACTTTATTTATTTCTAGTCAAATTAACTTATCTGCTGATCATCTCGATGAGTTCGATGGAGAAATTAAATTATCTGGCCAAATAGTTAACGGTACAACTCCAAACGTAGAAACAATTTATGAAATAAAGTTAATGGCTACTCAAAATGCATCTAGTGAACTCATTGATATTGANATTATTAATACGAAAAAAAATTTTGATTTTAAGAAAATTGATGCTGANGAAGCTTTTACATATTTCCTGATAGTGAATCATCAAAATATTCCTACAATAGAATTCATTGAAGATATAGAAAATCCTGAAAATATAACTATAACTGTTTATGACAGAGTTTTTACTCCAGAAGACATTGAAGTACTTGATTATTCAATCATGATCCCTCACATATCTCCCGAATCAGATATTATTTCAGTATTAGGATTAATTTCATTTACCAATACAAGCGATACAACATATTTTGCTGATNTATCTGACCCCAACACAACTGGATTAAATTTATTNAGATTTAGTTTGCCTGAAAATTTTGAAAATTTATCTGTTGATAGTGATTTACCCCCTGGAAATGTAATGCAAATTCCAACTGGATTTGCACTTTCAAATCCAGTCCCTCCCGGTGATCATCAAATATTGTATTCATATTCAATGCCAAGAAATACTGGATCAATTAAATATAATATCCGACTACCTTTCGGTTCAAAAAAATTTAAGATTCTTGTTCCAGAAAATAGCGAACTCACCACAGATTACAATCTCCTAAAAGACTCAACTCTAGTAGATGATAAAAAGTATGAACTCTTGCAAGGCCAAGACATAAAAAAAGGTGAAGTTGTTATTGTTGATTTAGTTAATATATCTAAACCAGGAACATGGAAGAAAATGACTTATTTTATTGAGAAGAATTCCATTCCATTCTTTGTGGGAAGTATAACTGGATTAATATTGATATTTATATTGATATTTACTTTTTTGAGATCGAATTTTAAAAAAAGAAATCTCGAATTAAATAGTGATATTTACATAAATAAAATAATTGATCTTGATGAAAGATTTGAAAAAAACAAAATAAATAAAGAAGAATACGAAATTTTAAGAGAAAATTATAAAAAAAATATTAAAGGGTAATTTTGAAATTATTTTTATCAGTAATATTATCATTTATAACTATAGGATTTTTTATTATTCTCATTATTTCAACAATAGATAGAGAAGGTAGCCAAGGCAGACCAGGCTTAAATGAAGTTTCAGGAACTGCAGAAGTTAAATTCGAGGTATTTAATAAAATTTACGAAAATAATATTTATGGTGATGAAATCTCTTATGATGAATATGATGCTATCGTATTAGATTTTTGGGCATCATGGTGTCCACCATGTATTCAAGAAGCAGAAACACTTGCTGAAGGCTATAAAGACTGGAAAGATAAAAATGTTAAATTTATTGGAGTCGCACTTTGGGATAATGAAAATTCAATAAAAAACTTTGTTGAAAAATATGGGTTTCAATATGATGTGTTTATAGATAATGATGGCAAATATGCAATAGAATATGGAGTAAAAGCTTTGCCAGAAAAGTTTTTTATTAACAATAAGGGTAAGATAGTTAAAAAATATATTGGCCCAATTAATAAAATTGAGTTAAAAAATTTGATTGAAGAGACTATAAAAAATAATGAACTACCTTGATAAATATAATTTAAACGAAGAAATATCTGAATTCACATTATTAATTAATGATAATTATTCTGAACATTATGCTGATGCGTGTGATATAAAAAATTATAGTTCTAAATTTGTAAATCCAACTGAGCTTGCAACTTTATCCCTAAAGCATTTTCTAGAAAAATTTCCAATTCCTGAAGGATCAATTCACACAACTCAAGAGGTTGAAATTTTTAAAAGCATAAATAAGGATGAATTACTCAAAGGAGTAATTACCATTACCAATTACAAGGAAATAAAAGAGTCCTTGTTTATAAAAATTAAAACTAACTATTTATCTGATAATGATATAGTTGCTTCTTCGGAAGGAACATTAATAGTGCCAAAAAAATCAAAATGAAACTAAAAACAGAAAAATTAGAAAAATTAATCACAGAAAATATGGTTAGTAATTATGCAAATGTTTCTGGAGATTTTAATCCCATTCATCTTGATGATGAATATGCAAAAAATACAGAATTTAAAAATAAAATTGTTCACGGAATGCTTTTAATTTCAAATATCAATGAAATTATGTATTTAAATTTTGATGATAATTGGAATAAAAAAGGTTCTTTAAAAATTAAATTTAGAAGCCCATTATTCGTTAATTCCAAATTAATTACTAATTTAAAAATTAAAAAAATTGATAAAAATAATGATGGAACTTTGTATACTTGTGAAGTAATGTGTAATGATGTTGATGGCAATATTCTTATAAGTGGAATAGCGTCAGTATTAGTATAGGAGCATATAAATGAAAGTAGCAGTAGATGCCATGGGAGGAGATTATCCTCTAAACAACATTGAAGGTGCAATTAAATCTTTAGAAGATCCGGAATTAGAAATTTTTTTAGTTGGGGAGCCCGAAAAACTTACTAGTAATTTAAAAAATTTTTCATACGATAAAAATAGATTACAAATTATTCCTTCTGATGAAGCAATTCGAATGGATGAGCAACCAGGAATAGCTATAAAAAGAAGGCCAAATTGTTCTATAAACGTATGTTCAGGATTAGTAAAAAAGGGAATGATTGATGGTTATGTTAGTGCAGGGAATTCTGGGGCTACTTTTGCTTCTTCAGCTGGAATTTTAGGAATGTTTGAAGGTCTTACAAAGCCATGTGTTGGAGGTGCAGTATTTGGTTTTGCACCTAAAACTTTAGTTTTAGATCTTGGATTAAATGTGGAGTCTACACCAGAACAAATGTTAGATTTCGCAGCCTTAGGAGTTTCACAAGCAAAAATACTTTATGATGTAGAAAAACCAACAGTTGGTTTACTTAGTAATGGCTCTGAATCAAATAAAGGAAATAAATTGGTTAAAGAGAGTTTTAAATTATTTGAAAAATCTAGTATTAATTTTCATGGAAATATTGAAGGTCATGATATTGCATTAGGAAAAGTAAATGTTGTGGTGTGCGATGGGTTTACAGGGAATATACTATTAAAAGCAATTGAAGGGTTTGGGCATGTAATATACCAATTCCTTAAAAAAGAAATTACTGATAGTAAATCATCAGAAATAATAAACTTAATTCCAAAAAAAACTAACATAATGAAAGAATTTGGCGGAGGCCCAGTATTTGGTGTTAATGGGATTGCGATAGTAGCTCACGGATCTTCAAGTCCAACTGCAATTGCTAATGGTATTTCCACAGTTTCTTGGTTAACAAAGAAAGATTATGTAAACCAATCAATAAAAGAATTGTCCAGCATAAGGAGTAGTATAAATGGCTGATAAAAAGAGGCATGCATTAGTTACTGGGGCTTCAAGAGGAATTGGAGAAGCTATTGCTATTGATCTTGCTAGAGAAGGTCACAATATATCAGTAAACTTCAATTCTCACCAAAAAGATGCTGATGAAGTTGTTAAAAAAATTAAGGATCTTGGTTCAGATGCGCACGTTGTAAAAGGGAATGTTTCTGACAAAGAATCTGTAAATAAAATGATAGAAGAATCAGTTAATAAGTTTGGTCCAGTTGAAATACTAGTAAATAATGCAGGAATTATTTCAGATAATTTATTAATGAGGATGAAAGATGAAGATTTTGATAATGTCATAAATACAAATTTAAAAGGTACTTACTTTTGCACTAAAGCTTGTGTACCTTCAATGATCAAAAATAGATGGGGTAGNATAATTAATATTACATCNGTTGTTGGTATAAGAGGNAACATTGGGCAATCTAATTATTCAGCCTCTAAGGGAGCGATTCATTCTTTTACTTATTCTTTGGCAAAAGAGTTAGCAACAAGAGGAATTACTGTTAATGCAATTGCCCCAGGATATATCCAAACTGCAACGGTAGATGTATTGTCCGATAAATTAAAAGATCACATTATGACATGGATNCCAATGAATAGATTTGGAACACCAGATGAAATTTCTGGAATGGCTGCTTTCATGGCTTCGGAGAAAGCAAAATATATGACAGGAGAAGTTGTAAGAATTGATGGAGGAATGGCAATTTAATAATGAGCAATAAGAAAAAAATTGCAATTGTTACTGGTGGCTCAAAGGGCATTGGGCAGTCTATTTCTATCGGATTATCTGAAAAAAATATTGATGTAATTATTACTTATCTTAGAGACAAAGATGGTGCATTAACTACTTTAGACAAAATTAAAAAAGCTGGTTCTAATTGTTATATTTATAAAGTTGATTTATCAAAAGAAGAACAGGTTGAAAAATTTTGCAATAACATAATAAGTGATTTTGATCATATTGATTATCTTGTGAATAATGCAGCCACAGGGATAAATAAAAATTCAACTATGCTGACTAATAAACATTGGGATTGGGTTATGAACACAAATTCAAAATCACCTTGGATATTATCAAAGAATATAAGCAAAATAATGCCAGAAGGTTCTTCAATTATTAATATTACAAGTCTTGGTTCTCAAAGAGTTTTATCAAATTATTTTTCAGTTGGATTATCAAAATCCTCTTTAGAGTCTATGACAAGATATTTAGCTATTGAACTAGCTGAAAAAGGAATAAGAGTTAATTCAATTTCTCCAGGCATTATTAAAACAAGAGCTTTAGATTCATTTCCAGATGATGCGGATGTTAATAAATCAGATTTATACAAAACACCTGCTGGAAAACCTCTTGAAGGGAAGGATGTAAGCAATTTAGTAAATTTTTTAATTAGCGAAGAATCAAATATGATAAGAGGTCAAAATATAATTATTGATGGCGGAAGATCATTGGTAATTTAGTTATNAAGAAATTTTTTTCTTACAACAATCATGCAATTATCTTTATCTTCAGATGTTATTTGGCTGCCAGGACTATTAATTAAATTTCCAGAATTTACTTTATTAATCATAGTTAGCTTTTTTTGAACTTTATCATAGGTATCAAGTCTTGCAATTACTTCTTGACCAACGTAGCAACCTTTTTCAAAATCTACTAAATGAATTAAATTTAATTCTAATGGATTGAAAGATAAATTAATTTCATTATGACCAAAAGGAATAACATTTTTTATTTTAAACGATGAAAACTCTTCATGATTAATTTCTTTAAAATCTTGTGAAAGTAAGGTGTTATGTACTTCATCAGATAATTTTTTATCAAAAATTAAATCTATTGTCTCGTGTTGATTTAAGAATGACGATTTTGAAATATAAAAAAAATCAAAATCATCATTAAATTGCTTTATATTATTATCAACTAAATCAAAATTTTTAAACTGAATTATCTTATTGTCGTTAAANGCATGAATGAGCTGNTACTGATCACTTTCTTTTAAATNAATATCTTCTTCAAATGTAAATTTATCTATCCATTCAATTAAAGATTTTTTATTTTCAGTATTACAAATTAATATAAGTTTTNCCTCATTTATTCTCCAAATTGAANCAACATCTATTATNCGACCATTTTCATTTGTAAAAATTGTTTTAGTTATTTCATTATCAGAATCATTGATATTGCTTGTTGATAACCTATTAATGAGGTCAATTGAGTCTTTGCCAGATAAGAAAAAATAACTAAGCAGGTCAGGCTTATAAAAATATTTTAATGTCATTAAACTGCGAAAGAAGTTCCNCAACCACAAGATTTTTTTGCATTCGGATTTGAAAATACAAAACCTTTTCCATTTAATCCATCCGAAAAATCCAAAGTTGTTCCGGCAAGAAATATAAAGGATTTNTTTGGTACTCTTACTTCAACATCATGCTGTATAATAATTTTTTCATCCGATGATGCATCTTTATCAGTAATTTCAAGATCATATGTTAATCCAGAACAACCGCCACCTTTTACAGCAACTCTAAGTGCAAAATTAGATTTACCATCTTGCTCAGCAAAAGTTTTTACTTTATTTGCAGCTTTTTCGGTAATTTCTATTGTATTTACGGGTACTTGATTAACCATTGTTATATAATTTTATTATACATTATCCTATAACTCTACATTAACTTAAGAAAAATATGACAAAGATATATACAAAGAACGGTGACGAAGGAGAAACAAATCTGTTTCTAGGTGGAAAACTTTCAAAAAATGACGTACGGGTCGAAGCTTTTGGGACTGTTGATGAATTNGTTTCATCATTAGGTTTTGCAAAAACTTTATGTGAAAANCCAAAAGTAATTGAAACGNTTGAAATGCTNCAACATTCATTATTTAAAATTGGAGCAGAATTATCATCAGATTCTGATAAAGCTGTAGATATTATTAATGTTATAACTCAAACCAACGTAAANGAAATTGAAAAATTAATTGANTCAATTACTGAGAATGTAAATTTGGGTAACGAATTCATTATGCCTGGNACAAGTTCAAGTTCAGCAGCAATAGATGTCTCAAGAACAGTTGCAAGGAGATTAGAAAGGGTTGTTGTCAGCATTAATAGTAATAAAAAAGTTAATAAATTTATATTAGTTTATTTAAATAGGATTAGTGATCTTTTATTTGTTTTAGGCAGGCTTGAGGATGAAGGAAAAAAAATAAAAAAAATCAGAGGTATAAGAAAAAAATAGTGAGTAACGAAACATTAACCGTAGGCATTATTAATCATAGGTATGCAAACATACATAGCGTCAAAAAAGCTTTAGAGTATATTAACTGTAACTACACTGAACTAAATAATCCATCAGAATTCAATAAAGTTGGTGCAATTATTCTTCCAGGTGTTGGTGCATTTGATGCCGCTATGAAAGTTTTGAATAATTCAGGCATGTCTGATGCATTATTGGAAGCAAATAATAGAAAAACACCAATATTTGGAATTTGCTTAGGAATGCAATTGCTGTTTAATAAATCAGAAGAGGGAAAGAAAGATGGGCTCGGGTTGATAGACGGCGAAGTAAAAAAAATTAAACAAATTAATGACTTAAAAATTCCTCACATGGGATGGAATGAAACATATTTCCCAAAAAAAAGTAATAAATTTAAAAATGTTAAAAATAAATCCTTCTTTTATTATGTCCACAGTTATGAATGTGTTCCTTCAGTTGAAAATATTATTACTTCATACACTTATTATGGCAATAAAATTTGCTCTTCAATTGAATATAAAAATATTTTTGCAACTCAATTTCATCCAGAAAAAAGTGGGGATGATGGAATAAAAATTTATCAAAACTTTATCGATTATTTAAAAATATGATTATCATTCCTGCGATAGACCTTATTGATGGAGAAGTAGTTAGGCTTTTTAAAGGTAATTATTCTGAGAAGAAAATATATGATGTAGACCCAATTGATTTATGCAGTGAATGGAAAGCTCATGGAATAAGCAGAATACATATTGTTGACTTGCAAGGAGCATTGAATGGGAATCAAAAAAATTTATCTACAATAACAAAGATAAAGAAAGAAACTGATTTAGAAATTCAACTTGGTGGAGGTATTAGAAACTTTGAAACATCAAAAAATATGTTTGATATTGGAATTTCTAAAGTAATATTTGGTACCGCAGCAATAAAAAGTCCTAATGAAATTTATAAAACAATTTCAAAATGTGGTAATGATAAAGTAATTGTTGGCATAGATCTTTATAAGGAAAAAATTAAGATAAGTGGCTGGACAAAGGAAACAAATATTACATACAAAGAATTAATAAATAACATGAAGGATATTGGTGTAAAGGAATTCATGTTTACAGATGTGGAAAAGGATGGAACATTAACTGAACCAAACTATAAAATGTATAGAGANCTTAAAAAATTAACTGGTGAAAAAATAATTGCAGCTGGTGGAATATCCCTGAAAGAACATTTAAATAAATTAAATGAATTGGATATACACGGAGCAGTTATAGGAAAAGCTTTATACGAAGGTAAAATAAATGTTAGAGAATTATGAATAATAAACTTAGTAAGAGAATAATTCCTTGTCTTGATATTGATAAAGGCAGAGTTGTAAAAGGTAAAAGTTTTATTAACTTAGTTGATGCTGGAGATCCAAGTGAATTATCAAAGCATTACAATAATGAAGGTGCTGATGAATTAGTATTTTTAGATATAACAGCAAGCCATGAACAAAGAAAAGCAATAATTGATGTTGTTGAAAAAGTTTCTTCAGAAGTATTTATTCCCCTAACTGTAGGAGGCGGGATAAGAAATTTAGATAATATTTCTGAATTATTATTAGCTGGAGCAGATAAGGTATCAATTAATACTTCTGCAATTGAAGATCCAGAATTTATAAAAAAATCATCAAGCAAATTTGGATCGCAATGTATTGTGGTAGCTATAGATGCAAAGAAAACTGATGAGAGTTGGAATGTATACACATANGGTGGAAGAAAAGATACAGGAATAAATGTAATTGAGTGGGCAAAAAAAGCAAATGAGTATGGTGCTGGTGAAATTCTTTTAACAAGCATGGATATGGATGGTAATAAAGAAGGATATGACTTAGATCTATTAAATAGAGTTTCAAATGAAGTTAATATTCCTGTAATTGCAAGTGGTGGAGCAGGGTCTATGCAACATATTCATGACGCTCTTGTCGCAGGTAATTCTGATGCAGTTTTAGCTGCCAGTATTTTTCATTTTGAAGAATTGACTATTCAACAAGTAAAGAAATTTTTAAATTCAAAAGGAGTTTCTGTAAGATTGTGATATGGAAAATTTAGAAACTAACTTAATACCTGTAATTATTCAACATTCAGAAAATAAGGATGTTTTAATGTTAGGTTACATGAATAATGAGGCACTAAAAAAAACAGTCAAGAGTAAACATGTATGGTTTTATAGTAGATCAAAAAAAAGGTTATGGGAAAAAGGGGAAAGCAGTGGCAATTATTTAAAGTTAATTGACATTAAATCAGATTGCGATAAAGATGCATTATTAATTTTGGCTAAACCAGAAGGCCCAACATGTCATACAGGTAAAGATTCATGTTTTTATAACGACGAAACAAATGACTTAAAATATAGTAATCCAACAATATTNAATGAATTATTTGAAATTATCGACGAAAGAAAAAATAATCCAAGNANNAATTCATACACTTCTAAACTATTTTCTCAAGGAAAAGACTTAATTTCTCAAAAAGTTATTGAAGAATTATGTGAATTAATTGTTGAATATAACTCAAATGAAAAAAATAGTTTAAGGGTTATTGAGGAGGCTTGTGATCTCCTCTTTCATTTAATGGTTCTACTTTCAAGTAAGGATTTAAGTATATATGATATTTCTAAAGAGCTTGAAAAGAGAAAAAAACATTAATTTTCGTTGAGCTCGATTGCNNAATTCATNCTATCTATNGCNACATCCATNTGNTCATCNTCNGGTTCNCTNGTAGTTATTTTTTGAATNAAGATCCCAGGCCCATTCAATAATGTTTTGAATAATTTAAATCTACTCTTGCTGCCAAATTTAAGTAGTTCATAACTAATNCCAGCTATCACGGGAACCAATACTATACGAGAAATTATAAATAATATTATGTTTTCTCTAGGAAAAAACATAAATACAATTATGCTGACCATTACAACAATAAGTATGAATGAAGTTCCGCATCTTGGATGCTCTTTGGTATAGTTTGATATAGAGTCTTTTGTTAATTCTTTACCATCTTCGTGAGCCCAAACAGCCATATGTTCAGCCCCATGATATTGAAAAACTCGCTTAATATCTTTTGATAATCCAATAATATAAATATAACTTATTACTAAAATTAATCTTAAGATTCCTTCTGAAATAGAAATCATTATTTTATTGAATCCTATTTTTTCAAAAAGCTGGGATATTAATGCTGGGGTCACAAAGAAAAGACCAATTGCAATAGTCAGTGAAATTAAAATTAAAATTCCTAAATTAAATCCTGAATTACTTTTCTCATCGTAATCTTTGCCCTCAGCTACTACAGCAGAATAATTTAAAGCTTTAGTGCCAACAACAAGACTATCAATTAAATTTAAAATGCCCCTTATTAGAGGTATTTTTAGTAATTTAGGGTTATAAAATCTAGAAAATTTTACTTCTTTCCTTATTATTTCACCTTCAGGTGAACGCACAGACAGTACTGCGGTTTTCTTCCCTCTAATCATGACGCCTTCAATGAGTGCTTGGCCNCCATAAGTATTTTGAGATTTTTCAGACAACNTTATTTAATACTGTATCTTCTTCTCATTCTTTCAACCCTGCCCTCAGTATCAACAATCCTTTGTTCACCAGTGTAAAATGGATGACATTTACTGCAAATTTCAACTTTAATTTCTTTTTGTGTTGCACCGGTATTGTATTTGTGCCCGCAAACACAACTTACTTCAGCATTAAAATATTCTGGATGAATTTCATTCTTCATTTTGATACCACATTTACCCTTTTCTGTTCTTTTTTATCTTTTTGAACTCTTGGCTTCATATCAAACTCAACTATACCATCAATCAAAGCAAACAATGTATGATCTTTTCCAACACCGACATTTTTACCTGGCTTCACAGATGTTCCTCTTTGCCTAACTAATATAGATCCTGCAGAAACTTCTGTACCTGCATAAACCTTTACCCCTAGTCTTTTTCCAGCACTATCTCTTCCATTTTTTGAAGTACCTCCACCTTTTTTATGAGCCATCTTTATCTTCCTTTTTTGGTTTTGATCCAGTTTTAGATTTAGCTGATGCTTTTGAGAGCTCTTTAATCTCAACAGATGTTAACTGTTGCCTGTGCCCAGTTCTAACTGAATGCCTTGTTTTATTTTTATATCTTATCCCTTTTACTTTTGGGCCTTTAAATTGACTTTTAATTTCGCCAGTTACGCTTGAATTTTTAACAATTGGTTTACCAATATTTACTTTTCCTGCTAAAGATGTAAGAAGGACATCATCAAATGTAACTTTTTCACCAGGCTTACCATCAATTTTTTCAATACTTAAAAGAGTACCTTTTTCTACAAGATACTGTTTACCACCTGTTTTTATTACTGCGTAATCTTCCATAACATTTATATAAATTTAACTTGAAAATTTTACATTTCTAATTGATCTAGGTCAATATTTTTTTAATAAAATTTAAATTTATTTTAAAACCTCCAAATTAATGGATCTTTATTGTTAAACTCAACATCATATATTTTGCAATATATAACTGTATGATCTTTTACTACACTTGATGATTCCCATTTACAATAAAATACAACTGATGCATCTTTTACAGATCTTACTCCTTTATCATTTGTATTAAATATTAAATTATCAGGTACGTTATCTTTGTCTTTTTGACTGAAAAATACAGCATATTCTCTTTGTGATGAGTTTAAAATGGAAATGCTGAAAAGTTTATTCTCATCCATATATTTCATTGTGTTTGAATCATTTGATAATGAAACGGCTAAAATTGAATGATTAAGGGAGACTGAAAAAAAACTATTTATTGTTATACCACTATAAATATCATCATTATTCTTGAGAATTAAAATCCCAACTGTTGTAGGAATTAATTTCCATGCTGATTTTAAATTATTTTGATCCAACTCTAGGGTTTCTTCTTTGAATTATCAGGTTTTTTATTCTCTAATGATTCTGATGAAACGGCCCTAATTGCAGATATTTTGTCACCCGATTGCAATTTCATTAAGGTTGAACCTTGGGTTACTCTTCCGTATATGCTTATTTCGTCAAGAGGAATTTCCTGAACTACTGCTTTTTCAGTAAGCAAATAAACACTGTCCGCAGTTCCAGCATCTCTGTCCATTCTTACTGCTTGAGCATCAGATACTTTTCCATTTTTTGAAGTAATTTTCATCGTCATTACACCTCGACCACCCCTTGATTGTGTCCTGTAATTATCCATTGAAGATAATTTACCAAAACCTTTTTGACTAGCAACAAGTAGATAACTATCTTTGTCAGCATATGCCAAAACCATAGCTACGATTTTTTCTTTAGATTCAATCTTCATTCCTCTTACACCTCCAGCAATCCTGCCTTGAGGTCTGACAGATTCGACTGGGAATCTTATAGATTTACCAGCATCAGAAATAAGGACGATATCTGGATAGATTTTTTTACCTATTAATTTTCCTTTATTATCAATAATTGAAAAATATTTTCTTCCATTTTCTTTCTTTAAGATATTTGGATTTGGGTTATCAGGGTCAATTTCTACTGGGCCATCAATTTCAACAATTGTATCTAATTGATATGATATTCCCCTATCAGGATTTTTTTTGTTTTCTGTAAGTTTAATAATATTGTTTTTACTAATATTTGATGGTGGAATTGCAAGAGCAACCGAAACCAGCTCATCATCCTGTTTGAGCTTGAAAGAATGCAATCCAGATTTTCTTAAATTCTTAAATTTAGATATATCCATTGTTTTTATAACACCTTTCTTGGTAGCCATTACAATGTAAGATTCTAATTCTTGATTTATTTCAGGTACAGTTAAAATTGCATTAACTTTTTCTCTTTGTTCTAGTGCAATAATGTTATGCACTGGGGTGCCTCTACTATTTCTGCTCATGTTAGCAGGAAGATCAAATACTCTTGATGAAAATACCCTGCCCTTGTCAGTAAAAAACAATATAGTGTCGTGTGTATCTGCTATTTGCATGTATGGTGTAACGTCATCTTCCTTAGTCATTTTTTGACCTTTCACACCCTTTCCGCCTCTATGCTGCCTTCTAAATGTATCGCTTTTAACTCTTTTTAAATAACCATTCCTGCTTAGAGTAACCACACTTTCTTCATGGGGCTCAACATCCTCTCTATTCCACTGGCCAAGCTCCTCTTTATGGAGTTTAGTTAATCTTTTATCACCATATTTATCTTTAAGATCACTTGTTTCAGTTTTAATAACATCAAAGATTCTTGATTTATTTGATAATAAGTCATTGAGATCTTTAATTAATTCTTTTAGTTCGTTATATTCAGCTTCAATTTTTTCAGTTTCCAAAGCAGCAATTCTTCTAAGCTGCATATCTAATATTGCCTGAGCTTGTATTTCAGATAGATCAAATCTTGTCATTAATGCTTCTCTTGCCTCTTCCACTGGACCAGCAGATTTTATAGTTTCAACAACTTCGTCTATGTTTTGTAGAGCTATCCTCAACCCTTCTAGAATATGAATTCTTGCTTGTGCTTTCTTTAGATCAAATTCAGCTCTCTTTGTTACAATATCTACTCTGAAATCAACATAATATTTTAAAATTTGCTTTAAGTTTAATACTCGAGGTGATCCGTCAACTAAAGCAACCATATTTATTGAAAAGGATGACCTTAATGGGGTTAATTTGTATAAATTGTTAAGTACTACAAATTCACTTGCTCCTCTTTTAAGCTCTACTACTAATCTGGTTCCTTTTCGATCNGACTCATCTCTAACTTCGGATATACCGTCAATTTTTTTTAGCTTCATAAGTTCAGCTATCCTCATAACCAAGTTGGCTTTATTAACTTGATAAGGAAGTTCATCAAAAACTAATCTAATTCTATCTTCCTGTTTATTCATAAATTCAACACTATGATTAGCTTGAATCATTACTCTTCCTCTTCCAGTGGAATAAGCTGATTTCACTCCATCAGTGCCCCAAATATGAGCACCTGTTGGAAAATCTGGCGCTTTAATATAAACCATTAATTCATCAACTGAACACTCAGGGTTATCAATTAAAAATACTATTGCATCACATACTTCAGTTAAATTATGAGGTGCCATGTTTGTTGCCATACCAACAGCAATACCTTGGACACCATTTACTAATAAATTTGGTAATGTTGCTGGAAGAGTGCTTGGTTCTTGTATAGAAGCATCAAAATTATCATTCCAAGGCACCGTTTCTTTTTCTATGTCTGAAAGCATAGTGTCTGATATAGGNCTTAATTTTGCTTCTGTGTATCTCATAGCTGCAGCTGAATCACCGTCAGTTGAACCAAAATTACCTTGACCCTCAACAAGCATGTACCTCATTGACCATGACTGAGCAAGCCTAACCATTGCTTCATAAATTGCTGAGTCGCCATGAGGGTGGTACTTACCCATTACTTCACCAACTAATCTTGCACTCTTTTTAAATGAGGAACTTGACCTCATTCCAGTATCGTACATAGCGTATAGTATTCTTCGTTGAACTGGTTTTAGCCCATCTCTTACATCAGGTAGAGCCCTAGAAACAATCACGCTCATAGCGTAATCAAGGTATGAATTTGACATCTCTTCTTCAATGCCAATTAATCTAATATTATCTTTTTCTGGAAGTACCATATATCTATTAATTATTTAATAAATTAATGGTAAAAATCTCCCCAATAAATTTCAATTATTTTAATCTGAAATCCAACTTAAAATATTTTCAAATCTTGAAGGTATTTTTTGACCTGAAAATATTGGCCATAAAACTCCTAAAATATTGGTGCCACCTTCTGATTCAATTGCTTCAATGCATCCGCTTTCTAAATTAATACTTGAAGGTAAATAATTTGGAGGTAAAGCTTTTATAGGTATTTCAAATTTATATTCAAAATTAGTTTTTAATGGGCCAGCTCCCCCNATTATTTCTGCAAGCTTTGACCCTAATGATATAAATGTGGAACTATTACCAGTAAAAGGTCTATCTATTTCATGACTTGAATCATTCATTAGATTTATTAAAGATAATAAACCCCTTTCAACAGCTAAAATTTTGATATTGTTTTTAATTGCAAATTCAACGATAGGTTTGATAATGGATATTTCAAATTCATTAGTAATTAAAATTCCTGTAGTATTTGGGGAAATATCTTCGATATGAAGAAGGTTTTTTAAATTAATATCGACTTTATAACTATCAAAAATTGATCTGATTTCATCAATTTTTTTTGAGCTATTTAAAATTAGAGTTTCCATTTTAAATTGGAATATTATCTACGCTAAACCATTTTCTTTGATCCTTATTAAATTCTATTCCTGAGTTTTTAATAAGATCAAATAACTCAATTTCTGCAATTGGTTGTCTGTCTTCATTTTGATATACCAATGGATAGTATCCTGGGGGATTTTCATTAAATATTAAATAANGTCTTTGATTATGATCCAAATAATTAGAATTATCTGTATTTTCTATNACAACTGGAAAAATTAAACCCATTACACTTTCATTATTTATTTCTTGTGATAATGCATTTACTGTAGTGAATGCAGAAGCAACTAATTCATTGAAATCTCTATCCTCTAGAATAATCCAAACAACCTCTCCGCTTTCATCTATCAAATTAAACGTTGTTTTTGAATCTTCGACACCATCATTTAATATATTTTTTAGATTTTTATCGCAAAATACTTTTATCTGATCGTTTTTTTCCCAGCACATGACTCCAACTTTATTTTTAGGATTTAAAATGTTTTCATTTTTAAGGAATTTAATGGATGACAATAATGTCCATAGTTTTTCTATTGGGTCATTTTTAAAGAATTTAGAAAAGAAGTTACTATTCAAATCAATTTCCTGATTGTTTTACCATGGCAACAAGCCTTCTTATTCTATCCTCTACAGGCGGATGAGTAGACATGAGCCTAGAAATATCATCACCAGAAAGCGCAGGTATAATCATAAAAGCGTTTGCTGTTTTAAATTGCCTCAAATCTTGACTTGGTATAGAAATTGAAGAAATTGATATTTTTCGTAATGCTGATGCCAGTTCAATTGGCTCACCAGATATATTTGAACCGGTATAATCTGCACCAAATTCACGATATCTTGTAAGTGCTAGTACTAAAAGTTGTCCTATGAAATAAACTATCATTGTTGCAATATAAAGAATAAATATTGCGCCTGCACCTCCTCCATTATCTCGATTTCTTCCCATGCCACCAAAAAGCATATTCCAAAAAAACATCTGCATAAGAAAGCTTGATAACATAACAAAGAAATTTGCAATCGCTAAAACTTTGACGTCACCATTAACAATATGGGCTATTTCGTGAGCTACAACAGCTCTTAATTCAGACCTGTTAAGACTTTTTCTTAATCCGGTAGTAACAGCAATAAGCGAATTACTCGTATTCCTTCCTGTGGCAAAAGCGTTAAGAACATTTGAATCCATAATTGCGATTTTTGGTGGATCTATTCCTGCAGAATGACTTAATTCATCAACTATTTGAAAAAGTTCTTCATCATCAGGCCTATTTATTAATTTTGCCCCAGAAGAGTACAAAACCATTTTGTCTGACATAAAATATTGAATTGATCCGAGAACTAGAACTATTACAGCAATAAATCCAAATTGGACACCAAATGTATTTAGAAGCATTGCAAAAAAGAAATACAAAATCCCAAGTAAAAACCAAGTGAAATACATCCTTAGAACTAATTCTTTATCTCTTTTAAATTTTTTCATAATGTTATTTTAATACATTTATCTTAATATTAAATTAAATGGTAATAATCTTAATAAATCTAAATTATGGAAAACTACAATGAATATGAAAATTTCTGCATAAATATTTCTAAAATTGCAGGAAATTATGTATTAGAAAACTTTGAAGGACAATTTGAAATTTATTCTAAAGACAAAAGAAATAATCTAGTAACAGAAATTGATTTAAATACTCAAAAAATTATTGTCGAAGATATAAATAAAACTTACCCAAATCACGCAATTGTTGGCGAGGAGGATAAGTTAAAAAGCCCAAAAGATTCCGAATATATTTGGGTAATCGACCCTATTGATGGAACAACAAATTTTGTAAATGGTATACCAAATTTTGCAATTTCAATAGCCTTGCTCAAAGATTTGGAGCCTATTGCAGGCGCTATATGGATTCCATGGCCAAACAATGAGAAATCATTAATATTTTCAGCTTCAAAAAATAATGGATCCAATGCAAATGGAAAAAAATTAAATTTAGTTGAAAAACTAAATCAAAGTTTAGATGAGGGGTCAGCCTCATCATATTCTTCTTTTAGTTCTATTAATGGAAACAAGGATAGAAACATAAAACCATGGAGTAAAGTTATTAAAGGAGAAAAAAGGGTTATTGGTAGTGTTGCCTATGAAATGGCTCTTTTAGCAAAAGGAGTAATCAAATTCGGCTTATTTGGCCCAGCAAGTATATGGGATTTTGGTGCAGGTTTATTAATAATAAAAGAGGCAGGAGGTACTATACACAATTTAGACAAAGATTATAATTTTATTTCAGAATTTACTTCATTTAAAAAATTAATTCATAAAAATAATAATTCTCCAGCTGAAATTATTTATGACTGGAGTGGGCAATTTTTAATTGGAAATAAAAAAATTATGAATTTAAAAGATTCAGAAAAATTCGTCTAACCTTTGGTTGCCGTGATATATTAAATCTTTCATTTAGTAGGAAAAAATATTGAACATTGAACTATATGACACAACATTAAGAGATGGAGCTCAACAATCAGGCATATCTCTTTCATTAAAAGATAAAATAAACATAACTTTAAAACTTGATGAATTAGGAATCGATACAATTGAAGGGGGTTATGCCGGCTCAAACCCAAAAGATGATGAATATTTCAGAGTAATTCAAAAAGAAAATATTAAGAATTCTAAGATAAGTGCTTTTGGATCAACAAGGAAACCGGATGCTAATATAGAAAGCGATGTTATCGTTAACGCTCTTTTGGACTCTGAGGCAGAAGTTTTAACGGTTGTAGGCAAATCTTCTTCAAAGCAAGTTTTAAAAGTTTTAGAAACTTCGCTCGATGAAAACTTAAAAATGATTGAAGAAACAATTAATTTTTTATCAAAAAGAGATAGAAGGGTCATATATGATGCAGAACATTTTTTTGATGGATTTTATACAGATAAAAATTATGCAATCAAAACACTCATAACTGCGTATGAATCGGGTGCAGATATAGTTACATTATGTGACACAAATGGTGGAATGATCCCAGAAAACATTGAGAAGGTATTGGTTGAAGTNAAAAAACATATTGATCCTTCAAAGCTTGGAATCCATTGTCATAATGACACAGATACTGCTGTTGCCTGCACTCTATCAGCTTTCAACCAAGGTGTTGCTCACATTCAAGGAACAGTTAATGGTTATGGCGAGAGGTGTGGCAATACTAACTTAATAAGCCTTATTGCGAATTTATATTTTAAAAAAGGCGTCTCATTATTGAATGATGAAAAAATGAAATCTTTAACAGAAGTGTCTAACTTTGTTTCTGATACCGTAAATAGGACACCATTTCCTTATGCTCCATATGTTGGAAGTATGGCATTTACACATAAGGGTGGAATGCATGCTTCTGCTGTAAATAAATATGTTGATTCATACCAACATATGAATCCAGAAAAAGTTGGCAATTTGTCTAATATAACTGTTTCTGAACTTGCTGGAAGAAGCAATGTAATTTCNAGGTTAAAAGAATTAAATATCATTGATAAATTTGATAATGATGACATCAAAAATGTTACAAGTATTATAAAAAATAAAGAAAATAATGGCTTTTCTTATGAAGTTGCTTCTGCATCTTTAGAATTATTACTGAAAAAGGAGAAGAGGTTAATAAAATCTCCTTTCAACCTTATTGAATACGATGTAAGACTCAAAAGTGTTGACTTAAATAAAGAAAATCAATGCACAGCTTCTATAAAACTAAGCATAAATGAAAATGAAATTGAGAAAATCGCCATTGGTAATGGTCCTGTAGCAGCTTTAGATAAAGCTTTAAGAGAAGCTTTACTTAAGTTTTATCCATCTCTGGATAAAGTAAAATTGACTGACTACAAGGTAAGAGTTGTAAATGAATCTGAAGCTACTGAATCTATAGTAAGAGTTTCTATTGAATCAGCTGATGATAAAGAGGTATGGACTACTGTCGGAGCATCAGCAAATATAATCGAAGCTAGCTGGATGGCACTATCAGATTCAATGGAGTGGTGGCTAACAAGAAATATTAACGACTAATATATTTTGGTCCATCAAAATCTATAAATATCTCACTTATTTCACCGTGATTATTTATTTCAAATGCTTTTAAAATTGGTCTTGTTTTTTCAACCAGTGAAACAATTATGTATATTTGATCAATATAGCCTGACGTAAGAGCATTTTTTACGTCTGTTTCAGATGGGTATGCCTGAGTATGTGTATGTGAATGCATAATTCCTATTATCGCTTCGCCATCTTCGTCACATATTTTTTCAGTATTCATTAATTCTACAGGATCAATTGTATATCTGTTTTGAGGAGCTTCATGAATATTTCTTAATGAATGAAATCTAGTGGTAGTATTTCCTTTTCCTTGAAGAATTCCACAACTCTCATTTGGGTCATTATTTAATGCATGAGAGATAATTTCTCCAATAATTTTTTTTGGTATAAAGAAATTTTGATGCTTCATATTAATTAATTAGTTTATAAATCTCATCACCCATTTGGCTTGTAGTCAAATATGAATCATTATCAGATAAATCCTTAGTCCTTAAACCTTTATCAATAAGGCTGTTAACAGCATTTTCAATTTCTTCAGCTTCTTCATCTAACCCAAATGACCACTTAAGCATCATTGATGTGCTTAATATTGAAGCTATAGGATTTGCTACACCTTGGCCAGCAATATCTGGAGCAGATCCATGTATTGGTTCATATAGAGCAGGTTTAGAGTTAGCATCGATTTGACCTGGAATAGATGATAAACTTGCTGAAGGCAGCATTCCCATAGATCTCCACCAATTACTGCAGCTTCATCAGACAAAATATCACCGAATGTATTTTCCGTAACAAGTACATCAAATTCGGAGGGATTAGTAATTATTTGCATTGCAGCATTATCAGCCAACATGTGAATTAATTCTACCTCTGGGTACTCTTTTGAAACTTCATCTGCTATTTCTCTCCAAAGCCTTGAACTAGCCATTACATTCATCTTATCTAAAGAATGTAATTTTCTATTTCGTTTCATAGCCATCTCAAAACCTACTTTGACTACCCTCCTTACTTCATCTTCGTTGTAAGTCAAAGTATCTACTGCATATCTTTTATCATTTTCAATCCACCTTTTTTTTGGTTCCCCAAAATATAAACCTGAGGTTAGTTCTCTTATAATAATGAAATCAACATTTTCTAAAATTTCTTTCTTCAATGGACTTGAATTAGAAAGTGCAGGATAAACTTTTGCTGGNCTNATNTTTGCAAACAGGTCTAATTCCTTTCTAAGTTTCAATATTCCATCCTCCGGGCGGACATCACTATTAGGGTCATCCCATTTTGGACCACCTACTGATCCAAACAAGACTGCTTGACTTTCCATGCATTTGCTTAATGCCTCTTCTGTAATTGCTGTCCCATGCTTATCGATTGAGATACCACCAACATCATGGTAATCAAATTCAAATTCATGACCATATTTTTTTGAAATTCCATCCAATATCTTTAATGATTCTTCAGTAACTTCAGGTCCTATCCCATCTCCTGACAACAAGGCTATTTTAAATTTCATTAATCACCATCTTTTAATTCTATTTTTTTCATAGTTATCAATGTGATCACTTGATGTTAAAGTTCTTGCAATCTCATCTTCACCCTTTAACAATGAATCTCTTCTAAAGGGATCTATTTTAAAACTTGTTTTAAAACCTGAGTCGTCATAGATAATTTCATTTTCTAAATCAACATTCAATTCATAGTTTTTAGTTGATAATGACATACCCATAATATGATCTACTTCATTCTTATCTAAAATAATAGAAAGAATTCCATTTTGAAAACAATTATTTCTAAATATATCTGCAAAACTTGGAGCGATAATGACTTTAAAACCATAATCAAGAAGTGCCCATGGAGCATGCTCTCTAGATGAGCCTGAACCAAAATTTGTACCTGATACTAAAATAGAGGCATTTTTATATCTTTCTTCGTTCAAAATAAATTCAGGATTTAAAACTCCTGGTTCAAGATATCTCCAATCAAAGAATGCAAATTCTCCAAAACCCGTCCTTTCAATTCTCTTCAAAAATTGCTTTGGAATAATTTGATCTGTGTCTACATTTGATCTGTCTAAAGGTGCAACTATTCCCTTGTGATTAATAAATGGATCCATTATTTCCAATTCCTTACATCAACAAAGTGTCCTTCAATTGCTGCTGCNGCTGCCATTTCTGGNCTTACAAGATGAGTCCTGCCATCTTTACCTTGCCTNCCNTCAAAATTTCTATTTGAAGTTGAAGCACATCTTTCTTGAGGACTTAATTTGTCAGGGTTCATTGCTAAGCACATTGAACAACCAGCTTCTCTCCATTCAAATCCAGAGTTAATAAAAACTTTATCTAGACCTTCTTTTTCAGCTAACATTTTTACAATACCTGACCCCGGAACAACCATTGCATTAACGTTTTTACTTACCTTTTTNCCATCAATTATTTTTGCNGCAGCTCTTAAATCTTCTAAACGTCCATTTGTGCATGAACCAATAAATACTCTATCTATTTTGACGTCAGAAATTTTTTGACCTGCTTCAAGCCCCATATACTCTAAAGCACTTTCAGCATTTGATTTTTTCTCAGGCGTGTCGAAATCATTTGGATCTGGCACTGAAGAATTTACACCAACAACTTGGCCAGGATTAGTTCCCCAAGACACATGTGGCTCAAGTGATGAGCAATCAATTTTAATTTCAGTATCAAATTTTGCATCATCATCAGTTTTTAAATCTTTCCATATTTCTAGAAGCTGATCAAAATTTTTTCCTTTAGGTGTGAATTTTTTTCCTTGAACAAATTCTATTGTTTTTTCATCAGGTGCAACCATTCCTGCTCGACCTCCTCCTTCAATTGTCATATTACAAACTGTCATCCTTCCTTCCATGGACATATTTTCAAATGCATCTCCCCTAAATTCAATTGCATGCCCAGTACCTCCATCTACTCCAATCTTGCCAATAATCGAAAGTATTAAGTCTTTTGGTGTTACACCAAAGGGCAAATTTCCAACAGCTTCAATTGACATTGTTTTTGGCTTTTTTTGAANCAGTGTTTGTGTTGCTAAAACATGCTCAACTTCTGAAGTCCCAATACCAAATGCTAATGCACCAAAAGCGCCATGTGTAGATGTATGGCTATCTCCGCATACTATTGTCATTCCTGGCTGAGTTAAACCAAGTTCTGGGCCAATTACGTGCACTATTCCTTGGTTGACGTTATCAATATCATAAATAGGAACATTAAAATCTTCACAGTTCTTTCTCAAAGTTTCAATCTGTTGTTTTGAAATTGGGTCTTTAATATTAAATCTGTCCAATGTAGGAACATTATGATCTATTGTCGCAACTGTTAAATCGGGCCTCCTAACTTTTCTAGAATTAATTCTTAAACCTTCAAAAGCTTGGGGTGAAGTAACTTCATGAACTAAATGTAAATCAATATAAATTAAAGCAAGATCATCGTCTAACTGTTCTACAACGTGTGAATCCCAAATTTTTTCAAATAATGTTTTTTTCATCTGCCTGCTCCAGAACCGGGTGACTCTGACCCTTCATTCATCATTTGCACTTGCCTGTTTATTGCATTTAAATATGCTTTTGCAGAAGCGACAACTATATCAGAATCAGAACCAATACCAGTAAATGTTCTACCTTTTTCATTCTCAACTCTTATTGTAACCTCTCCCAATGCATCTATTCCTTCTGTAACAGAATTTACACTAAATTCTGTTAATTTTGAAACAAAGCTTATTATACATTGAAAACCTATTCTAAAGAATTTAATTTTTATCTCTTATTTTCTT
>FUFK010037494.1_pt1 | contig 33662 bp, 27 predicted proteins | sample 1021851 | NCBI WGS metagenome assembly FUFK01 (sample SAMEA51879418, study PRJEB19060) | metagenome | reverse complement strand
GTCCAAGACCTCGATGAAATCGTCGTATTCGAAGTTCCGATAGGACCATGAGTTAACGATGATTTCGTAGGCTTCGTCGATGTCAAGTTCGTTGATGATGACCAGACCGATGATGAATTGAGCGACGACATCAAGACAGTTCTGCGGGAAATCAAGCCGATCCATATCGCCGGTTTGGATGGCTGCCTGAAGAGCCGCCAGTTCGATGAGGTCGTCCACGCTCGTCGGTAGGAACCTGGCACGTGGTATCCCACCAACATGGTGTCCTGCACGACCAATGCGCTGGAGCGCAGTTGCAATGTCGCCCGGGCTACCGACCTGCAAGACCAAATCCACCGAGCCAATGTCGATGCCCATCTCGAGTGAAGAAGAGGTTACAACGGCCCTTAAATGGCCGTATTTGAGTTTCTTTTCCACGTCCAATCGAATGTTTTTGTCCATCGAACCGTGGTGTCCTGCGACCAGTTCTCCGAGGAAAGGGCGAAGTTTTTGCACGATGGTCTCGGTCATTTTCCTCGTGTTGGCAAAGACCAGGGTGGTCGTGTGAGCGCTGATCAAATCGGCAATCGCCTCAATGTTGTATTCAAGCACCTTGACCATGGAGAGGTCGCTAAATTTCGGGTGCGTGATCAAGATGTCGAGGTCGAGTTCCCTTGAACCGGAGATTTTTGCGATGGACACCGATGTCGGTTTGCCCCGTGCTTCACGGTCGTCGCTGCTGACGAGGTATTCAGCCACGGTCTCCAGAGGTTCCATCGTTGCGGAAATACCGATGCGCTGAACGGGATTCATGAGCAACGAATCCAGCAAGGACAAGGTCAAGGACAAGTGGACGCCACGCTTCGTAGAGACCATCGAATGCAGTTCATCGATGATCATGTACTCCACCTCGCTGACGATGGGTTGGAACCGTGGTGAGGTAATCGCAATGGCGAGGCTCTCGGGTGTCGTGATCAGGATGTGAGGTGGGTTTCGGAGCATCTTTTGCCGGTCCGACTGCGAGGTATCACCGGTGCGAAGACCGACACGAATTTCCTGCGCACGATCGGGAAGATAATGTTCGGTGATTTCATTCAGCGGACCGATGAGGTTGCGTTGAATGTCGTTGGCCAGTGCCTTGATGGGTGAGATGTAAATGGCGTGGACTTTCTTTTCGAGTTTCCGCTCAAGAGCGAGCCGAACCAGCTGGTCAATGACGGTGAGAAAAGCCGTCAGTGTCTTCCCCGAGCCCGTGGGCGAACAGAGAAGCAGGTGTTGCTTTTCCATGATGGCCGGTATGGCCAGTTTTTGGGGGCGCGTGAAATCAGGAAACTTGTCTTTGAACCACTTCCTCACGGGAGGACAGAGTCGTTCGTACAGCGCCTCGGATTCCAACGGGGAATCCAAGTAGACAATCTCGGCCATTTCTTTTTGCCACCCTATTGGGTTGGAGCGGAGCGAATGCATACAAAAGCATTCCGTTGCACCCGCAGACCATCAGGGCCAGCGAGTGGCCCGTTTTTTCCAGCGTACCACGCGCTCGGTTGCAGGGCCTTCTTCGTGGAACACCAACGGAGATACGGCGGAGTCGGGCGGGACGGGGACTTCGTAGAGCGCGTCCGTTGGGCACGACCCAATGCACGACAAGCAACCCACGCAACGTTGCTCAACCACCACGACGGGTCGTTTCTTGTGCTTCCGTCCTTCAGGGTTGAACTGGAGCGGAAGAAGGGCTTCAAACGGGCAGTGCAGGATGCACAGGTCGCAACCCGTGCAGTCGTCTTGGACGATCGCAACCATGGACTGACCCATGGTACGTGGTTCTTGGGGTCGGCTATAATGCTGTGTCTGAGGAAAACCCCTCGGACCGGTGCATCGGTGGTGAAGTTCATAGGCGCGTCTCATCAGCATCCGGGCGGAGCCGATGTCGATGAGTGGAGATGGCCGTCTTGAGCGACTCACGGGCATGCTCAGACGCCGAGGTTTTCTTCTGCCGGCGTTTGAAATTCACGGAGGTGCAAAAGGACTGTACGACTTTGGACCCGTGGGCGGGCGCATGCGCTCCCGAATCAACCAACGTTGGTTGGACCACTGGCTTCGGTTGGGAAACGTCGTTGAATTGTCGTGCCCGACCGTCACGCCCTACGCTGTTCTCGAAGCAAGTGGACACGTCGGTGAATTTTCCGACTTCATGACCCAGTGCAAAGCATGCGGCGAGGCAAGTCGAGCGGACACCTTGCTCGAGGCCCACCACCCGAACCCTGACGCACTCAAGCGGGAGGATTTGCAAACCCTTCTCCACGAAAACGAGCCAGCGTGTCCGGCATGCGGTGCCAAAGACTGGAGCGAGGTTACCGCTCAAAACCTCATGTTCAACACCACCATCGGGGCGGGCGACTCGGGCCGAGCAGGCTTCCTGCGACCCGAGACGGCTCAGGGAATGTTCACCTCCTTCAACGCCCTTTTTCGCCACTTTCGAGAGCGTCTCCCCTTCGGAGCCATGCAGGTTGGTAAGGGCTATCGCAACGAAATCGCCCCGCGACAGGGCATGATTCGTCTCCGGGAGTTCAACATGGCTGAACTCGAATATTTCATCGACCCGGAAGCCGATCTCGACGACGACCTTCAACCCTGGAACGACGCACCACTCCTCTTGATTCCTGACGGTCAAGAGGGCGTCAATATGACGTTGAGTGAGGCATGTGAGAAATCACTTATTCGACATTCAACCGTGGCAAAATTCATGGGCATAACGCACGATTTCCTCGTCGACGTTGGCATCGATGCGAACAGGATTCGGTTTCGACAGCACGAGCAGGACGAAATGGCCCACTACGCCATGGATTGTTGGGACGCAGAAATCGACGGTAGCTACGGATGGATTGAATGCGTGGGCATTGCACATCGAGGTTGCTACGACCTGCAAAGCCACGAAGAAGCCACGGGAAAAACACTCCGAGCACGACGAGAATTTGACGAGCCCAGAACAACCGTCATCGACGGGTGGACCATTGACGGTGCAACGGCCGGTCCTGCGTTCAAAGCTCTTGCAGGTCAGGTCAAGGAAGCCGTTGAAGCCCTTCCAAAATCGACCACCTTCCCCTGTGAAATCAACTTGGCCAGCGGTGAGCGCGTCTCGGTAGCGAAGGAACACGTCAAGCCCAACAAAAAAACCATCAAAGAAACCGGAGAATGGTACCTCCCGCACGTCATTGAACCAGCGTTTGGTATTGACCGAATCATCTGGCACGTCATCGATCATGCCTATCACGAGGTGAAAAAGAACGACGAACCCTACACGTTGATGCGTTTGGACCCGTCCATCGCACCCGTGGATTACGCGGTGTTTCCACTGTTCGAAAAAGACGGGATGAGCGACTTGGCCATGCAGATTCACCAACAACTGTGCCGAACATCGGGCGTGGTTTCCATGTACGACGGGACGGGTTCCATTGGCCGTCGATACGCACGGGCCGACGAAATCGGTGTTCCCGTGTGCATCACGGTTGACCATCAATCCCTCGAAGACAACACCGTGACGATGCGAGACCGCGACACCGGCGAGCAACGTCGTGTATCCGTTGAAGCGATTCGTTCGTGAACAAGCGGTATCGTCACCTCAACGGACAAGTCGACGGTGAAGTTGAAGAACCCTCCCAGTGAGGTGTTGTCATGGCTCAAGCAAGCGATTGGACCGAGCGGCACCGCCCTCGTTCCGAACAACTGCTTGAGGGAAACGAAGTCCAGCGAAGAAAAATCCGAGCGTGGTTGGATGAATGGCAAAACGGTGCACCGAAAAAGAAGGCTGTGTTGTTGATCGGCCCGCCCGGTGTTGGGAAAACCACCGTCGCACGAGCCATCGCTGAAGACATGGGGTGGAACGTCGTTGAACTCAACGCCAGCGACGCACGCAACGCGGCGGCGATTCGAAAGGCAGCCACCAGCGGTGCAACGCACCGATCGCTCTTCCACGATCCAACGGCACCACCCTCCCGGACGCTCATCCTGCTGGACGAAGTTGACCACCTCTCCGGTGGGTTGCGCCAGGTCAGCCAGGAGCGGATTGAACGGGCGATGGAAGGCGACGATGAGAAGCCCGGTGCAAGCCTACGAGGTGATTCAGGTGGGAAGGCGGAGCTGCTNCGTCTGCTCGAGCAAACCAAACAACCTGTGATGTTGGCCTGCAACGAAGAAATGGGTCTGTGGGGGCGAAATTCCTCATGGCGATCCACCCGCGACCGGTTCGGTCGACACCTCCTGAAAATCAATTTTGTCCGTGCCAGCGACGAAGCGTTGCGCAGGATTGCACGCCGTGTGCTGAGGGAAGAAAACGTCGCCTTTGAGGACAGCGCCATCGATGCGTTGGCAAGCACCAACCACGGCGACCTTCGGGCGCTCGTTCGTGACCTCCAGGTGATGGCCACGGGCCTGGACGGTGAGACCTTGACGGCAGACATGGTCCGGGCGCACGCCCAGGCCAGTCAACGCGACGTGACGGTGGAAATTTTTCCAGGCCTCGACAGGCTCTATAGAGAGCGGACTTCAGCGGAAGCGTCTCAACTTATTCGAACCATCGACAAGGACGCATCGGACTTCCTCAACTGGGTGCATTGGAACAACGCCTCACTGTTTACCCATGCACCCAGCGTCCGCCGGGGAACGTCCACGTTGCTGCAAGCCGACCGGGCCATGATGGGACGGTTTCTCAACACCGCCCACCGTTCGACCTATTGGACCCAACACCTCACGGCGCTTGCAGCATCCACCGCCAACGACGTGCCGCTGGAGGGGCGCATTTTCCCATCCTATCCGCACTACCTACGGCGCAGTTCGCCGGCGGGTCGTGGAAGCATCGTGGAAAAACTCGCCGAACTCTGCGGAACCAACAAAGCGATCACACGGGAGGAATTCCTTCACCCGCTGTTCATGATCACCCAAGACGACAGCCTCCTCGGCGATTCAACCCTGTTCGACGTTTCCCTTGAACTTGGATTAACGGCCGAGGAACACCTCTCGCTTGCGGGTTTGCCCGTTAGCCGTCGTTCTTCAAAAGCCCTGATCAAGGACTACCAAGCAGCCGAGGAAGTCCTTCGTGCAAGCCAGGTGACGGAGGAGGACGTGGAGACGGCGACGCCCGCCACGCCAGACGTCGATTCGACCCCGCCTGTCCCTGAAGTTGAACCGGTGGAAGAAGAAGACAGCGGCCCTCAACCCGGTCAAACCACGCTGTTCTAGTCCTCGTCGGATTCCCTGTCGAAGATGCGCTTCACCATGGCCATCCCTTGGCGTTCACCGTCGGGTTTCTCTTCACGCCTCCAACTGTGCGGGTGGAGCACGATGATGGCGGTCAAGAGCTCAAGTCGGCCGAACCACATCAAGACCGAAGTGAACAGCAGCGAACCGGAGTTCATGGAGGCCCAGGTCTCGGTCGGTCCGTACGCCCCCAGGGCCGGACCCGTGTTGCCCAACCCCGAAGCGGCAACAGAGAGAATGGTTTCAAACGACGCATCGGGCATCATCATGGCCAAAACGATGCATGAAAATCCAAACAGAATAACCCAGATGAACAGCATGCCTACGACCAAACTGACCTGCTTGTCTTCAACGACTTCGTTGTTCATTCGAATCATGTGAATCTTCCTCGGTTGGGCGATGCGTGCAAGTTCTCGAAAAGCAACCTTCACACCAATGCGAATACGCATCAGTTTGAGACCACCGCTGGTCGAACCGGCGCATGCACCGACGATCATCAGGAGAAACAGAACGATACGAGCAACACCAGGCCACTCGGCGTAGTCTGCCGAGGCATAACCCGTCGACGTGCCAATCGACAGAACATGGAAGAGCGTGTCGAGCACAGCGTTGCCCAACGCTACGCCCACAATCACCAACGACGCGGTGATGAGGAGGACGGCTGCAAAAATATAGAACAGATACGTGCGAAACTCCTCATCCTTCAACGCCGCCTTGAAATCGCCTGAACCCATCAACCACATGAGGGTGAAATTGACACCTGCGAGGAACATGAACACGATGATGATCAGTTCAACGGTGGCCGAATCATAGTGGGCAATGCTGGCGTCGTGGGTGGAAAAGCCACCGCTCGGCATGGTGGTGAATGCGTGATTGACGGCGTCGAAAACCGTCATACCGCCGATGAATTTCAGCGCCACCATCTCAAGCAGCGTAAGCAACAAGTAAAGTCCCCACAGAGCCATGGCGGTCTGTCGCAATTTTGGACGGAGGCGACTCAACGACGGACCGGTGAGTTCCGCTCGAGCAAGCGCCATGCCGCCGCCGATGATTCTCGAAAGGACCAGCATGCCCAGCATGACAACCCCCATACCTCCCAACCATTGGGTCAATGAACGCCACAAGAGAAGGCCTCGNGGCTGTGCATTGATGCAGTCGGCCGTCGTGCCGGGAATGCAGTTCGGGCTCATGTTGTGCGAAAGAACGGTTGCGCCGGAGGTGGTGAAACCGGACATGGACTCAAACCACGCGTTGACAAATCCCCGCATCACATCGATGGTGAGGGCACCGTCAACAAACGGCCCCACAAACACACCGCCAAACCAGTACGGAAGAGCGCCGATGAACACCGTCAACGGCCACACCAGACCCACGCCGACGAAGGCCTCCAAATCTCGCAGCCGCTGAGCAGAATCGGTTCGCGTGAACAGGCCAAGCATGGCCGCTCCCAAGCCGCCGCTTATCAGCATCGCAGGAAGAAACGCCTGCGCAGCGAGCACCCAACCGTCGAGCCATGCGGTGATGATACCGCACAGACCCAGCGGAACCAAAAGCGCCAGCAGGGTCCAGCCCAAAATCAGATTCAGCACGTCGGAGCGCATGTTCACACCTTGAATCGCTTCTGAGCATCAGCAACGCGTTCTTTCAAACAGAACAAGACCACGCGGTCGTTTTCCAGAAGGAGTTCCTCAGGTTCGGGTTCGATGGACTCCCATGCGCCGGACAAATTGCGTCGCTTGATGAAGGCCAGGCGCATCCAATCAGGGAAATTCGCATCCTTGACCTGCTTGCCAGCAAACTTGGCACGTTCGGTCACCTTCAGCGTAATCCCCACGACGTTCGGGACCTCGGCCAGCAAAGCGTAGCGGCCGGATAGACTCCGATGCACGTGAGTGAGAATGTTGTTGACTGCGACGCGGTGGCGATCCACGGCAAACGAAATGCCCATGCGTTGAGTGACCTTGACAAGATCTGCATCGTGCATCATCAGGCCGGTGTGGGGGACACCAAGGTCGGACATCATCAGCACGGCCGCTATGTTGGCGTGGTCGTCTTCCAAAGCGCTCAAAGCAACGTCGTATTGGTCGATGGATATCTCTTCCAAAATGGAACGGTCGAGGTGGTCCCCGTGGATGACGTCAATGTTGGCGTCACCACCGGTCTTTGACCCGGCCAGTTTGTTGGCCAGGTGCAGTTCTCGCTCCAACACCGTCACCGACGCACCGTGTTCGAGCCAGTCCTTGGCCATCTTGGTGCCGATCGAGGTTGCTCCGACGATGACCACCCGAGGTTCTTCAGGGAAGTAGGAGATTTCATGCCCGAAGGTGATGAGGGCTGGGTTGAAGCTGTCAAGACCGATGACGGCCACAGCAAGGCGGTCGCCCACTTCCAAAATCGATTCATCGTTTGGAATAAAGCTGCGCTGACCGTCGCGCTTGACACCGACGATGTTCGGCAGTCCGTGGACGAAGTCCTCCTTTACGTCGCTGAGTGGGCGTCCGACGATGTTGTGGGCCGATTCACCGATGTCGAATTCAATGACGTAGGCTTCGTCCTCAAACGGGATGACCTCCTCAAGTTCGGTGGAGCGCAAACCAGCGTTGAGTCGCTTGATGGCTCCGTGGAGCGGGTTGACCACGTGGTCCACCTTGGCCCACTCCAAGAGGTGCCCGTTGGCGTATTCATCAACGTAGGATGCCGTGCGAAGACGACAAATGCTGGTGAGGCCGTCCTCGCCTTCGTTGGCCTCATGCGCATGCTCTGCAATGGAGCAGGCGATGAGGTTGGCTTCATCGGATGGGGTTGCGGCGACAAAGACGCTGGCTTGATTGACGCCCGCCTCCAGAAGCGTTTCACGAGACGTGATGTTGCCGTTGACGACCAAGCAATCAAGCGATTGTGCGTTGGCCACAGCGCGTGAATCGTTGTCAACCAACACCAGATCGTACTTTTCTTTGGCCAGGGCTTTGGCCAGAGCAATCCCCACTCGACCGGCTCCTCCGATGATGACTCGCATGGTGTTCACTCCCTACAGGGTCTCCGCGTACTTCTTGACTTTGTAAGTGCCACCGTTCAATTCGACCGAATCAATCGTTTCGAAGCCCCGGGTTTTTTGCACCGGGTCCGTTCCTGGCCCCCAACTTCGGTCGAACGGGTGGTAGTAGTCGTAAACGGCCTCGCCTGAGGGATCCGCTTGCTCCACCCAGTCGATGTACGCCGTGGGTGTTGAAAGCAACCATTTGTTGTTGACCACGTCAACCTGGGCCTCGACGAAACACGTTTGAAGGACGATGTTCCTGTCCTCGCACCAGGTCTCGCTGAGGGGAAGTTGGATGTAGCCCCAAGCGTGGCCCTCCCATCCATCGGTTGAAAAATACGGGTCACCCAGAACGCCAAAGGCGTACCAACCCGGAACGCCACGGGTTCGAAGGATGCTGAAATAGGCGTTGGTCTGTTCGTCACAATCGCCCGTGCCGGCCTCCAAACAGGTCGGTCCTGAACGAGGTGGTTCGGGTGCCTCGCGGTCGTAGGAAACGTAGGTGTGGAGGTAATCGAAGGTGGCGCGTGCAAATGCGTATGCGTTGTCGGTTGAGCCCTCTGGAAGCGAGGTTGCGATGGTATCGGCCGTGGACATCACGAGCGCGTTTTGTCCGTCGATGGCGTAGTCGGGCCGGTCGTTGTTGTACCACGTATCACCACCAAATTCAGCCAAGCGCACACCGTTTCCTCGGCGGGCCAAATCCTCAAAGGTGCCTGAATTCTCCATGTTGATACCGATGGATTTTCCAGCGATGCGGGCATCGACTCGGGCGTCGTCCCACCACGAATACGACGTGGACTGAACACGGATGTTGAACGCGAAGCTGACGGTTCCTCCATCCGTGAATTGCGTGCGAACCTTAACGCATTTTGCCAGAGGACACCGCTCCTCTCCGGCCCCTACGTCCGGCCACCACACCTCGTACCCGCTGGGCGTGGAGAGGGCGTTTTGATACGAGCGATGGGGCATGCCGTCCACAGGCACGTTGATCTCTTGACCGTCGATGGCCACCGTGATTTGCAGCGTTTGCTGCAAAACGGTGGGTTCGTACGGCTCATCCTCCCCCTGGACGACAAACTGGTCCTGTCCGGACAGAGACGACATGTACGTCGGTGGAATCAAAATGTTCTCGGTGCCCTGTCCAGTCCCGAATTCCTTGGTGTGCTCGTACGTCTTCGAGAGGGTGTAGCTCGCTTCGTTGGGGTAGATGTGATAGGGAGCGAGTTGGGACTGAAGGAACTCGTCGACGCCGCCAAATTCACCAAACACCGCCTCCTGGGCCTGAGGCGACAGCATAACAAACGCCACAAGACCGAGCATGGCAACGCTCCTGAACCGATTTTTTTTCCGCTTCATGATGTTGCGCTGTCGTCCCGTGTGCGTTTGAACCACGCCTCGCTGCGATGGCTTGGCCGCCATTCGATAGGTCGTCCGCTTGTCCTTCTTGCTCTTGCTGAACTGCTGTTCAAGTCGATAACTTTCACGATCACCGGTGGGCAGCACGCGACCGCACGAATAGCAAATCGTGTCGCTCGGCAGCGTAGCGCTGCGGCAGTAGGGGCATGCACCCATGGTGTTTGGCTCGGCTGGGACCGTATAACGATTGTCCACAAAAACCCGCTATTGTAAGGTCGATTTTGTCCCAGGATGTCAAGCACTTGTGGCTCTCTTAGCAGCGAGTAGGTATTTGGTTACTCATCTTCATCCGGTGTTTTTGCCCCCGTTGCACCGGAGGATGCTGTAGTGGCACCCCGAGCCTGTTCGGCCCACAGTCGTCGAAGTCGGCGGCGACCTTCCTTGGGCACGGATTCCCAGATCCACGTCTCGGCGTACGGATTGGCGAGAACAACAAACGGAAGAATGAACAACCAACCTTCCATGTTGAACACCACGAAGTAAAGCCCAACCAAGAGAGCGGCTCGCCAAAAAGCGGCGCGCAGAACGGCACCCCAGCGTTTGCCCTGAAGCATCATGAAACCGTGACGAGCGGTGATCAAGGCTTCAGCTCGGGGAGCGACCAGCGAGACGAGAACAACGTTCAGAAGACCCTTGGGCGAATAGATGTCTTCAAATTCAAACATTCGAAACATCAGGACCATGGCCGTCATGCCCCCGATGGCCAACCCCAGTGCCCAGCCGCTGGAAGGCTGCGAGCCGCCGGTTCGAACGCGCTTTCTCCGCAGGAGGAGGTGCGAAAAAACGGATGCAAACACGGCCACTGCCATCAGCGAGAAGACGTTCAGTCCGGTGTAAACGCCGTCGTTGGTCACCACGGTGGTGTAGTACGGCTGAAAAAGCAAGCCGTCCGCAACGACGGCGTAGACGCCACCCAACACGATGCCCCAAAACACTTGACTCCAGGCGGTTGGTAGGTCGTAAAATCCAGAGAACTTCGTCATCACACCGCGCCATCCAAGCGTCATGCCGATGAGGGCAAAAAAACTCGAAAGCTGAAACAGCACGAGTTCCGAAACCATGCAACGCCCTGCGTGCTTCCCTTCATCAAACCGTTGGCTCGATTGAGGAGAAGGGTGGGATTCAAACACTCCGACCGGTTCCCNGAGCCATGGCACGCTTGCTGTTGTTTGGCGGGAAAGGCGGCGTGGGGAAAACCACCACGTCCTCGGCCACAGCGGTGTGGCTGGCGGACTCGGGACTGAAGGTGCTTCTGGTATCGAGCGACCCAGCCCATTCCACGTCGGATTCCCTTGATGTCAAACTCGGCCCCGTCCCCACCGAGGTCGAGGGTGTTCCCGGGTTGTACGGCTTGGAAATGGACCCTGAGGCCAAACTCTCGAACCTTCTCCCGAAGGTGGGCGAAGCGGTGAACAACATGAGTTCGAGCGGCATGGGTGGTTTGGGCGGTCTTGGCATGATGCTGGACCCCACTGCGAAAGATGAATTCGAGGACGTCAAATCCGACATCAAAACCGCCGACATGATTCTACCNGGTTTGGACGAGGCGCTTGCGTTTGACGAATTGCTCAAGCACATGGAAAACCCGATGTGGGACGTTGTTGTGTTCGACACGGCACCAACCGGCCACACCCTTCGCTTTCTCTCGCTGCCCGAGCTGATCGAGGCGTGGTCGGGCCGACTGCTCCGTTTGATGCGGGTTTCGGGCGGCATACGGTCCATGCTCTTCGGGCGAAAAGAAAGCGACGCCATGAAAGAAGAGCTCGAGCGTTTTCGTCGCCGNGTGCTCCACGTACGAAGGGTGCTCAGCGACCCGGCAACCTCGTCGTTCACCCTCGTTACCATACCCGAGCGAATGGGCATCAACGAAACCGTGCGAGCACACGAATCCTTGGTCGAGTACAGCCTGCCCATCGGTGGATGCCTGGTGAACCGCATCACACCGGAATTTGACCACCCGTTCCTGCAAAAGCGAAGGCAACAGGAGCTCGACCGGATTGAGGAACTCGGCGAGAAACTCGGCGGCGTAAACGTTGGAAGGCTCGAGCTTGCAGACGGTGAAATCGTCGGTGTTGAAGCCTTGCGTGGCGTTGGCCAACAACTCTACGGCAAACCCGTCCAGTTGCCTCCGTCCATCGGACCCCATTCCGTGGGCAGCGTGCTCCACCACGACGTCCACCGCGGCATGGTTGGTGAACTCGAGGACGACCACGAGCGCATTCAACTTCATTTTCCCGGCCTTGAACGAGCGGACCTTTCGCTTCGCAGTGAGGACGGTGTGCTGTTTGTGGGGGTGAACGGTCGTGAACAACCAATTCCGACCCAAACCCATGTCAAGTCCAGTTTGGTGAAGGCGTCCCTCGAAGGTGACGTCCTTTCCCTGTTGATTCCACGTTCAACCCAGTGAGCCGCGGAATCTCATCGGGGCATGGATTGAAAGGGGGCAACCATCACGCCCACCCATGGCACTTGAAGGCTTGTCGAGGGGAATCTTCCGCTCCCTCGGGCTTCTCAAGAACAAACGGAAACTCGATGAGGAAGAACTTCGAGAAATGACGCGAAGCTTGCGCAGAGCGCTCCAAGAAGCCGATTTCAACATACGTCAAACCAAGGAGATCGTCGACCGGCTCGAAACACGCATGCGAGAGGTAGAACCACGCCCCGGCCTCACCGTACAAACCCACGCCATGAACATCCTGTACACCGAGTTGGTTCGAATTCTTGGCCCGCCAACGACCTTCCAACCGCGCGGCGCCACGTTGCTGCTGGTTGGCCTGTACGGTCAAGGGAAAACCACCACCACCGCAAAGCTTGCTGAATGGTATCGCAAAAAGCACGGTTTGCGCGTCGCAGTCATCGAAGCCGACGTTCACCGACCCGGTGCCTACGCCCAGCTTTCGCAACTCTTGGAGGACACCACCGTCCAGGTGTACGGCGAACCGGACAACAAGGACGCTGTCTCCATCGTACGGAACGGGCTCCAAGCCTGTGCGTCCGCCGACTTGGTCATCGTTGACACCGCTGGACGCCACCAACTTGATGAAGAACTCGTCGAGGAACTTGAACGCATCTCCGGACTGACGCGAGCCACCGATCGCTGGCTCGTCATCGACGCACAGGTCGGACAGGCCGCCGGCCCCGTGGCCGCTTCGTTTCACTCACTCGCAGGGGTGACGGGCATTGTGATCACCAAACTCGACGGTACCGCTCGAGGCGGCGGTGCCCTTTCGGCCGTTGCAGCCACCGGCGCCCCCATCGTCCACATCGGCGTGGGCGAACGAATTCAGGACCTGGAGAAATTTGAGTCCGACCGCTTTATCTCACGCCTTTTGGGCATGGGGGACATCCAGGGGCTCATCGATTTGGCCCCCGAAGACATGGACGAAGAGGAAGCCATGCGCTTGACGCAGCGTCTCATGAGCGGCCGCTTCACACTCAACGACATGTACAAGCAAATGGAGATGATGTCCAAAGTCGGCACCATTGACAAGTTGATGTCGTTTCTACCCGGCAGCATGCTGGGTGGCATGGGCGCCATGTCCAAAAATCAAAAGGAAGCCATGCAGGGCAACCTCGACCGATACCGCACCATCATGGATTCGATGACGGCTTGGGAAAAGAACGAACCTGCGAAAATCAAGTCCGATCGGATCAAGCGCATCGCCCGCGGCTCCGGCGTCCGGGAAAAAGACGTCCGTGAACTCATTGGGCAGTGGAATCGTTCGCGCAAAATGATGAAGGGCATGGGCGGAAATCGCAAGCTGAACAAGCAAATGCGGAAGATGATGAAGGAAGGCGACATGGACATTGACCCGTCCTCCTTCGGCATGTGAGCAGAATCTCACTCACAAATCCCATTGTTCATTCCTTCCGACCGTTCATGAATCATCAAGACGTCTTTTCGGATTCCAATGCTGCGTATCGTCGATCCAACCTGCGGTTTGCAAAGTATACGATTGTAAAATACAACAGAATCAACGGCAAACAACAGAAAAAAAGGATTTCAACGAAAAAATCCTCAGGACCAAAACCCATGCCTCCATCTGAATCTGTAATCGGAGGAAAACCGGCCATGCGGTGCCCTGAATTTGAATGCCCATCAATGTGTTGCCGGCACACGTGTTCCAAACCGAACGGGTACGTACCGCGCACTGCGGAGGGCCTACAACACACCAGCACTTCTCAACGAGAGGTACGCAATCACGCCGCACACGGCGTAAATGAAAAGGCCGATTGGGCCTCGCTTGAACGATGAAGACGGTTTGAGCCCCAGCACGGGTTCGGCCTTGTTTGCGAGGTCATCCTCAATCTCCCCAATGGATTTCATGGGCTGCCGACGCATCAACAACACATGAAGGTTGAGATGCAGACGATCATGATGAACCGACAATTTTGATGGCGTCCGCCGGACCCAAGGACTGCGATTCCCGGTAGTTCTTCTCAATCACCGCCCGACGGTCTTCATCGATCTCGTAGGCCGTGGCGAGGGTGGCGAGCAAATTACGCTCACGCTCGGTCAGCACCATGTCTTGAATCGTCTCTGCGTACGCTTCGAGGTACTTCAGTTCACCAGCGGAATATTCCTCGGGAATCAACCTGCTTGAAACGGCATCAATCAACCCGAGGATTGGACGTCGTCCAAAAATGATGGCTGCACCGACGGCCACACCGCCAAGCATCCCATAACCGACGACGTTTTCCATGGCCTCGCTGACGAACACAAAGGACAAGGCGCCAAGTCCGGTGAACAAGGTGTTGGTAAAGGTCGTCCGCAAATTCGAGTCGATACCAAACACGGTGTCCTTCAGCGTTGCGTGGACAAACATGAGGGCTTCAAACCCGATCGCAGCGGGTGTAATGACGAGGGTAAAGCACCAGATGAAGTAGAGCATACGCTCCGACGTCGTTGGGTCGGCTCCGTATTGAACGCGAATGCTGTCTGCAAACTCGAAAAACACCCCTCCGTTCAGCGCGGGCATGACCGCCAAAAGAATGACAAAAAACGAGACTTGACCGATCACCTTGCCCAAAAACCCGACGTAGAGTGAACGCGAGGGCAGCGAACCGTACGTCGTTTCACCTTCCTTCTCCCGCTGGCTTTGCTTCATTGATGCCCTCAGAAGGAACAAGGCAATGAGTGAAAAAATCGGACCGAGCATGACGATGATCCACAACCCAGCAGGCTCGTCCACCACCGGTTTGTCAAACGGTCGAGAGCACGTGCCAATTGCATCACGATAATCGTAGACCCGGTCGGTGATGGTGCCCCACCAATTTTGGATGGTGGGCTCCGCACCCGCTTCGGTGCAGATGATCCAGGAGGCGTTTTCAAAAGCGAACCCGGGTTGTGTACGAAGGGTCATCCAAACCGTGAGACCGAGTGCTGGCGCGACAAACCAAACGGTTCGCTTTAGTTTGTCCGTGTGCAGGAACTTGAGGAAGTTGACGCGGTAATACACCGGAAAGGCGAGGTAGAGGAAAATGCTCGTGATTTGCGCGAAAATGAACGGCTCCATTTTCAATGGAAAGAGAACGTCCCACAAGTCCTGCCACGGGGACGAATAAGGAAAAATTTCCATTGCCAAAAACGAGGCTTTGATGCCCTCGCAAAACAACAGGACGGACATAAATCGATTTTCGGGTGAATCAGCGTTTGCCTTGAAAACGAGGTAGGACAGTCCAAACATCCAAACCAAAACCACCAGAGAAAAGACGGCCACGATGTGGTAAAATCCGTACAAACTCTGAGGCGAGAAGGCGCTGATGTAATAGTCAACGAGCTCGCTCATGGTTGGCGCATGCTAAAACCTACCATTTAATCGGTGCCCCGGAACCTTGAGGTGCGGTGCACGAGAACGACGAGGTTGGTTCCCCCAATTCACCAGAAGGGGTTTTGGCTGTTTGAATTGGTTTGCAGGTCATGGTCGTACACAAGGTACGTTGCGACGTCCGTATCAAAACGGGTCGTGTTGCCAACCTTGTGCTGAGCGACGATTTTGCTCGTCGTGACCTTTTTCGTGAAGTTGTTTCGATGGTCGGGGATCAAGCCGTTGAGGCGTTGGCCGTCAAATTCAGCCTCCTTCATCCAAATTTCCTCCTTGCTGCTGGGGCGAAGTTCAAAGTCCACGCGTTGATGCAAGGTGTAACCGCCGTCCGAGAAGAGACGGAGGCTCCAAGGACCCTGTTCTTGGCCGGGGAAGGTGGCGTTGCTGACGTCGATGTCTCTTAGGTAGTGCCAGCGGTCGCCGTGGTTGCGATCGTCCGCACTCGCCGGATAGAGACCCACCCACGCCTCGTTGTGCCCGGGAGGGTTGGTGATGCTGAATCGGACGGGTTGACGATGATTGAAGGACAGGACCTCAAGGCCGGTTGAAGCACCATCTGCGGTTCCTGNTCCCGCCACGGACGAGTACCCTTCGGTGGACCCCATCCGGATGACTGCGGTCACCGAAATGAACAGAATGAATGAGCCAATGCTAAAGANTACCGCACCCGGAATCAACATTGCGAGCCTGCCCTCACCCGTGGATATGGATCCGATGATGAGAAGCGGTAATCCCATGATGAACAAGGTTATGCCAACGCCCATCGTTTTGCCCGCTCTTCTCTTGGAGGATGAGGGAGCATTGGATTTGAATCCCATACTCAGGAGGACGAACAGGCTAACAAAGAACGTAAAGCCACCTATACCCATGAATATGGCGCCAGGAATGAGCATCCCAAGGACTTCCTTCTTCTCCTCGTTTTGAATCCACATGACGACCTCGCCACCATCGGAGTTTTGTGCCGTGATGGTGGTCGTGCCGGCCATGCAACCGTGGCATGCTCGTCCAATCTTGATGAGGTCTCTTCCATCGTGGTAGCGCAATTCGGGCCAAACGCCATCGTTGCTGTTGCAGCCATTCCCCTCGTGTGCAGTTTCGAGATAGAACACTTGTCGGGTTTCGTCTGGAGCGTTGACGCTCTGATACTCCGTCCACGGGTCAGACATCCAACTTCCCGAGTGGGTGGCGTTCACGATGATGTTTTCACAGTGGTCAAAGATGCCGTTGGAGTTGAAATCAACGGCGTTCCCCTCGACATAAATCGTCCACCCCAAATCGCCTTGCCCGTCGCCGTCTTCAATGTCCAAGGTTGCGGAGGTCATGCCGTCGCTGAGGCCCTCACCCAAACCGGCGATAAACAGAGGAATGCTCGGTGCGAGCAGAACCATACCGATGACCAAGGCGATGAATGCCGACCGCCGACTTGATTCCACAACGGCTGGGTCAGCCGGTTCGGCGGGCCTCACGTCGAAGTCTTTGCGTTCGTGAAGGGCGTGCCCTCCGTTGGAGAACACTCGTATGCTCCAGGAGCCTGCTGCCCGCTTGGGGAACGACACGTTGTTGACATCGACGTTGCGAAGCCATTTCCATCGGTTGTTTTCCGCCCCATGGTCCTGATCGCTTGCGTTCGGCGGGTAGATGCCGACCCAAGCATCGTGGTTGGTTGGAGGGNTGTTGATTTTGAAACGAACGGGTTTCTTAGTCACGGCTTCCAGAATTTCAATTGATTCGCTTGCTGGTGATACCGCCTTGCTTGAAAGGATTTTATTCGCTGAGTGGATGGTGATCTCTTTTCGCTCAACCAGCGTNTAACCTCCGTCTGAAAAGACACGTATGCTCCAATCGCCTGCAGCCAACTCCCCGTTGGACAAGGATACGTTGTTGACATCAACATCCCTGATGAATTTCCACCGAGGCGGTGCCCCGTGATCCTGATCGCTTGCACCCGTAGGATAGATGCCCACCCATGCTTCGTTGTGGTTTGGGGGGTCGTTCAGTCTGAAGCGGACAGGTTGACCGGGCACGGCCTCCAGCACCTGAATTGCTTCGTCTGAAGCAGACGTGGAGGTACGGCCGGTGTTGAGGTGGCGTTGTATTCGAGTAGCGGCGGCGGATACTTGCCGGGTAGCGGCCTGCGGCACGAACTGGATGTCTTCCCAGCCGCCGGGTGGTGCACGATCCCGGTTCCACTGTACCGTGCCATCGGCCTGCGCGCTCAGGTATTTTCCGTGAACGGACTTCAAATGGAGAAAGTCGTGTGCATCTCCCGGGGTTGAACCCGNCCGGGTTTCAACCGTAAACTCCTCCCAGCCGCCGGGTGGCGCATGTTCCCGATTAATTTGCACGGTCCCATCGGGTTGAGCTGAAACGTACTTCCCGTGCGTACTTCTGAGCGTAATTTTTCGCCCATCCCGCTCACCCATTTNGAAAAATTCCCAGTCGTTTGCGACGGTACGATTCCACTCAGCACGACCATCGGGTTGCGCGCTCAGGTATTTGCCGTGGACGCTCTTGAGAGCTATTTTTGCACCATCATGGCGGACGGATTGATTTCCTGTTGAAGGTTTACTGGCGTTTCCTTCGTAAACGGCTTTGTTGCCGTCACGATGCCAAGCGATGTTTCCATTCGCCTGAATTGTACCCGTGGAGCCGAACTNAGNAACCTTCACCTCGTTGCCTTCCACGTACCACGTCACATCCCCTGTCAGGTCCCCCGTTGCTGTGAATTCGTTCTTGGCCCTTGTCTTCCGTTCATCCCGGTGAACTCTTGCGCGCTCAATCAAACTCCCGTCTGCGAGCTCCATTCGGTACCACCCTGTGTTCAAAGGTGTGGCGTCTCTGGAATTTTCATCCGTTATTGAAACGGATTCCATTTTTATTTTGAATCTCCGGTGGGATCCAGCATTGTTCCATGTTCTGGTTCCTAGAGGTGGACCGCCTGAACTCGGTGGTTCGATCCAACCACCTCGAAACCAATCATTCGTTCCGTCTTGAGAACGGTCATCCAAACTCCATGAGGGGCCGCCCCCCGAATTCGCATTGTAGAAATACAGCATGCACCCTGAGTTGTTTTTGTACCATGGTTTTCCATTCTTTTCGTAACTTTGAGTCGTGTACACTCCGTTGTATTTTGGTAATGGGTGCTCCGAAACGAGGATATTTTCCCCTCGAGGCATGTTCACNNGTTNTCCATACTCCAGCGGAAAATAAACATGCCCCTATCCATTCTTGATTCNAATNGNCATTCAGAGCTGCACCAGGTCAAAACCACGGGAAGTTCCCTCGACGGAGGTGGTGATGAAGGCGTATCCAGTTCGCNGCCCGAGTCCTTCCTCTNAGGAGAAGCTGGCGCCGCCACCACATGTATAAACCGCATGAGCGAGGANGCGTTGTTCCCATGCGACTCGAATGGCCCGTGTACGTGTTCACCGCATGCGTGTTTCTTGCCTTCGCCCTCGGCGTCCAGTTCCTGAACCTCGGCACCGGTGCGGTCGTCGGGCTGTTCCTTCTGCTGACCGTCGCTTATGCGTGGGTGGCTTATGTGATGGTCAAGCAAAAAGCCGTGCTCGAACTTCATGCCTACCTTCCCTGCACCAACTGCGGAGCACTCACGCCCACGCAAGGGAGGCACTGCATGGCGTGCGGTCATCAACAGCGCNAATGAATTCACCGCATGCAGACAACACGAATGCCGCTGGACGGATTCACTTGTCGACAAACCACAGTCCTGGGGCCAGACTGGCCATGTAGAAACCGATGCTCGCAAAGCCCAACACGCTGAAACTTTCGCCGAGGATATCAAGCGTTCCGAGGACCGCTGCCACGATGAACAGGCCAAAATAGGCGAAATGGAGAACGGCGAGGATTTTGATGGCGCCCTTCTTTGTGGCGATCAGCACGCACGCTACAATCGCCGACAACAAATACACGAGCGGGGAAAAAACGAGCATGGCAGCGGCGATGAAGAACATGATTCCACCGAAGCCCAAGCCAGCGTCGCCCTCACCGCCCCCATCGTCTCCCGAGGCGTCACCGTCAAGTTCTCCGGCCGCTTCAAGCGCATCGCCAATGAAACCGATGAGTTCACCACCGGAAACACCGACGCCAAAGATGCTGACGTACGGCATGAGGAGCGACAGGAAGATCAGTCCGACNCCAATCCATGGGACGATCTTGGTTTTGGATTGCTCAGCCATCGGGGCGGTCGCAATGAAACCGGCGCTGTTCGCCATCTGAGGTTGTTCGTACACCGCAGAGGGTTGAGGCTGGGCCACAACAGCGGGCGGTTGATTTGCTGGAATCCACTCGGTTCCGTTCCACATCCACTGGCCGTCTTCGCTTAGTTGCACGGTTATGCATGTGGGGTAGACTACATAAAGTGGCTGGAAGCAAATCATCGGTTAATGTTCACGACAAACGCTGGACGGCGGCAATGACACCGGGTCGCCCGTCTTCAGTAGGACTTGGCGAGCAGCACGCGCCGGGTCGTCATTTCACCGGTCATGTGGCAGGGCCGCTCCGATTCGTACGGGTCGGTTGCATCGCCGAGGAAGGAAAGGCCCGTCGTGCGCTCAATGACTTCTGCGTGGGCGTCGGAACCGTCGAAGGCCAGTTCGTAAATGTGGCCGTCGTTGACTTCCCCGTCCATGGTCCAATGACCGTCCTGTTCCGTGAACGCAGGCAAGGGTTGGACGACGTCGTCCATGTGCTGAGATGCACGAGCGCGCAACTCATCGCTGATTTCGTCCAGGACTCGATGGCATTCGTCAACGATGGAGTCCATCGGCAGCGGTTCTTTCCCACCGGTTCGACGAGCGGCAAAAGCGGTTCCTTGTGCGATGTCTCGAGGTCCGATGTCCAAGCGAAGTGGAACGCCCTTGATCTCCCAGTCGTAGTACTTCTGCCCGGGGTGGAGGTCGCGGTCGTCAACCTTGACCCGAAGGCCGCGAGAACGAAGCTGCTCGGCGACTTCGTGGGCTGCGGCCACCGTGTCCACCTCCAGGTTCTTGCGAATCATCGGGCAAATGACGACTTGGAAGGGAGCGATCTTTGGTGGCATGATCAGGCCGTTCTCATCGCCGTGCATACCCACAACGGCCCCCAAGAGTCGCTCCGACATGCCGTAGGTCGTTTGGTGGCAGAAGGCCTGCTTGGCTTCCAAATCCTCGTACGTCACATCAAACGCCTTGGCCCACTGGTCTCGGTAGTGATGGCATGAGGCGACCTGCAGCGTTCGCCCGTTGGGCATCACGGCATCGATACCAACGGTGTACCACGCACCCGGAAAGGTGTCCCAAACGGGTCGCTTGGCCTTGATGATGGGCAAGCAGAGGTCGTGCATGAGACGGTCAACGATGTCCAAATCCTCTGCGATTTGCCGGCTTGCGTCTTCTTCGTCAACGTGGGCGGTGTGCGCCTCAAAGAAATGAATCTCCCGAACCCGGATGAACGAACGCGTCTGTTTGGTTTCGTAACGAAAGGTGTTGACCATCTGGTAGATTTTCAGAGGGAGGTCCTTGTGGGAACGAATCCACAGGGGAAACATCGTGTACATGGCGGTCTCGGAGGTCGGACGAAGGAACATGGGGATGTCCAAATCGTTCTCTCCTGCATGCTTCACCCAATACACTTCTTTCTTGAACCCACCCTCTTCGTCGTCGTCCCGGAGGTCGTCGGGGTCGACACCTTCCTCACGGGCTCGCTTGAGACGGGCCACCAAGGCGTTTTCTTTCTCGAGCAGGTTTTCAGGGATGAGTAAGGGAAAGTTTACTTCCTCGTGATTGGTTCGTTCCATTTCTGCGTGCGTGAGCGCATCGATGAGTTTCATGGTCTTCCATCCGTAAGGACGCCAGACGTCCATGCCTTTGATCGGATAGCGTTTGTCGACCAGCTCAGCGGCTTCAACGATGAATGGATACCATTCGTTGAAATTCTCGCTCTTCGAGGGGATGCCTCGCTTCGCTTTGCGCTGGCTCATGGTTCACGGGCGGACTTCGGTTTCATCAAGATGACGCTTCTTCCTGCCCCGCATCGCCGGACTTGCCCACGGTCAAGAGTGCGACAACCGCTGCGCCGCACCAGACCACTTCAAGGACAAAAAAAGCCCATTCGCTGATCAAGAACGCACGAACACCGAGCAAACCGGCACCGACGGCCATCAGGAGCAGGTAGACGGTTTGTTTGCTGTGAAGCACGTTGCGTGTTTCCAGCAAAAACGCCAGCAGAATGCACAGCATGCCGACATAGGCAATCGCTTCGGATGCAATGCCGTCGGGCGACATCGGACTCACTTCCTGCGCATGAAGACGAACAACCCACCGATGAGAACAACAAGCGCAACGATGTCGGGAATTCCAATCCCGCCCACGGTACCGCCCACGCCGCTCATGCTCTCGGACAGGATTGAATACGACCAGCCGTCGGATTCGGCAAGTTTGTGCGGGCTCATCAAGTTCAGGCGGGTTTGTTCGGGCCCTCGACACGTGCCGGTTTCGCACATGCTCTCAAACAGGCTTGAGAAGAGACCGAAGATGTTGACGATCACAAGCGTCAAACCGACGCCAAGCACGGCAACCACTGGGCGTCGTTTCGTGGATGGAACCGGCGGCATGTCCAACCCCATGCCTGGAAGAGGGAGGGGCAGTTCGGGAGTGGCCATGACCTCGGGTGCGATGACCTCAACCAGCATGTCCGTGGGCGGCGCCACCTCGGTGACCGCTTGTGNGGGGGCGCCTGCTGGGGCGGCATCTCGTGGTTTGACGGGTTGGACAGTTGCGATCTTGATTCCGTAAAGCCGATCAGCCAGGCTTGCAAGGGTTGGGTCGTCGGCCAGTTCAGCGGGGTCGACGTCGCCGTCCAACAGCTGTTGAAGTCGGTCCTGGAGCGACGTCATTGGCAAGCCTCCTTGTGTGTGCGTGTGCGCCTCACTTCAAGAAGCCTCCTTTCGGGTTTCAGGTGAAAACAACGCGCATCATGCTTCTTCGGTGTACTTGTTGATGAGGTCTTGGCTAACCAAGGCGCCCCCGCAGTGCGGGCATCGGTCGGCCCCACCGAGTTGAGTTGGCCGAATGGCCAACACCGCCAAACAGGACGGGCAGGCGGCCAGCATTTCACCGTCTTCAAGATCAAACGACTCCATGGGCGTCTTCCTCAGATAGCCCGACCGATAACCGGGATGCCAGTGAAAGATGGCTCGACGAGCGGAACCCAGTGAAGCCCATCCCATGAGGAAAACAAAGAGCAGGCCCGTGAAGTATCCCACCAACACGGCTTGGATGAGGTTGATGAGGGCAAGAAGACCAAACATCAGGCTTGCCAAAAACAGGATTGATACGGCCGGCCAGTACGCCCACGGTTTGCGGTTGCGGTAGCCACCGTAGATGTAGAGGGTGGTGAACACGCCGGTTGCGAGGAACACCGTGCCGCCGGTGCCCTGAAGCATGTTCATGGACGCCAGCGCCGTTGCGAGAAGATAGACCACGATGGCACCGTCAACGAGAACGATGAAACTCGTGCCCCGGTGGATGTGCGCCACCGGGTCGTTTCCGGTGGCTGTGGTGGGTGCGGAACCCGCCAGCACCATCTCGTCTGCACGGCTGTTGGACACAAATCACCCTTGATTGAGGGGCATTTGAATCATTTGTTTTCGCTCGTGCCGAGAAGCGAAGGTGTCTTGACGGTCTGCAGGGTCGCCGAACCATGGCCCTGCGCGACACGGACGTGGAACCAAGAGGTTCCTCGCTCAAGAACCGCCGCGTTGTGTTGGGCGTCACGGGCGGCATTGCGGCGGTCGAGACCGTCCGACTTGCCAGGGCGTTGCGCCGGGAAGGAGCGGACCTCCTGGTCATCATGACGCCGTCCGCACAACGCATCATCACGCCTCTGGCCGTTCGTTGGGCGTCGCAAGCAGAGGTCATCACCGATTGGGACGGCGACCTGACGGCACTGAACAACGCCGATGCTGTCCTTGTCGCTCCAGCAACACGCGACGTCTTGGCCAGCCACGTTCACGGTCTGCAGCACGGCCCACTGATGATGGCGCTTTCCGTTGCTCGGTCGCGAACGACCCCCACGCTCTTTGCTCCAAGCATGCACGTCGACCTCGCCAACGACCCGGTGACCGATGACCTGGTTGAAGCCGTTCGAGCCCAAGGTGCGCACGTGTTTTGGGGCCCAGAGGAGGAAGGAAAACGAAAGACACCTTCCGTGGAACGCCTGGTCGCCGAAACGGCGCATGCCGTGAACCGAAACCGGCCGAATCGTCGGAACGTCGTCGTCACGCTCGGCGCAACCCGGTCGGCCATCGACGACGTGCGACACGTGCAGAACACCAGTTCGGGAGCGACCGGTTGGTCCATCGCCGACCACTTGCACAAGCACGGACACGACGTGACGTGCGTGGCTGGTATCACCAGCGAGGCGGCCCCGGAGTGGTTGCCCCTGGTTCTTCGGTGCCCCACACCGGAGGCGATGCTCAAGGAATGCCTCGCATTGAGCAACGATTCCATCGAGGCGTGGATTCATGCCGCAGCCGTTCTGGACTACGTGGTTGAGGCACCCGCTGAAGGCAAGTTGGCCAGTCAGCAAGGCACCCTCACGTTGCCGCTGATCGAAAGCCCAAAACACATCATGGAACTCAAAGATGCGTGCGCCTCAGCGGTTCGAATTGGTTTCAAACTGGAGTCCGGCGTCAAACAAACGGACCTCATTCACCGGGCGTACGCTCAAATCAAAAAAGCCGACATGACGGCGGTCGTGGCCAATCGCCTCGAAGACCTCGGTGTTGATGGAAAACCGCGCGGCTACCTCGTGGACCGGCAGGGCTCTCACTTCGTTCTGGAGACCATGGAGCATCTGAACGACGCTGTTCAAACCCTTGTTGAACGAGGACCGGAGGCGTGAGAATGCGGCGATTTGCGGTGGTTGGCCACCGTGCCATGTCAAAAGGAAAGTTGCCCCTCAACGACCTCGCAAGCGGTGCTGGTCGAATGGACGTGTTGATTCGGGCGCTCATGGCGTGTTTGCTGACCAGTCATGGGTTGCGCCGAGACACGCAGGTTGTGTTGCATTTGATGGGCGGACCCGGCCCACCTCGCCGGATAAAATTTGACGGACACACCCTCAAGGGTTTACACGCTGAAGAGCGTTCTATAGCCGGAACCATTGCGAAGGTGATCGCCACCCCACTGCCCCCCGTTGGCCACTGGCAACCCATCACGGCGGGAATCACCCACAGCGGGGGCGACCTTGCCTTCACGCTGCGAGAATGGTCCAGCGGACCCACGGTCGTCCTCGACGCAGAAGCCCCTCGGCTGTGGTCTGACGAGGCGGTTCTGGACCAGGATGGAGCGTCCAACGGCATCACCGTCAATTTCGTNCTCAGCGACGACCAGCCACTGAACGAAGTGGGTGGAGGAGACGTGCTTCGACGCTCGCTTGGCTCAACGTGGCTGCAAGGTCATATGGCCATCGCCATCGTTCATTTCCTTCTGGACGAAGGGGTTGAACTCACGATTTAATCAGCCAGCGAGGCAAGCCGTCAACCGTATCGTGGAGGGCATGAGCCAGCAAGGTTTCATCCATGGCGAAGGGGTGGCTTTGCGGCCACACTGCGAGGCAGGAGAGGCTCGCTTTGTTTTCCTCAACCGCATCGCAATCGCCGGCTTGAACCATCGAGTGATCCACCGATGCGGCTCCAATCGTGAACGTGGCCGTTGCATCGTCGCCACGGTCGCCAAACCGAACGGCGTTGCGGTACCATCGCACACCCAATCGTGTGGTGGCCCATGAGCCGTTCCATGACGCAGGAGCGTTGATGTTGAGCATCAAATCACCGTTGCAAAACGCATTCAGCAAGGCGCGTTCGGGATGATCACGCCACGGCTCGTCGGCGGATGGTTTCGGCCACGTGGTGAAGTAGGTCGTCTCGAGCGCGCCTTTTGGTCGTGCGAGGTTCCCTGCTTTGACCGGCAGAACGGCTGCTGCAGCGGCCACGATGTCGAGGGTGGCCTCAACAGCTCGCTCCATCCCCACCGGGTCGAAGGACGTGAAGGAGGCGGCGATGGCGGGGACACCGTAGAGACCTGCCTCCCGTGCGGCACCCATGGTTCCGCTGTGATAGGAATCCTGCGAGAGGTTCGGACCCAAGTTCACCCCTGAGACCACCATTTGCGGATGGACGCCCGGCACGAGGTGGTCAAGCCCTCCATCGAGTGCGACGATCATCGTGTCACACGGTGTGCCGTCCAATTCAAACAGGTGAACCGGCGTTGTGTGGGGATTCAATCCCCAACGTTCGACCAAGTCATCGCGCGGGCGGTACGCCATGGGTTTCATCAAATTGATGCGCATGCCCGTCGCTGAATGATTACCGCTGGGCGCCAGCACGGCCACGGGGTAGCCCTCGTCATGCAGCGCCTTCACCAGCGTTTCGAGCCCCACGGCTTCAATGCCGTCGTCGTTGGTCAACAGCAGCCAACCGCGTTCCTGAGCCATGTTGAACCCTCACGACGGGTTGTTTTGATTGTTCGCTTCCGTCAATGAAGCCCGCTCAGACGCAACGACGACCGTGCACAGACCGGCCATCAGCACCAAACCTCCCAGTCGTGTCCAAAAGCCCGGTACGCCCGTGTCAAAAAACACCCATCCAATGATGGAACCCAACACGGGTTCCATGGTCACTGAAATGGACACGACAAGCGGTGAAATGTAGCGCAGGCACGTGTTCAGCCCGGTATGACCCAGAAGACCAGCGAAGAGTGCCAGCGCCAAAAACGTCGGAAAATAAACCGGGTCAACCCAACCGACCGCTCCAAAGTCGGCCAGCGTTGGTTCCATCAACCACGAACCGACAAGCAACAGGAGCGCACCAATGAGCGTCACGGGGAATGCGTACACGAAGATGGGCATCCAGGTCCGAAGGATTCGGCCGACGACGATGTATCCGACCACAAACACGGCGGCTGCAAACGCAAGAGCGTCTCCGTACACGGTTGCGATTTGATCCCCCTGATCGGAACCCGTGTCCAGAAGCGTCACACCGGCGCCGACGAAACAGATCACCGCCCCGACCGTTTCTGCCTTCAATGGGCGACGCACCTGGGCGACAAACGGAGCCAGCACCGCCATGCCCATCACGATGACCAGCGGATGGGCCGTGACGAAGAGCAAGGAGTGCGTGAGCGTTGTCTCGCCGAGGCTGGCCACCCATGCACCAAAATGCGCAGCCAACGCCGCACCGCTGGCGAGCAACAGCAACATTGTTCGTCGGGTCTTGAGTTGTTCCATGACAGCCGGTTCTTCACCGTTCAGCTGATTGAGGAAAAAAGGAAACAGCACGATGGCGGTCAACTGCAACCTCCATGAGGCCCGCAAGAGGGGTGGGACGTCGTCGACGGACTGGAAGAGGGCCCCCGCACTTGAAACACCGAAAACAGCCGCAACGAGCAAGGCCCAAACCCANGGTGGGGTATTGGAAGGCGCCATGGGCTCACGCTCAATCTTCTGCCTGCAAATCGTACACCGACTTTGGAGCACCGATCACACCGGCGCGCTTGAACAACAGGTAAATGGCGGCACCAACGATCACGTTGATGAGGATTAAACTGGCCATTCGGATGCTGTACCACACCATCGAATCACCAAAGTTCTCCACGCCCATCACCGTGCTGAGTGACCCGTCCTCGTTGTACCAGAGTGAATCGACAAAGGAGAGAATGCTTGATTCCGTACCAAAGAAGGCTTCGCCNGTGAGCAGCCCTGCTGCGACCATGAAGGTGCTGAGCAAAATGAGCGCCCGTTCTTTTTCGGCAACGGTGGTNCCTTCCTTCGCCTTGAGGGCGTCAATTCTGGGTTGGAGTTTTTTGTCTTCCCATCGGTCCCGAGCGACACCACCGATGAGCATTGGAAGCGTGTGCGGGACGTCGAGGTACATGCCCAATCCAAACGAGGTTCCCATCCCTGTGGCCCACTCGACGAACATGCCGAGGCAAAAGCCCAGCGCGAGGAGAACGAGGTCACCCTGGCCCTCAGCGAAAATCACCGAGAACGTTGCAAATGCGTTGGCCTGAGGAGCGATGAGTTGAATTCGACCCTCCGCCAGTTGGATGGAAAGGAAGATGGCGACGCCAGCACCGATGATGGCGCCCGGAACCACACCCATGATGTTTCCTTTGGAGATGTGGTAAGGTCGGTTTCCGATGTACAGGCTGTTCTTGTAATCCCCGATGACGGTACCGGACATCGAAATGGCTGAGCCAAACACCGTGGTACCGACCAAGCCAAGCAGAACAGCGTCTTGGGTGTTGAGAGCGAGAAGGTCTTGGGCGTTGAGGAACACCCCGAGCAACATCAAGAGGACGATGAAGGACGTCCCCGAGACGGGCTCAATGCCGGTTTCTCCCATCACGCGCACGGCGATGGCGCCAAGCATGAACGTCGTCAAAATAAGAACGAGCGCAAAGACGAGGGCCGCCAGGGGCGAGAAGCCACCGATGCTGAAAATGAGGATCATGGCAAAGAAGGTGATGCCCATGAAGATGGGGATGTGCTTCAGCGGCCATTCGTACCAGCCTTTACCGGGCATGTATTCTTGGCTGCCGTCACCCTTGAACGCAGCACCGATGTCCGTGAAGATGTTCGCAAAGGTCCTCCACATCTTTGCAAGTCCAAACATGCCGCCACCCACGATGGCGCCGATGGCGATGGTACGAACCGTCTTCGCAAACGCAATCATCTGGAGCGATGCAGAACCACCGCTGGCGTAATCCTGGATCGGGATGTTGGCTTGCTGGGTTGCGTCGTAGATGGGGACGTTCATGAACACCGCGAGTGGAACGAGGAAGAACCAACCGACGATGGTTCCAAGGTTGACGAGAAACGCAACGCGGGTCTTCATGAACCACCCGATGGCGAACATCGACGGTGTGAGGGCGACACCGACGTAGGTGTAGGCGAAGGGGTTCCACGCGGTGTCCTCAGACCAGTGGGTCTGTTTCAGAGAAATGCCGCCCTCGGTGCCCGAAGGCTGGTGGATTTTGCCGTAGGAATAAAACGATGCCAATCCAATGTCGCCAACGTGAAGGGATTGAGCGATGTAGTCAAGGAGCGCAACCTTTCGGTCACTCAGCCAGATAAGTGGATACTCCACGAGGAACAAGCCAACCATGGTGAGGACCGTCCAAATCCCGATCGTTTTGAGCGAATCTCGTGCATGCTCAACGGCGCCCGTGCTGACGTCGGAGGAGATGTCCAACATCTTCAGCGTGGCTTCAAAACCGGGCAGGGGAAGCGGGTCCTCAACCAGCCACACGCGTCTGAAAATGATGAAGTACATGACACCGAGGAACCCAGCAAACATGGAAGCGACGATGCCAATGAAGGCCAGCGTGAACGCTTCACCGTCATCGAGCGTCACCAACGGACCATCGGCCAGGGCGTACGCCGGCTGACTCGCAAGGAGAAAGATGGCAGGAAAGGTGAAGATGAACCCCGTGGAGGCGTGCGTGGCACCCGTCGTTGCGGACGTGGCGATGTTCACCTCAGAAGGCGACCACTTCAGTGCCATGCCCAGAAGATAAGCGATGTACCAGGCCGCTGAAATGGCAAGCCCGAGCTTGAGGCCGATGTAGGCTGTGACGCCGGAGAAGACCGCACCGATACCGATGCCGATCAGAACCTTGGGCGTGTTCCAGTGGGATACTTCAAACGATTCTTCGAGGTTTTTCTCCTCCAGGTACTGCTCGAGAACACCGGTGTTGAGGTTGTTGTACATCTCGTCGTCGAGCCAAGTCAAGGTGCCGGCTTCAATCGCTTTGAGACCCTGCGGGGTTATCGGCTGTCTGTACGCCGATTTCGATACGGTTTTTTCACCTTGTGCATCGATTTTCGACAACCCAACCACCCGCGACGCCGCAGCGCCGTGTTCATCGGTTGCGATGGCACTTCATGACGGTTGCGATGCTTATGCCGTGGCCGAATCCNGTTGTCGGTTGCGTTCGTCTTCTGCACGGGCGACGGCGATGCCGTCCTCCACGTCGACTCGACGGAGCATGATGGCGCCGGCCACGATGAGCAGGGAGATGGCAAAGATTCCGACCCGTGAATCAAACCAGACGGTCATGACCGAGTAGATCAGCGGGCCGAGCAGCGCCGCCACTTTACCGAAGAAGCCAAAGAAACCGAAGAATTCAGCAGAGCGGGTTTCGGGCACCATCTGCCCGAACATCGAACGGGCAAGACCCTGNGAACCGCCAAGGAGTGCACCGCCAAACACACCCAGCAGCAGGAACTGGAAGAAGACGGGCATGCCAAGTGGAGCCCAGACGTACGTTCTGGCGGTTTCAGGGATGAAGTCCAGCATGCCATCGCCAAGGCTGGTTGGGTGGTCAACACCCAAGCCTGTTTGCTCTGCGACGGACCCGTCACCGACGATGCTGAACGAAAACCTTGATTCGTCCATTGTTGCTTGGAGTTCAGCGATGTTCTCGTCGGTAAGGTTGACGTTGATGGGTATTGCGTCGCCGTCGTCGTCAAACGCCCACTCCATCGCCTCGCCGAGTTTGTAATCCTCGTTGATTTGAACCGGCAAAATGGACCTGTATTGCAGCGCCCACTGCTGCTCGTCGTCCTCGGGAAGCGCTGCAATGGGGTTTACGCCCTCACGAGCAACGACTTCGTAGGTTCCGTTGGTCGCATCCCACGTGTACTGGATGTCGTATTCTTCGTGGTTTTCAAGCTCGAGGGGTGCGAAGGAAAGCGCACCGACGATCACAAAGCACCAGCACACCAGGGAAAACTGGAGCGCACGTTTGGTTCCCCATTTTTCAGCAAGTTTCGTGAAACCAATGGCCGCTGGAGCGGCGACGAATTGGATGATGAGAATGGTCAGGATGAGCCCGACGGTGGTCAATCCCAGCACAACGATGCCAAACACACCGGCAAGGGCGGTGACCGAGTTGATGCCGTCGATGAAACAGAAGTAGGCGAGCATGTAGAAGAAGAGAGTGCGGAAACTCTTGATGTCAGCGAGGGTCGCTTTGACTTCGCTGAGGGCCATTTTTGTCGAATCGATCAACCCCTTGGGCTCCATCTCGTTCTCGATGTGCGGCTCAGGCACCAAGCGGAACGTCATTTGAGCGAACCCAAGCCACCAGATGCCCGAGGTGGCCATGGCGAATGGAATCACCCATCCTTGACCGGGGAGGCCCATCACAAGCGCAAGGTGGACCACCAGCAGCAGCCCGCCGCCGAGGTAGCCCGCAGCAAACGCTTTGTTTGAGATGGCGTCCATCTCCGAATCGTCGCCCATGTGCGGCAGCAACGCGTTGTAAAACACCCCGGCACCGTTCAACCCTACGTTGGCCGTCATGAACATGATGAGGGCCCAGATCCACCCCAACGACACACCGAGGTAGGGCGAGAGAGCAAGAAGAACACAAGAAACTGCACCGAGCCAGGTGAGTATCTTGAGCCACCAGATTTTGATCATGCGCCGGTCGGCGATCACGCCGAGGGACGGGGCGCAAATCGCCACGAGAAGGGCGCCGATCATCACGGCTACTGAATACATGGCGTCGGCGGTCCATTCGCTGCCCAGAAGCTTCGTGGAGATGCCGTTGGCCTCGGCAAAGAGGTAAGCAAACCACGCTGGGAAAATGGCCGTTGTCACCGAGGTCTCGAAGGCGCTTTTTCCCCAGTCGTATGCGCAATAACCTCGTACGCGTTGGTCTTTGTCTGCAACCACTGCCGTTCCTTCCATGGNAGAGCATGGCTCAATCGCCTTATCAATTCATACCCGCCGCAGCGNCAAANCACCGCCATAAGTTGACGGGTTGATGGGAGCCGTCAATGGTCTCGAATGATGATGTAGCGGCCAAGCGCTTCCTGCCACATGATTTTCTGCCCGGCCTCGATGTTCATGGCGGAGTCCTCACCGGGCATGGGGAGGATCATCATGGAATAGTCTCGATCGTTCATGGCGTGGACTTCGCTGCCTTCGATGTGGGTGACCGTGGCCGTCCCTTTCTCGATCATGGGCACGTTGATGGAATCCGTGACCGTTCCGACGTGGGAGATTTTCTTGCCGGTGAAAATGCTTTCCAACGAAAGACGGGCTTTGGCCGAACCGTGCTTGCCGGGTTTGGATTTTGAGATGCTCAAAATCTTGTACGCTTCGTCGTCGACGACGCAAAATCGGCCAACTTTCAGGGTTCGAATCTCAACACGGTCGGTGCCCGGCATGGTATCACTCATGATGCTGTCCGGGTGTTGGCTTATCACCCTTCGCCCGAAAGAAACTGGATTCTCACAAATCCCGAACGTCAAACCGTTGGCCTGACTGTTCAACGCCGTGAGCGGTGATGAGCCCGAACAAGGACGCTGCCACCGTGTCTGGATCGGCGAGTTGACCGTCCTTGTGGTAGTTGACAAAATTCTCACGAAGGGGGAAATCCTCCGCAGCCGCCGACCGAATGGTGTTCTGCATTGCCGTATCGACGATGCCCGGTGCAACGGAGACGGCGGTGATGTTGTGCTGTGCACCTTCCTCGGCGAGGCAGCGGGTCCACATGTCAAGTCCTGCTTTGGCCGTGCAATAGGCGGACCACGAGGCAAGCGGTCGCATCGCAGCGCCGCTGGAAATGGTTGTGACGCGAGTGTGGTTGGGCCTTTCCAAGAGCGGTGACAGCGCCTGCGTAAGGTGTTGCACACCGACGAGGTTGACCATCATGGAGCGTGCCCAGTCGGACGCATCGGACTTGAGCAACGGCTTGATGGGGTGAATGTCGCCTGCGTTGTGAATCAAACCGTCCAGACGGTCGCACGAGGTCAAAACCGTGTTGGCTGCGTCCTCAATGTGCGCCGGAACGCCCAGGTCGCAGGCCACAGCAAAGGAGGCACCAGCGTGCTGTTGCACGTCCGCAAGCGCCTGTGCGAGTTCTTCACTCTCACGTGCGAGCAAGACAACCGTCGCTCCAGCCTTTGCAAGTTCCATGGAAACCGACCGACCGATGCCCTTCGAAGCGCCCGTGACCACGTAGATTTGACCGTTGAGCTGCGCCATGCAATCACCTCAGTAGGTGTAGAACCCTTGTCCTGATTTACGCCCGAGTTTGCCCTCGTCAACCATTTGAATCAAGAGAGGAGCCGGAGCGTACTTTTCGGTACCGAACCCCTCGTGGAGGACGTTCATGATGTGGAGCACCGTGTCGTTCCCAATGAGGTCGGAAAGCGCCAACGGTCCGATGGGGTGATTCATACCGAGTTTCATGATGCCGTCGATGGCCTCGGGCTCGGCGACCCCCTCCTGCAGCGTGAGGATGGCTTCGTTGATCATCGGGCAGAGGATGCGATTCGAAACAAAACCCGGAGCATCGTTGCACGAAAGAGCCGTCTTACCCATCGTTTCAGCAGCTTCAACAACCGCGCTGTTGGTGGCTTCACTGGTTTGGGCCCCGTTGATGATTTCAACGAGTTTCATGATGGGAACGGGGTTCATGAAATGCATGCCAATGACCTTCTCGGGCCGCTGTGTGGAGGCGGCAATGGTCGTGATGGAGATGGAGGAAGTGTTGGACGCCAGAATGGTCTCCGGCTTGCAGATGCTGTCAAGTTCGGTGAAGATGTCCTGCTTGAGGGAGAGAACCTCGGGCACGGCTTCCACGACGAGGTCGCAATCGGCGCACATGCTCCGTTCGGTACCGGTATTGATGCGGGCCAAGGCTGCGTCTGCGTCGGCCTGCGTCATGCGCTCTTTGCTGACGAGTTTGCCCAGTGAGAATTGGATGGTGCCGAGTCCTTTTTCCACGTACTCATCCTTGATGTCGATCATCACGACGTCGTAGCCCGCACATGCGGCCACCTGTGCTATGCCGTTGCCCATCTGTCCTGCACCGATCACGCCAATGGTCTGAATCATGTTCTCACCTGCAGGTAAATCCAAAGACAAACCGTTCATGAAGATGCGTATTCGTTTGGACGGCGGCTGCGTCCTCATTCCAACGCTCTGGCCGTTGTCCTCATGTGTTGCATGTGGGTCTTCGTCAGAGCAACAATCCGCGCCACGCCCTTCTTCACGTACAGATGAGAGTAGCCCGACTCGGATTCGAACCGAGGTCGGCGGGACCAAAACCCGCCATGATGGACCCCTACAC
>FUFK010045761.1_pt1 | contig 33684 bp, 32 predicted proteins | sample 1021851 | NCBI WGS metagenome assembly FUFK01 (sample SAMEA51879418, study PRJEB19060) | metagenome | reverse complement strand
ATATTGGATTGTGTCTCTAAGATGTTTTTCTAGATAATTTCCTGGGTTGACCGATAAAGTAGAATCATCAACAGGTGCACCATCCGAAATAACCATCAGTATACGTCTTTCTTCGGGGCGCGCTAAGAGCCTTTGATGTGCCCAAATTAATGCCTCGCCATCAATGTTCTCTTTAAGTATACCTTCCCTCAACATTAGACCAAGTGACTTTCTTGCATGTCTCCATGGAGAATCTGCCGACTTGTAAACAATATGCCTCAAGTCGTTCAGCCGCCCTGGATTTTGAGGTTTGCCATTTTGTATCCATTTCTCCCTGGCAGTCCCACCTTTCCATTGTTTAGTTGTGAAACCGAGTATCTCTACTTTCACACCGCATCGCTCNAAGGTTCTAGCTAAAATATCTGCACTCATTGCAGCGATCGTAATTGGACGTCCNCGCATCGACCCTGAGTTGTCTATTAGTAAGGAAACAACCGTGTCCCTGAACTCCGTATCTTTCTCTATTTTATATGAAAGAGGGTATAATGGTGCTGTCACCACCCTTGAAAGCCGACCAGCATCTAAGATCCCTTCTTCCAAGTCAAACAACCAGGAACGGTTCTGCTGTGCCAACAATTTCCGCTGCAGCCTATTAGCTAATTTACCTATAAGGCCTTGCAGGTGGTTAAGCTGCTGATCCAACAACGCTCTTAGTCTGGTTAACTCTTCTGAGTCGCACAGTTCTGCTGCTGGAATAATTTCATCATTATCTGTGGTATAAGCTTTGTATATAGAGGTATCCGCGTTTTCAGAGTTGTGGAACATTGGGGGATTACCTGGGTTTGCTGGTTCTTCGTCGCCGCCACCGGGCTCCATATCCATATCTTCCCCATCATCACCATCAGCAGACTCGTCTCCAGCCTCCATCTCCGATGGTATCATCTCTGAATCTTCTCCATCCTCACTGGCACCGCTGGTACCAGTGTCGTTCATTTCATCAGAGTCGCCTCCCTCACTTTCATCCTGGCTTTCACTTGAGTCTTCNTCTGGCAAACCCTCCTCGCCAATTTCNAGNTCTANGTCAGANATTAGTTGGTGGGCNTGTTCCGCATAAGCGCGNTGNTCACCAACNAAGGACTCCAACTCTTTAAGNGTCGATCCAATTTTCGANCTNACCCAGGGGCGCCAAAGATCAACGACCCGACGNGTTGATGGAGGTGGNGCCTGACCTGTTAAAACTTCCCGAGCTAATAAGTGTATAACATCTGTCAGAGCAGCATCATCTTTATTGCTGATACGCTCAAAACCCCGCCGGCGATATCTATCATCTAATGCTTCTTCTAGGTTTTGGGCCACACCAGCCATACGCCTGGCTCCAATCGCTTCAACTCGAGCTTGCTCTACAGCATCAAAAATTTCCCGTGCTGCTTGATTGGATGGCATCCTAGAGGCATGAATTGTTGAGTCATGGTAACGCTTTTTTAGGGATATGCTATCAGCTTCGCCTCTTACTTTNGCTATNTCCTTNGGNTCGAGGTCNCTTGGAGGCAATGGTAATCTGACCCGTTCACCGGCTACGCTGGGCGTCTCCGCACCATAACTTACCTCAACCTCTCGCTCTCCAGACATCGCTCGAACACANGCTGCAGTGGACCGTTTGAAGACCTCTACAGGATGATCATCGTCATTTGGTGAACCTACCATCAAAAACTCCAGCCTCGGTTATTTCGCTGTGACCTCTGACAGACTACTATCTGGCAGTTCTTCACCAAAGCATCTTTGATAGTATTCACTCACCGTCGGGCGTTCTACCTCATCGCATTTATTGAGAAAACTCAGTCTAAAAGCAAAGGCTACATCACCATTAAATATACGCGCGTTTTCGGCCCAGGTAATCACTGTTCTGGGAGACATCACTGTCGAGATATCACCTGCCATAAATCCTTGCCTTGTTAGGTCAGCCAAGGCCACCATCGAGTCTATCTGACTCTTACCATCGGTGGAGTCGTAGTCAGGCGATTTCGAGAGTATTATTCCGCATTCTGCTTCGTGACTTAAATAGTTCAGTGTCGTTACGATATTCCATCTATCCATTTGGCCTTGGTTGATCTGTTGTGTTCCATGATAAAGACCCGTTGTATCGCCAAGTCCGACTGTATTAGCGGTTGCGAATAGTCTAAAATTTGGGTTAGGGGTAATTACTTTGTTTGTATCGAGCAGTGTCATTCGNCCATCCTGTTCAAGCACCCGCTGAATAACAAACATTACATCTGCGCGNCCTGCGTCATANTCGTCAAATACTAAAGCCGTTGGGTTTTGCAGTGACCAGGGAAGTATACCTTCCCTAAACTCTGTAACTTGTTTGCTATCCCTCAGAACGATCGCGTCTTTACCTATCAAATCGATCCGACTTATATGGCTGTCCAAATTAACTCTAATACAGGGCCAGTTCAATTTAGCGGCTACTTGCTCGATATGTGTCGATTTTCCCGTCCCATGATAACCTTGGATCATTACCCTTCTGTTATGCGAAAAGCCCGCTAATATCGCCAAAGTTGTATCTCTATCAAAGAGATAGGTTTCATCTACTGCCGGAACGTATTCACTGGCCTCACTAAAAGCGGGAACTTTCAGATCAATGTCTATCCCGAATGTCTCGCGAACAGAGAGTTCTATATCTGGTGCCTCAATATGGTGGGCTTTTTTTCGTTCGTTGTTATCTTTTTCCGACATTTATTTAATCCGACTTAATTATGTTAATGTGTGAATTTTTCTGTGCCAAATAGCAAAACTAAAGATTTTTCAAATATTGTTTTAGTGTCGTATACGCCTGGTTAATTATTTTCAACCTTTCTTCTGATTCTTTGTCACCCCCATTCCGGTCTGGGTGGTTGAGTTTAACTANATCTTTGTATTTTGATTTCAGTTCNTCTAATTCAATTGGAAGCTCCAGTTCCATTACAGATAACGCATTCAACTGTTGAGAGTCNAANTTGGCATAAATAGANTAAGANCCTCNACTNTCATNGCTTCTTTTATATTTTATGTCGTTATCTTCNAATAAGCCAAATANATCTCTGATTTCATTATTCAANAAAGANGAAAANCCAGCTTGCCTTGCACCNAAAGGCCAGCTNGGGCGCTCCCAGGTAGTTGAGCGGCGTATCATCTGCTCCAATTCTTCTTCATTAAGTCCCTCATTGAAGTTCCATGATCGGTTATAATCTCGAACGTGCTCTAAACAAAAGTAATAATAATCTCTCAATTGTTTCGGGCCTTTTGGTGCCTTGTACAAACCCTCGCGGCAACAGTTAGGAAAATCACATTCACTTTCCCTNCTTTGNTTATCTGGCGTATCCACTCGCAATGCTTCTTCATAACGCCGTGTTTTGTTAGAATTAATCACGTTATCCTGTCTTTATGATTGATTACGCGTNNNNTATGAGTAATTGANAGNNCGTNNANTNATANTNTNNNCTTANNTATAATATAGGCAATNATATNCGATAGGAAAACCTTAATGAAAGTAGCTAANAAGATTGAANATAAGATNCTGNAAGAATTAACCCCAACGCGATTTGAGCTTATTGACGAATCACATCTACATTCAGGACATGTAGGTGCTAGGCCGGAAGGAGAGACACATTTCCGCCTATGTGTTTCTTCTCCAAAACTTTCAGGGAAAAGTCGATTAGAAAAACAACGCGTAATCCATAGAATTCTAAAAGAAGAGTTGGAAGGNCCTGTACATGCGTTAAGTATCGAAGTTGACTAACTAATTCAGGGTTTAGCTTGATCTGTTGTCACCTCTTCATACGAACCAGCAATCTGCTTTGGTCGAGGCCAGACTCGCAATTGCGTTATCTGGTTTCTATGTTTACGCAAAATTCTAAATCTAAAACCGTAAAAAATAAACTCTTGGCCAACGTTGGGTATTATACGAGCTTCGTGAAGTATTAACCCTGCGATTGTAGATGCCTCCTCATCTGGCAGATTCCATTCATAATCTCTGTTCAGATCACGCAAAGTAACCGACCCATTTATTAAGAAAGAACCATCTGGCTGAGGACGGACACCTGAAACCGAAACATCGTTTTCGTCATCTATATTACCGACTATCTCTTCCAAAATATCTTCTAAGGTGACGACGCCTTGCAAGGTTCCGTATTCGTCAACCACAACGGCAAAGTGTTCCTTCCTTGCACGAAATGCCTGCAATTGGTCCAAAAGGTTGGACGACTCTGGTATGAACCAAGGTTCATTAGCTACTTCAACAATATCTAAATCGGCCATATCTTCGCCGGGAAAACCTCTTATAGCACGCAAAAGAGCTTTTCCATGGAGAATTCCGATGATTTCGTCCGGATCACCCCTATAGAGTGGTAATCTTGTAAACGGACTCTCCAATAGCTCGTCAAGTATTTCTTCCAGAGGGAGATCCGCGTTAATCATGGAAACACTACTTCGATGCGTCATGATTTCCTCAACAGTTACCTCTCCAAGATCTAAAATGCTCCTGAGCATAGCCCTTTCTTCACTCACATCTGGTCCAGGTCCTGTATGCAATTCTATCAGTCCACGCAACTCTTCTTCACGCTCCTGTTGTTCCAAAGAAGAAAGGCCTTTAATGCCAAACATCCTTAATAGAAGATTTACTACAAACCTTGTTGCTATACTCAGAGGCTGGAACAACCATACAAAAACTCTAATAGCAGGCCCCACGGCAAGTGCCGATCTATCTGCATTATTGATTGCAAACGTTTTCGGTAAAACCTCAGCNAAAATGACAACTAATATTGTCATACCTACCATCGCATAAGCTACNCCTGCATCATCGAACAAACTAATTAAGACACTTGTTGCGAGAGCAGATGCCGCTATGTTGGTTATATTATTTCCAATTAATATTGTTCCGATCAGCGTATCGTTTCTCCGGCGAAGTCTTAAAACTGNACTGGCCCTGCGATTTCCACGAAGTGACAACTGATGTAGTCTTGCCTGCGAAGCAGCTGTTAACGCCGTTTCCGACCCAGAGAAAAAGGCCGATAGAAAAAGGAGAGCTATTATAACAGTAACATTGACTATTAATGATTGCGCAATATCGAAAATTTCAAACATATTTGATGACAACCTTCTAAAGGTTTANTTTAGGACTTTGTTTCATTAAAGCTCTCCTGATAGAGACTTTTCGATTACCCTATAGATATCATTTCTTTCTACGTCCGCGGTTAGATACGCTTCGCCAATACCTTTTATAAGCACAAATCTCAGCTGACCATTAGACACTTTTTTGTCGTGTTGCATATGTTGAATTATCCCATCAGGGTGCCATGAAGTGGATCCCTCAATACTATTTATATTGGTAGGCAGGCCAATGTTTCTAATATATTCAACGGCTCGCCCCGCATCCTGCCCTGACAAATATCCCAGACTTTTTGACAATTCGATAGCTAGTACCATGCCAATCGACACTGCCTCGCCATGGAGCAAATTTCCATCATATCCAGCTTCCGCCTCGAGTGCATGTCCAAAAGTATGACCAAAGTTCAGGATGGCCCGCAGGTTCTTCTCCTTTTCATCCGCTTCAACTATTTCTGCCTTTATTCGGCAACTGGTAAAAATAGCGAATTGTTGTGCTAGCTTATCTCCCTCTAAAACCTTTTTTCCATTCAATTCCAACCANTCAAAAAATGATCNATCCTTTATCAANCCATATTTCAACACTTCGGCGTAGCCAGCAAAAAGTTGACGTGACGGCAAGGTTTGGAGCACCTGAGTATCAATTGCAACCAAGCTTGGTTGGTGAAAACTTCCAACAAGATTTTTCCCTTGGCGAACATTGACACCTGTTTTCCCGCCAACCGAACTATCCACCTGAGAAAGAAGCGTTGTCGGTACTTGAATAACCTTTATGCCTCTCAAAGTTACGGCTCCCGCAAAACCTGCTAAATCACCGATAACTCCACCTCCCAAAGCTATCAATACCGAGTCCCTGTCAACTTTTGATTCAAGTAACTGGTCAATTATTTTTTCTAAATTGATAAAACTTTTCGTGCTCTCTCCCACCGGAACTTCTAATACTTTTGGGGACATGCCCTGTGCTGACAGAGACTCTATCGTTTGTTTTAACCAATGGACTGCAATGTTGCTATCGGTAACGATGAACGTTTTTNGTTTACCAAACTTTTNAGANATGAGGGCACCTAATTCCGAGAGCAAACCATGCTCAATAATGATATCGTAGGAGTTTTCTTTCAGATTAATTCTCAGTTTATTGTGTTCGCTCACAACTACACCGACTTTTTTGAGTAACAATAATAATCGCTAAGACANTCAACCACTTTAGANACTGTGATGTCGACCCCATCATCCTCTGCATTCACTAAAAGATCCGCATGATTATATACAGGGTAGCGCTTTTTTATGAGAGCTTTCAAAGTTTGTTGTGGATCATGTGTTTGCAAAAGTGGTCTATCATACCTCTTAGCTAACCGCTTTGCTAATACTTCAAAACTTACCCGCAACCATACTGATGTAGCAGTTTTCTTGATTAATAGCCTAGTTGCCTGGGACATAAAAGCTCCNCCACCAGTAGCTAAAACACAAGGATCCCCGGCTAATATTCTTGAAATAACCCGTTCTTCACCTCTTCGGAACTCTTCCTCACCATATCTCTCGAAGATATCTGTAATTGTACATCCGGCAGCACGTTCAATTTCTTGATCGGCATCAATAAACTGCATTCCAATTCTATCTGCTAAAATTTTTCCTACAGTGGTTTTACCCGCTCCCATTATACCTACCAAAACAACTGTCTTTTTTAGCACTTGATCAAATTTGTCACTAACTTTGTCTATTTTCATCCAAACCACTTTTGCTTTTTAGTAGCCCCCGATCCAACTAATTCCAAACTTTCGCCATCTAACTGCCATAATTAGCCACTCAACTTCCTTTTATCAGCTTTTTTCAGTAGGCAACAAGACATAGATTTAGAATGAAACATATCACACTTAGTGCTATAGGTGGGGGTTGTTAGAACAAATTGCTTTATTATTCCTGGATATTTATCATGAAANTNGCCGTAATTACCCTCGTTGCAGTAATTATAACGATTGGTATCGCCATTACTATNCTCTCAACATGGGACNTACCAGCACCCTCAAGCATTGTAGAAAGAGACATATCAAATGAAAAGCCTCTTCGCTAAGGTCAATTTATTCTTATTCATTTGTATTGTCGTTCAGATAGCAACAGATGCGGCAGCACAACAGAGCCCTGTCTCTCTTTTACCCAAAGCACAAAAAACATTCAAACTCGATAAAAAATTTCCCCAACAAGGATCAGAAATTAAAACTTTTACAGAGAGTCCTAATTCAGGGAATAAGATTGTCCAGGCTAACAAGTTGGAAGCGTTAAATCTAGAAACCACCGGGATCTTGGATATCAAAACTGGCGGATTTGATAAAAATATGTGGAATGGGACAACTTATCCAGAAGCGATCTCGTTATTGAAAAATCTGCCCTCTAAAATATATTCTAGAGGTTTACAAAATCTACAAGAGCGGCTTTTACTTACCCGAGCCCGCACCCCTATTTATGAAAAAGACGAAAACAAAAATACTATTTTAAAACTTCGTCAGCAAAATCTTTTTAAATCAGGAAAGTTAGATTACTTCGCACAAATACAGCGAAATATTCCGCGATCACATGATGATGAAGAATTGGCTCAACTTGCTGTTGATGCCTTCTTTCTTAAGAACAACCTGGACAAAGCGTGTGAGATTATAAAGTATTGGTTTGATAAATCTCAGAAAAAGTCTTGGCAGAAAAATCTAATTTTCTGTGACGCAATTAATGGTCTCAGGGATAATGTTGATTTTGGAATTCAGCTACTTTCTGAAACCAAGAACAGCGAGGATGATAAGTTCATTTCACTTATTAATGTAATTCTCGGCGAAGAAGATATGCCGTCAAGTAAACAAATAGTAGAAATGACCCCAAGAAATGTTGCAATGCTTAGGTTTGGCCAGCAAACCCTGCCTACATCAAACTTCGATGTCTTGCCACCTTGGTTACACAAAATCTATATTAATGACCCATCAATCCAACAAAAGGATAGATTGAAGCTTGCTCATCGGTCTTTTCTACTAGGATTAATAAAGGTAGAGGAGTTAGCAAAACTTTATGAGACTGCAGACCTACACCAAGATGATATTGCGACAGCAGTAACATTGGCAAGCGAAGGCGCCACTCAGATTCCTGACGCACTTTTGCATCGATTAATACTTTCCCAAGAAACTGATTTTGGAAAAGCTCAAGCAATCCATAAAGCTATAGATTTCGCTATACGGGACGGAACCATCGTAGAGATGGCCGAACTTTATCAAAACCACNTAAAACAANTTGNACCCGCTTCCGAGTTAGATTGGTTTGCATGCAGTGCTGCCATGATAAATATGATTAATCGAGATTTTACAACTGCACAACTCTGGTTGGAGGTAGCTGAAAAATCAGGCAAGCTAAACGGACAAAGTCCAATCACTTGGTCAAAAGTGTGGCCGATTTTATGGCTATTAAATGAAGATAGATCTGTAAAATTAGATGAAAAAAAATTAGAACGTTGGGCGCAAGAGTTATTGACTAAAAAGCATTTGGAAGGAAGAAGTTTTGTAAATTTTACATACCATGTCCTAGAGATTTTTGGAGCTAAAATTCCATATGAAAGATGGAATGAGTTAGCTGCAAAGGGAGTGCTTGTCGAGCATGGGTACAGTTTATTCACCAACAAACAGGCGATAGAACGAGCTTTGGAAAGAAAGCTCACCGCAGCAGCTGCAGCGACTCTATTACTATCCGTTGGCGATCTAAAGGCATCTGAAATTCAAGACGAAAGCCTTCTATTTATTATTTCGATTCTCAATAATCTAGGTCTCAAACAACAGGCTAAAATAATCGCTTTCCAAGTTTTGATTCAAAAAAATCATCACAACTGGTAGGTCATATGAGGTCCTAAATGTATGAGAAATTATAAAGGAAAAACCGTCGAACAATTTCTAGAAATGCTGATTGCTGAACGGGGAGCATCTAGTAATACATGTACATCTTACCTAAATGATATTACCAATTTTGATAAATTCCTGAGTGGGGCTGAGACGACTCTCGAAGATGCGACGACCGATGATATAAGGCGTTATCTACGGCACCGTAGTGAAGTTGGAGCAAATAACCCTACCATCTCTAGAAACCTGTCAGTACTGCGACAGTTTTTTAAATTCTTACAAAGTGAAAACGTTCGCTTGGATAATCCAGCTCTTAATGTTGATGGCCCAAAGGTGTCACGAACTTTGCCAAAAGTGATATCTGAAGATGATGTTGAAGCTCTACTCAAAGCCGCCCATAAGTTAAAAACAGCGGAGGGGATACGACTAACCTGCCTACTTGAAATTGCTTATGCGTCCGGTCTTAGAGTAACAGAGTTGGTGAGTCTTCCAACTGATGCGCTAAACCTCACCTCAGAAACATTATTAATCTCAGGAAAGGGTGGTAAAGAGCGTTTAGTACCCTTAACATCTTCTGCAATGAATGCCATCGTTGCTTATGAGAGGGTTAGAATAGATTTCTTAAAGGGAAATAACACATCCAAATTTTTATTTCCTTCCCGTTCTAAACAAGGATATTTAACACGTCGAAGACTTGGTCAACTTCTCAAGGAATTAGCGATTCAGGCCGGTTTAGATCCAACCATAATCTCCCCCCACATTTTACGGCACGCTTTCGCGTCACATCTTCTAAACCGTGGCGCAGACTTGAGAAGTTTGCAAAAAATGCTGGGCCACTCCGATATTTCTACCACGCAAATTTATACACACGTTCAAAAAGAAAGATTACATGCGGTNATTTCCTCTTATCATCCTATGGCTAAAAAGGACTTTTAAGATTTTTTTTGAAAATCTTTTAGCGTATANAGTATAAACAGGTTGGCAACACAATCATCTTCATCCTAGGGTTCTTAATAATTGTTTCTAGAATTTGAAAAGCAAATTGCCGAATTAGAGGGCAAGATTGAAGAGTTACGACATTTATCGGACGACGGTGATATAAATATAGCAGCGGAGATAAGCCGTCTTCAGAAAAAAGCAAACCAACAATTGAAGACTACTTATAAAAAGCTCTCTCCATGGCAAAAAGTCCAAGTTGCACGGCATCCCAACAGGCCGCACTTCAAAGATGTAAGCAAAAGTTTATTCTCTGACTTTATTCCTCTATCAGGGGATCGTTACTTTGGTGAAGACAAAGCTGTTGTTGCTGGCATTGGGAAATTCCAGGACCAATCGGTAGTTATAATAGGCACGGAGAAAGGCGATAGCACCGAAGAAAGGATTGAATCAAACTTCGGAATGGCAAGGCCAGAAGGCTATAGAAAAGCACAACGCTTAATGGATATTGCCAATCGATTCAACCTCCCAGTTCTAACTTTTATTGATACGGCTGGTGCTTACCCGGGCGTTGGGGCCGAAGAACGAGGTCAGGCAGAAGCAATTGCAAGAACAATAGAAAAAAGTTTAACCATAAGCGTACCTTTGATTGCCGTCATACTTGGCGAAGGGGGATCCGGTGGGGCAGTAGCGCTAGCAACTGCTAATCAGGTACTGATGCTAGAGCATGCTATTTATTCGGTTATTTCACCTGAAGGTTGTGCCTCAATACTTTGGCGAAGTAGCAACCATGCTGTAGAGGCTGCGAATGCCTTAAAGTTAACGGCACAGGATCTTTATAGCCTTCGCATCATCGATAATATCATTGAGGAACCGCTAGGAGCGGCACATCGCGATCATTCTGTCACTATAGATAATCTCGAAAAAGCAATAGCGACTAGCCTGGCAACTTTATGCAGCCAAAACAGAGATCAACTCGTCAATAACAGAAGGAAAAAGTTTTTGGATATGCATGCTGGGAAGTTAATTTAGAAGGCTGGAAAAGACTTACTGTAATCTCTATCATGGGTCAGAGACGGAATTTTATTTCTAGCCTCGTCGACTAAATTCAGATCTAAATCAGCTGTGATAAAACCAACATCTTTATCGGCATCTGCCAGAACGTTGCCCCACGGATCAATAATTATTGAGTGTCCGAACGTTTTTCGTTTCTGCTCATGTATTCCTGTTTGAGCTGCAGATACTATAAAGCAGCCATTTTCGATTGCCCTAGCCCGTTGCAAAACGTGCCAATGGGCTTCTCCAGTGACTTCTGTAAACGCGGATGGAATGAAAATTATTCTAGCGCCAGCCTTTGCAAGATCTCGATAAAGTAGAGGGAACCGAATGTCGTAACAAATCGTCAATCCTACCAAGCCCCATGGTGTTCTAGCGAGGCAGGCTGAAGTGCCTGGCTGATAGGTTGCAGACTCCCGGTATGTACTTCCGTCATTAACTTCGACATCGAACATATGGATCTTTGTATATCGCGCAACTATTTGGCCATCTGGGTTAATAAGAAAGCTTCTATTAGCAAGCTTGCTGTCAGAAAGTTTGATCGAGATCGACCCAATAAGTAGCCAAATAGATAACTCCTTCGATAAATTTCGAAATTCTCTTAAAACGCTGTGGTCATTTTCTGCTTGTGCTTTATNNAAAGCTTTTTCTCTGTTGGGTTCCAACATACCGACAACCTCAGGGGTCGTTATCAACTCGGCACCATCTGATTTNGCTTTACAAATAAGGGAACTAACTTCCTTTATATTTATATTAGGATCTGGTTTTGAATTTGTTTGAATACATGCAACCCTTAAGTTTGACATTGCATTCGCCGTCTTCAATCGTCTAGACCAAGCATGGCATCCAGTTCCCCGTTTTGATCAAGGGCTACTAACTCATCAGACCCACCAATCCCTTTGCCATCAATAAAGATCTGCGGCACCGTATATCGGCCATCAGATCGGCTAAGCATTTCACTTTTTAGGTTTGGATTGTCGCTAACTTCTATTTCTTTATAGTCAACTCCCTTCTGTTCCAACAANCGTTTTGCTCGGTAACAGAAAGGACACCACACTGAACTATAAATCTCTACTATCGCCACGATATACTCCACCAGAAACGAGTGATTTATTTAGTATAAATAGCTTTTCACAACAAATGAACANTCTCNTCGGTCATTTTAACCAGTCTGATAATACTTCCTGATTATGTTCACCAAGTAATGGCGCTCCTTTCCTTATACTGGCTGGGGTCTTTGAGAGCTTTACCGGTACTCCGATAGTTTTTGTTTTGCCAAGTTTAGAATGCCGGGTTTCTACCACCATTTCTCTGTGTAATGTTTGAGGATCATTAAAAACTTCGACATGGTTCATCACTGGGCCAGCTGGTATTCCTTCAGCTTCAAAAGCTTCACACAATTCCTTTGTTGTGCGTTTAATAAAAAATTTCCCTAACTCTTCCACCAGCTGCCTATTATTTTCAACACGATCCGCCTTAGAGGTAAATCTCTCATCATTGAGAAGATGTTCACAACCTAATATTTTGCATGTGCCCCTCCAAAAACTGTCCTGGGCTCCACCAATCGTCATAAAACCATCTGAAGTTGTGAACAATTGGTACGGCGCGCTTCCACGATGTGCTTGGCCAAGCCTCTCAGGCACCTGCCCCGTAGCAAATACATTAGCTGCTTCATACACACCTAAGGAAATACCCGCCTCAAATAGGCTAGTGTCAACATGCTGCCCCAAACCCGTTTGGTCTCTCGCTACGAGAGCCATCAGAATGCCAATAGCNCCATTCATACCGCCACAAACATCAGAGACCGGCATTGGAATTCTGTAGGGAGGACCCTCGGGAGGACCATTGATGGACATGAGCCCAGACATCCCGCAAGCAATTAAGTCAAAGCCACCTCGTGGGGAGTAAGGACCAGTTTGGCCAAAACCTGATATAGAGCAATAAATTAATTTTGAGTTGATAACGGATACTGTCTCGTAATCAATGCCCAATCGTTTAGCGGTGCCTGGCTTAAAGTTTTCAATAAGAACATCTGCGACCTCTATCATTTTAAGAACTGTTTTATGATCTTCAGCGTTCTTGAGGTCCATAACCATAGACCTTTTATTTCTATTCCAGAGCATAAACGGTGCACTCTCTCCATCTTGGAAAGGAGGTGTTTTTCGCAACTGGTCCCCACCATTTGGGCTTTCAATCTTAACAACATCTGCACCGTGATCAGCCAATATCATTGCACAATACGGCCCAGACAGATGACTGGTTAAATCAAGCACTTTTATATGCGATAGTGACGTCATTTTTCACCTTAATAGTCTTCTACTTTGACTCTGGTTTAATTACTTTGATTATGCTGGAAGTATCTAAATCTCCAAAACCACTGTCAATTAGTTGTTGGAACGCTGCAGTGGCTGCAGCCCCCAGCGGCGTGGACGTTTTTGCATCTTGAGCCGCAGCTTGTGATAACCGCAAATCTTTCAACATCAATTTCGCCATAAAGCCAGGTTTAAATTTATTGTTAGCCGGCGACGTACTACATACATCAGGCATTGGATTAGACGTTTCAAAAATATATGATCTTCCAGTTGATGTGGAAATAACCTCATACAAAGTATCCGGGGACACACCCAAGCGTTCCCCCATTGTCATAGCTTCTGCAGCTGCGAGAGCGTTAATTCCAGCTAACATATTATTACAAATTTTGGTCGCTTGCCCTANACCTCCGGACCCGCAGTGTACAATATTTTTCCCCATACCTTGCAATATCGGCTTGGCCTTTTCAAAGCTCTCTTTGTCTCCTCCGCACATGAAAGTGAGCGTGCCAGCATCTGCGCCGATAACACCACCTGAAACTGGCGCATCTATCATATTGAAGCCAGCTGATTTTGCAGCTTCGTGGACCGCTTGAGCCGATCCAACATCTATTGTTGAGGAATCTATCATTACGGTGCCGGGAGCTGCTGCTGCCAGGATGCCATCCTCAAGAAATATCTCTCTGACATTCGAGCCGACCGGGACCATCGTCACTACAAAGTCAACTTCACTGGAAGCCTCTTTGACAGATTTTGTTGCCACAGCTCCTGCCTGCACTGCAAAATTAATGGCGTCTTCTGAAAGGTCATACACCTTAAGCGAGTGGCCGGCCTTAATAAGATTACGCACCATTGGCCCACCCATATTCCCCAAGCCAATAAAACCAACTTTCGCCATCACTTTCTCCTAATTAAAATTTAACACATGTAAAATACGTTATCCAATCACAGATCACTTTAATTATAAAAACCATCAAGACACAATAAATCTAGATAAATAAACTAAAATTACTATATCTTCACTCGCAATCCATTTTGTTTTAATTCTATCCATGGCGNAATTNTATGTCNCACCCTGTCATTTTTAATCGAAANCTCNTAGCAAAAAATAGGTCTAGANTAGCGNGGTCTTTTCAANATTTNGATTTTCTCNTAGAGAATGCNCTGGGACGTTTAACCGATAGGTTACTAGATTTGAGCAGAAGCTTTGAGCTCGTTTTAAACTTAGGTGCNAGGAATGGAATGNTGGAAAAAATCTGGCCTAAAGAGCTAAAAACACCGAAGTTTATCCATGCAGATATTTCTGAAAAGATACTTGGTGAAGCAGTCAATCATGCAGCAAGGGTGGTATGTGATGAGGAATTTCTGCCATTCGCACCAAATAGTCTGGATGCCGTAGTAAGCTGTCTCTCTTGCCACTGGGCAAATGATCTCCCTGGAGTATTGAAGCAAATCACAGAAACATTAAAACCTGATTCGTTATTTTTAGTTTCCATATTAGGTGGNCAAACTTTATTTGAACTCAGAGAGGTACTAAGCGCTGCCGAATTAGAATTGAAAGGAGGCATAAGCCCAAGAGTTTCCCCGTTTGCGACACTTCAAGATTTTGCCCATTTGATGCAACGTGGAGGACTTGCGCTCCCGGTAGCCGATACTGACACTGTAGTTGTCTCTTATAATAATATATTTGAATTGATGCGAGACCTCAGGGGAATGGCTGAAACAAACATCTTAATAGAAAGAAGCCGTATCCCTGCTACTAAAGCACTCTTTTTACGAGCAAATCAAATCTACCAGGAGCGTTTTGTAGATAGGAAGGGAAAGTTAAAAGCCACCTTTGAAATATTTACGGGAACAGCTTGGACCCCGCACCCCTCTCAACAAAAACCTTTGCGCCCTGGCTCCGCGAAACTCAGTCTTAAAGAAGCCTTAAACGACTAGGATCAGTCGTTTAGTGAGATCATTACTTAACAGCATAAACAATCCACATCGCATGTTTATAATGATCATAACCTCTTCGATTAGCTTCCTCCTTTGGCAGCTCATAAACGCTTTCACAAGGGTTGATGATTGAACAACCTTTGAGGAGTTTTTTATACTCACTTTTTGTAAAAAAATGCGTTAAGCCAATATCTTCAAGGTTTATTTTTTCTTTTATATTTTCTCGATTCAAAAAAAGCGTGCCGGGTTCTTTTTGGTCCATTTTATCAAGTTGTTTTTTGTACGTTGTATGTTTTCGATTAAGCATATGACCAATAAATAATCCTCCTGGTTTCAAAAGACGCACGACTTCGGAAAATGCTTTGATCCTTAATTCGCTCGGCAAATGTTGAAAAACACAAGACTCAATTATCCCGTCAAAGTGTTCGTCGGGGCAGNCTATATCTGAAGCACTCCCGTGAGTTAAAGTATCTATATTTTTTCCTAAGCCTTTATGCTTCAGGACTTTTTGGCAAAGAGACAAAGCCTCTTGTGAGATATCAATACCACTTATTCGTACACCTTGCTCTGCCAACCAACCAAGATTAGCACCTGCACCGCACCCAACTTCAAGAAATTTTAATTTTCTGCAGTCATCTTTAGTAAATCCTTTGGCTCTGAAATGATGCGCGACAGACCTTACGATAGCCTCGACAGGAGCAGTATTGTATGCCCCTTGCTCTATTTGGTGCACAAAAGAGGTATTCCACAGTCGCTCCATTGAGCTTATTTTTAAATAGTCTGAATTATCCAAAACGATTCTTACGCATTATTATTAGAGATGGCACCATTGTCTAGCCACGCTACTATTGTCATTTTTTGTTGATCTAAATAGTTTTGGTAACTTGGTATTTTATTTTGATCCACTATGTGAACAAATTTTTTACCGGCACTATCGACTAGACAGCATCNATAACCAAATCTCTTTAAACGACTATTCAAAGATGGGGTGGCATAGTAACCCCAGTCTTTTCTGCATATATCAACTTCTTTGCCTCCTTCTGCAACCAGAGTGACCTGCTCGTCTGCTTCAAGCATCAAATCCATTACGTGCGATAGCTCGATGGTTGGCCCTGTACCACCTACTTCAAACTTTCTAACTGGTTTGATTATTTTAAAGTTCATTCAACTCTACTCCATAGTAAGGATTTCTCGGCAGCCATCTCGAAATTTATAAGTCCTCCAAATTCCTTAAAAAGCCAATCAATTCGTTCTAGGTCTTCTTCAGTATCAACTGCCAGCCTAACCTTTCTTAGCTCAGAACGGCCGGACTCGAAGTTTAAAATTCTAAATTTTTCAGGATTTCTGTAAAAAAACCGAGTAACGTGCTCTCTATCACAACTGTCCGCGGTTAAGTCTAATATTTTTTTTAATGAGTCAGTTTTTATAATCTCGACGCTCGTACCAACTGGGTAAGTCCTTGGGAAAACATTTGAAATCAAATCGAGATTAGGTTGTCTCCACATCTCTATCCCTTTTTCCAGAAGTTCTGGATCAATAAAGGGACTATCTCCATTTATCCTAATAAACTTATCCACCCCTAGATAACTAGCACAAGATACTGCTCTATTAAGAACATCATGGGCGGGTCCTCTAAACACTTCTATATTTAGAGATTGAATATACTCAACAAGTCTATCATCGTTTTTACTATTAGAAGTTGCAACCACTACTGTTGATAATTTCTTTACTTTTGAGACACGGTTTATAACCCGTTTAATTAGTGGCTCTCCGGCAATGTGTCTCAAAGCTTTACCAGGCAACCGGGAAGAAGCCATACGCGAAAATATAATTGCAGCCACCTTCATGCGTTTGAACCGATAACTTTTCCCCACTCGGAAACGTACCATTCACAATATCTCTTATAACCTTTCTCTAGTGGCCATTTAGGCTTAAATCCCAGTCTATCTTCTGCCTTATCCATCTTGAGAGTTCCTCTAATAGGCTTATCTTCCGCCTTCGGGCGGCATTCAAAAGTGACATCGGGAATTATTTCTTTAATGACATTCGCTAATTCCAATATACTCCGTGCGTTGCCATAAGTTAGGTTGAAAGTATCCGAAACAGTTGGTCCACCATGTAACGCTAGTGCGCGTATCATCCCGTCTATTAAATCCTCAATATATGTGAAATCAAGCTTCCCACAACCGCCCCCCTCTAATAGTAACGGTTTACCTGTTAATGCATTCTCAATAAAAATTTGGCTTACTCGTCTACTTACACAACGCTCGCCATAGAGTGCGCTAGGCCGTATGATACATGTTCCAAGACCATAAGTATGACANTAAGTTCGNACTAAACGTTCTCCCATATACTTGGTATTAGCATAAATCCCCCTAGGTCTCGGCCTAGTGGTTTCATCCACCCAAGCATCATCAAAATCACCGTACACGGTACTCGAACTCAAAAACATCAGCGTCTTCATGTTTTTTTTATTCAATCTGCAAAGTTCAAGAACATTACGTAGAGTGGANAGTTGTAAATCAAAACATTTACCGGGATCTTTCCTTGCATCCACTGAACTGGCAATAGCGGCTAAGTGAACNACCCGGGTCGGCCTAAATTCATTGAATACATTTGCTATATCTGAAAAATTTCGAGCATCACAATTACGAAACTCGACATCATAACTGCGCATGATTTCAAAGCGGCTCATCAGAAAATGGAGATTTAGTTGACGTTTTATTAAGTCGCCTTCGTCATAAAATGCGTTGTCAACAAGGCTATTAACCATCAAATTATCGAGCACCATTACGGGAACACCGACCTTACTAAGCCCAACCGCTAAGTTATGGCCAATAAACCCCGCACCACCAACCAGCAGCACTCTATCGTTTTGCAGCTCGCTAGCTATCTCTTCAAAACTTCTAGTCATTATTCAAAAAGTTTGCTGCCACCAAATAAATTTGTATATGTATAAATACTAAAGATCTGCATCACTCTAAACAATAGCAGTAGAAATTAAAAAAAACTACTTACCCTTTTGATAAGATGGATCAAAAAGCGTTATATTATGACCGGTAAAATATTTTGTAAATTTTTTATACTGTGGGTTTGGTTCGGGATATATTATGAGCCGCATAGCTGGACTTATACCAAAACGCAATAAGGGAACGCCTCGCCTAGACGCTACTACGATTACGCGTCTTCTCGGAACAAAGCAAATTGTGAAGGATGGCTTTTTCTTTATGGAAAANCAGCAATCATCTGCCCAATTAGGGTCAATACAAATAGTTATTGACTCCTCAATCTTTTATGCAGGCGATTTCCCTTCGCCTCACAAAAAACTCCCCGATGCACAACGGGTTCTACTATCAATCAGCAAAATTGGAATTGTACGAACACTCGAAAAAATAAATGGTCGCTTTTGTCTTGCGGTTTTTGACGCTAAGACAAACATTTTGTGTTTAGCCCGCGATCGTTTTGGCTTATCAACGCTGTTTTATACTTGCTTTGATGGACTTATAGCTTTTTCTTCAAGAGCCAAAGGCCTTCTTGCACTTCCTGGCGTTTCCAATGAGTTAGATAATAGTTTCTTAAAAGCAGCGGCTGCCACGAACTATCGTTTTTTAGACACAAATAATACGGTCTCACCATTTCGAAATATCAAACAGGTGCCCCCAGGCGCGATTATCCGTTTCGATGATAAAAAAGTGCAGACCGAACGATTTGCATCATTAACAGTTGATGAAATTAAAAGAAGCAACAAACCTACGAGGGAAGAATACATCCACCTATTTAAAAAAGCTGTAAGCAAACGCCTAAGGGTTGCAAAAAAACCAATTTTTTCTTTATCTGGAGGTTTAGATAGCTCGTCTGTTGTATCTATGGCGCATCAAATAACTCGAGAAAAACAAAGCGCTATATCTACGGTTCATCCAAATAAATTGTATGATGAAAAGAAAGAGATACTAGATATAATAAAAGCGGGAAAAGTAAATTGGAACTCCGTCACAATTACTAATCCAAATATATTTGACAAACTTACAGAAATCTACAGCTTCCATGATTATCCCCTACCAACAGTAACTTGGCTTAACCATTTATTACTTGTCGANGAGGCGGCAAAATTAGGCTACACCGATTTATTTACGGGGCTTGGTGGGGACGAGCTACATGCAGGAGAATACGATTATTTTTTCTATTTCTTTGCCGATCTTAAAAAAATGGGGAAAACGGATTTACTGGAAAAAGAAATAGAAGCCTGGGTAAAAAATCACGATCATCCAATCTTCAGGAAGTCTAAAAATATCGCTCTGGAACGTATGTCAGAATTAACCGACCCTTTAGTGCCCGGAAGATGTTTGCCAGATAAAAAACTACTGAAGCGCTATAACAATTTGCTCTCACCCGACTTTCAAGCTTTAAATGAGCTTCTCCCCCATTTTTATCCTACCTCGGATAGCTACCTGATATCACACAGTCAAAACGAACTAATGTTTAACACAATGCCGTGTTGTTTGAGGAGTGGGAGAGAAAATTGCAATTTATTTGGAATGCAGGAGTTCCATCCCTTTCTAGATAACGAACTCTTCGAATATATGATGAGCGTTCNACCAGAACAAAAAATCAGGGACGGATTAACCAAGGCTTTTGCGCGACAAAGCTACAAGGGTTTAATTCCAGAGGACACCAGGAGGCGAATAACTAAAACTGGCTGGAATGCGCCGGCTCACGAATGGTTTTCAAAAAATCATAGAGATGATTTGCATGACCTAGTTGGGTCAAGACAGTTTAGGGAACGGGGAATTTATAAAATTGATTCGGTCAAGCAAATGATTAGTGAACATGAAACGATAGTCTCAGAAAAGAGAGACCAGACCTAATCACATGATGGCAATTTGGCAGATTGTTTCGCTAGAAATCTGGCTGAGAAACTTAGATGTTAGGTCTGATAAATAAACCCACGGGTCCGACGCCGTTTCTAAAAGTTCCCGGCTAACTTCCCGAGGCCAGCCAGATACAGACACTAAGTTTTTGACCATCAATATGCTTGACTCGGTCCACAGTCAAATTTTCTTCGGACAACATTTCTACCATCTCCGCTTCAGAAAAACCCAGCCAGGAATGGCCATATTCATCCCGTAGTGCAGATAAATCATGTGCTGCCAAGTCAACAATTAATAGAGCCCCTTTTTTTTCTAAAACCCTTGNGGCTTCCGCGATCACTTTTTTAGGCTCATCCGCATACCTCAACAAAGAATTGATAGTGATTAAATCAAAACTATTTTTTTTGAATGGAAGCCTATACATATCTCCAACCCGAACTTGGCAATTTTTAATGCCGTCTTGATCTAAACGAGCACGAGCAATTGAAAGCATTTCAAGAGAATTATCAATACCAGTCCCTTTTACAACAAAAGGTGCGATTGTTCTCAATATTCTTCCTGCTCCTGTTCCAAGGTCAAGGAGGTTTTGAATAGAGCGGTCTTTTAGCAACGCCAAGATGCATTTATCAATAACCTCGTCTGGTGGCCACATACCTCTAAGTTCTATTATTTCTTGGGAGTAGGGATCCAAAAAACTCTCTGCGTACCTTACACGGTCCGCCTTAACACTACTTAATCGTGATAAGTCAAGGGCATGCACTTCATCTTCTCCTGGCATGAGATCATTTAACATCCGAGCCAAATCAGCACCTTCCGCTTCAGTGGAAAGCCTATAATACGCTCTNTTACCTTCCTTGTTACGCTGCAATAATCCNCCTTCGACAAGNAACTTTAANTGCCGAGAAACCCTAGGCTGTGTTTGGCCTAAAATCATTACTAACTCGGTTACGGAGAGTTCTGCGTGTCCACAGAGTGCTATAATCCTAAGTCGGGTCGGTTCGGCTGCTGCTCGCAACCCTTGCAAAAGCTTTTCCACACTAGCCCCAAATAGTTTTGTTTAATCAATATTGAATGCTGTATCGAGACAACTTAAAGCTAATTTCCATAGAACCAATTATCCATATCTATGCAGTCTGGCACCATTTTCTTTTAGCCATTTTTTTGAACTTTTCCACTCACCAACCAATTGATGGACTGTTTGCCAAAATCTTGGAGAGTGATTTAATTCCACCAAGTGCGCCGCTTCATGAGCACACACATAGTCTACAATCNTCTCNGGAGCAAAAATTAATCGCCAACAAAAAGATAAATTACCNCTTGACGAACAACTCCCCCATCTGGTGCGGGTATCCCGCACAGAAACACTCTTAATTTCCTTATTTAGAAGACTTGAGAATTTTTTAGCCTTATATGTAACCTCATCTTTTGCACGTTTCTTAAGCCAATCACTGACACGTCTTGCCATATGTTCACTACCTCCAGAAACCTTTAATTGCGGCATTTGATTATCAAAGCTTTCTTTCAGCCAAACATTTCCAAACTCCTCGGGGCTGTGCGCTATCGTATATTCCTTCCCTAAAATTGGAACGATAGAACCATGCCGAAATTGGACACGTGCAGGTAGTTTCATCAGTTGTTCAGCTATCCATGGAACATTTCGCTCAACGAATATCCTTGCTTCATCGATAGATCTCGAGATCGGTCGGCTAATACAACACTCTGATGTTTGTTGATTAACCCTCATAATGAATCGATTTGCCTTTATGCTATCACGTACCTTTATATCAATTCTTTCACCACCAGGAAGACATATTGAGATATTCGGCATTTTTTTGTCCACCGTTAAAGCATAAGCCAACGTTATGCTTGAAATTTGACCGGTATATAAAACAGCAAGCTAAATCACATCAGCCTAATAACTCTTCTCTGATGAGTGAAAAAACCATATGGTCTTGCCACTCGCCATTAATTTTCAAGTATTTTCTTGCTAACCCCTCGTAACTGAAACCTGCCTTTTTTAAAACACCTTGGCTGGCCTTATTACTGGGAAGGCATGCTGCCTCAATTCTGTGCAAAGCTAAGCGGTCAAAAGCAAATAAGGCCGTTCCCTCTACAGCTTCTGTCATGTAACCATTTCGCGAAAACCGTTCTCCTATCCAATAGCCAAAGGAACACATCTGCGCAACGCCTCTACGAACATTCGCTATCGTTATACCACCAACTAAGTTTTTGTCTTCATTCGTAAAGATAAAAAATGAATATCCTCTGTCATTAGACCAATCTTCCGAATATTTACTTAACCTGCGACGAAAAGCCGATTTTGATAATGCATCCGATGGCCACGTCGGCTCCCATGGGATCAAAAATTCTTTGCTTTCAGATCGAATTTTTGCCCATTGCACCCAATCATTACGCACAGGTGGTCTCAGGTGAAGACGCGAAAGAGCAATTGTTGGCTCCAGGTATGTTGGTAAGAAAAAACTTAAAGCCACAATTTGCTGCATTCCAGATTATTACAAAATAAGTTGATCATGGGTTCCTATACCATACAAGCTTCAATTTTATCACTAGAACAAACGCATTACACGAAACGTTTTTCGAAACTTGAATATGTTTCTAACCTTGAAATTGGTCCAAGCGCCGCCAGAGTAGGCCGGTTCGACAACATTGCGGAAGCTATTTTTCTTATTGCGAGACTATCAACTTTCTCTAATTTTTCTACAATCTCAGTGATTGGCTTAAATCTTTTATGGATTATAAGCTGCTGGGCTAATTGCTCGCAGCGGCTTGCCGTTCCTTCTCTACTCATTAGCAGAGCTGCTTTTAACTGCGTTTTCGCTCTAATGACCTCTTGTTCAAGGTCGTCACTCGTCAATTTATTAAGCTGATCAGATATTACCGGCAGCATCTCCTCAATAAAATATTCACCCGTACCGGCATAAATTCCCATCAGTCCACCATCTTGATGAGAGGTAGTGAAAGATTGAATTGAGTAGGCTAACCCTCGCTTTTCTCTTACCTCCTGAAAAAGCCGAGACGACATACCGCCTCCCAACAACATCGAAAGCACCTGATAAGCGTAAAAGTCCTCATGATCATACGACACACTNGGAAACCCAATAATTATGTGTATTTGCTCAAGTTGTTTTACTTCACGAAAGTCTCCCCCAACGTAATTAGCCGGCTCTACAGCGGGTTGACCATTATCGTTAGGCAGTGAAGCAAATTTCTTTTCAACAAGCTCTACCATCTGTTTATGTTCAACATTTCCAGCCACAGAGAATACAAAACGTTCATTCGTATATTGTTTGGATACAAAATTTTTAATTTCTTGCCTCTTAAGTCCACTAACAACTTCAGGCTGTCCAAGGACTGGTCTTCCTATTGCCTGATTTGGATATGCACATCTTTGAAAATGATCAAAGATTATATCATCAGGCGTATCGATAGCTTGACCGATTTCCTGAAGAACCACACTACGTTCTCTCTCAAGCTCGTTCTCATCAAATAGAGAGTTTTGGATTATATCAGAGAGGATATCGACAGCTAAAAAAACATCATCTAACAAAGTTCTTGCAAAAAAAGCGGTTTGTTCCCTGGAAGTATAAGCGTTTAGATGCCCCCCCACGAATTCAATCTGCTCCGCAATATCTTTTGATGATCGCCGTGATGTTCCCTTGAAAAACATATGTTCTAATAGATGAGCTATTCCATTTTGTGCTTCGGTTTCGTGACGTGTCCCCACTCCAAACCAAGTCCCCACCGATACGCTTTCCACATATTCTATCTTATCCGTTGCGATAGTAACGTTGTTATCGAGAACTGTTATTTCTGGTTTCTTCTTAATTATCATTTCATTGCTGACCGCTTAAGCTACTTCTACACGGGAATTTGCAGCGATATAACTTGATACTTGCTGAATACTATTTGGCAGCACAGTCAGTCGTTCTTTTCGGGTCAAAAGATCTTTCAGATGGACTGGGAGCTCGGGACTAGCACCAGTTGCTTTCTGAACTGCATCAGGAAACTTTGCCGGATGCGCACATGCCAATGATACAATAGATAAATCACTTTCCATAGACGCGCTAGAAGCAAATCTATAAGCACCTTCAACACCTATAGCACTGTGAGGATCCAGGATTTCACCCTTTTCTTTAAATGTTGCCGAAATGCGCCCCAAGGTATCCACATCACTAACGCTCACAGCATCGAATATTCGTCTTGCTTCCATTAAAGTTTCCTCTGGAACTGAGAATTTCCCTTCGCTTCTAAAAATCTCTAAAATCTTATTGGTACTGGCGCCATCCCGTGAGTTCAAATCAAATAAAAGCCTCTCGAAGTTACTAGATACTTGTATATCCATACTTGGGCTGATGCTCGGTTGAACTCCCCTAATTTCCATAGTTCCAGTATTAAAAAACCGCGTTAATATGTCGTTACTATTTGTGGCGACAATTAGTTTCTCAATAGGAAGACCCATTTTCTTAGCAGCGTAAGCTGAAAAGACATTCCCAAAATTTCCTGATGGCACAGAAAAAACTAATCGACGTTCGTTTAGGCCAAGCGATACCCCTGCCCAGAAATAATACACGATCTGGGGCATTAATCGCGCCCAATTAATCGAGTTTATAGCTGAAAGGGCATATTTATCTCTGAATTCTAGGTTATTAAACAACGCTTTAACCATATCCTGACAATCGTCAAAAGTTCCCTCCAACGCTATAGCATGAATGTTGTCAGCGTCGACGGTCGTCATTTGCCTTTGCTGAATGAGAGACACACGATCCTTTGGAAAGAAAATAAAAACATCTATGGCTTCCCGGTCTTTGCACGCCTCTATAGCAGCTGAGCCCGTGTCTCCAGAGGTTGCTCCAACAATNGTTGTTCTTTTACCGCGAGCTAACAGCGCTTGGTCAAATAACCGCCCTAATATTTGCATAGCATAATCTTTAAATGCCAACGTGGGCCCGTGGAACAACTCCATTAACCAAATGTTTGATTCAAATTGTTTAAGTGGCGCAACTAATGGGTGNGTAAATTNCCTNTANGTTGCTTCAACTAAATTATCAAAAACATCTCTCGTTATCGTATCACCCAAGAAAGGTCGCATAACCTNCGCNGCCAATTCCGGATAAGACAAAGAACCAAAAGCTCTTAAATCTTCAGAAGAAAATTGAGGCCAATCCATAGGAAGGTACAGTCCTCCATCACGCGCAAGGCCAGTTATTAGCACATCATCAAAGTTTAATTCTGGTGCAATGCCCCTAGTACTTAAATAACGCAAAAAAACAGCCTCCAAAATAAATCTGAGGTAGACTACTCATGAGATGATATTCTTGCAACAATGCGAATAGATTAATTTTAACAAGGTCAAAAACATGACAATCAACACTATTGCTATTCAGTCGCCCGGAGATATGGGACACGAAATCGGGCGCGTATTGGTAANTGGCGGCTACAAGGTAGTATCTGCACTTGAAGGCCGTTCAAAAAGAACAAGAGATTTGGCAAAAAGTGGAGGCATCATTGATGTTGGTAGTTTAGAGAATTTATATGATGATGTTGATGTAATACTTTCAATTATGCGCCCCGATGAGGCTTTAAGTTTCGTTAACAAAATGTGCGATTTAGCTAACTTCCACAAAGCTAGGCCGCTCCTTGTAGATCTCAATGCAGTGGCACCGTCAACAGCTTTAAAGGCTGAAAAGCTCTCGCGTCTAGCAGGGTTAGATTTTTTAGATGGAGGTATTATCGGAGAGCCTCCAAGAGCACCAGAAAATCGGAGTCCCCGCTTATACGTCTCAGGCACTAGGGCCAGTGAGTTAATGGCACTGAATCAATGTGGGCTTGATTTTCGAAATTTAGGTCCCTCGTGTGGGTCTGCGTCTGGCATCAAAATGGCTTATGCTGCTTTAACGAAAGGCCTGACGGCTATTGCAATAAATTCAATGGTAACAGCAAAACTTCACGACGTTCAAAATGAATTTCTTGATGAACTTAAACTTAGTCAAGGAAGCCTATTTGGGCATCTGGAAAGNGGGCTCCCAAGCATGTGTCCAAAAGCTTATAGATGGGTTGGCGAGATGGAGGAGATATCGAAAACACACNAGGAACTGGATCTNCCAAAGAACTTATTCNAGGGTGNAGCGGATATTTACCGCCTTGTAGAGGCGTCACCACTTGGAAAGGAAATAGTCGAGGACAGAAAATTAGGCACCTCAGCGGAGAATGTGGCAGATGTTTTAGCCGATTTTTTGGTAAAATAGTATAAGAGCTGAGTACAAAGAGGAAACAGCTTCATTCACTGCATATATCTTGATTTAAGATGCGAAATATAAANNCGTGGGTCCAATGGCGAACCTGTTGCTCGCTCCATTATTTCATTCGTAGAATAATAACTCCCCCAGGAATGAACATGTTCTCGTAACCAAACTAATAAATCGGAAAAATCACCCTGCTTCAATTTAGATAATATTTTTGGTTCAACTTTTACCGCCGTCGAGAATAGTTGGGCCGCTGCCATAGCACCTAGTGTATACGTAGGGAAATAGCCAAACGCTCCATCGTACCAGTGAATATCTTGCAAACACCCGTCCTTATCATTTGTTGGCCTAAAGCCAAAACTCTTCATAAACATGTCATTCCAGGCTAACGGCAACTCTTTAACTGATAAATCACCACTTAGAAGGGACTGCTCAAGTCTATACCTTAAAATTACGTGAAGCGGGTATGTCAGTTCATCTGCATCTACTCTTATAAAATTAGGAGTGATTCTAAGACATTTTTGGTGTAGCGCGGAAGCCGACCATTCTTTCCCTGAGACATCGAACTCATCAGCAATGACAGGAGCCAAAAACTCGAAAAATTCACGGGACCGACAAGCCTGCATCTCTAATGTCAAAGACTGACTTTCATGAAGCACCATGCCCCTTGCGTCCCCGACTGGTTGTCCTCTCCACTCCTTTGGCAACCCTTGCTCGTACAAGGCATGTCCCGTCTCATGAATAACCCCCATAAGACTACTTGCCCAGTCTTGCTCGTCGTACCGCGTCGTAATGCGAACGTCGTCCGGTATGCCTCCCGAAAAGGGATGTGCACTCTTATCGAGCCGCCCTTTTTGGAAATTAAAGCCTTGCTGAGCCATCAATTTCAAGCCAAGTTTCTTTTGTTTCTTCAAAAATCTGTCACATGGAACGGAATAACAGTATACTCCGTTTTTTTCTGCTGCTCCAAAACGTTTTCAAGTAGTTGAATGAGTTTTGGTTCTAGATAATTAAAAATTGTATCTAAATTCTCTGCCTTGGCACCCGGTTCATATTCATCAAGCAGCGCGTCATAAGGTTGCATATTAAACTTAGCCGCTTTCACAGCTGCAATGTCTTTTGTAATCTCAAGCAGCTCACCAAGCGGGTCCACAACCAAATCAAACCTGTTATCCCTTCGGGCTATTCGCCAAACAGTTTCGCAGTTATGCCGTGCTCGGGAATGCGCATCGATAATCTCCGGTGATAAAGCCGTAGCATTCTTGTACAATCGTTCTATTTCACGGACATTTGCTCTTTGCCAGTCCGTTAAGACTTCAGAATCGATTTTAGCAAGCAAATCGGAAATCAAGTTCGATGTTATTTCCTCATGCCTCAAAACTGATAACGTTGCNAGTTGCTCCGCTCGTACTTCACTNGCTCCGCTTGGCATNATTGTTTGACTATCCCAGGAGAGCAAAGCTAGTGCATCTGAGAGGCTTGAAATCCTTTTAAATTTTTTTTCTAANTTTNTATACGCCTCTAGTGATTCCATATTACCCGTCGTCAGTTCGGTAGTGATATATGACATAAATAACTAACAGTGATATTGCGAGCNGGTACCATGTAAGTGCGTATTGAAGGTGTTCATTCCGCATATTAATTGATTGGCTAGCTCCGATTGGGAGGGTGTAGGGTCCAGGCCCTCGCAGCGCATCAATGTAATAATTTGATATCGGCCCCAACCGGCTTTTGAAGGCCATTTGCTCTGCATTTATGTAGAGCCAAACGTCATTTTGCGGCTCGTTTTCTGGGACAAAATAACCCTTTTTTTTATCCTCCCGGATAATACCCTCTACAACCACACTACCTTCCGTCAACGTTTCGGGACGGGTTTTTCTATGCCGCAATCTTTCCGGTATCCAGCCCCTATTAACAAGTGTGATTTTACCATCCGTACTTTTTAACGGTGTGACCAAGTGAAAACCCGCGGTTCCTTCGAAAGTCTTACCCGTTATAGCAAATTCATGCTTATGCAAAAATTTGCCCATAAGCGCAACGCGCTTAAATCTCCACTTTTCTATATTTGTCACCTTTAAAGGTGGAGCAACTGCTTCGTCAGAAATTCGTTCTTCAAATGTGTCGATAATTTCAGATTTCCACTGCATCCTTTGCAATTGCCATGTCCCTAGCCCTACCAGAACTAAAAGCGCTGGGATTGTGAAAAGTGTCGGCCACAAAGTCAGTTTGAGTTTACGCTGCGTCATTCTAAATTGGAACTTCCTTCAAATAACCTCCAACAGACAGGCGCTGTTGAACTTCTTTGAACTTACAATTAAATTTTAATTTTTTAATTGCAAGGTTCGCCAACCAATGCGGTTTATTCACTACAGCTGTATCAGGAAGCTTATGCCATTCTATCAGGGTACAACCGGGCTAAATATGGTAGCGCTTTTTATCAGCCACCCCACCAATAGATACAGATGAACAAAAAGAGCCAAACAACATCGACAAAATGCCAGTACCATGCAGCCGCCTCAAATCCAAAGTGATGCTCCGGGTTGAAGTGCCCTGCCCTTCCCCTAAACCAACAGACAACCAAAAAGCAGGTTCCAACTAATACATGAAAACCGTGGAAGCCAGTGGCCATGTAGAAGGTCGACGAGTAAATACCATCCTTAAAACCAAACGTTGCGTGGTCATATTCGTATATCTGCAAACCCGTGAACGCGGCTCCTAAAAGCACTGTCACGCCTAGTCCTAAGATAAAGTTCTTCCTATCATTCTCAAGCAACGCAGCGTGCGCCCAAGTACATGTACAGCCCGACAACANTAGAACCATTGTGTTGATCAAGGGGATATCGAAGGGATCAAATGTCTCAACTCCGGCTGGAGGCCATACGCCCGTATCCGGATACAGGGAGGAGTCAAAGAACGCCCAGAAAAAGGCTAGGAAAAACATCACCTCTGACGCTATGAACAAAATCATACCGTATCGCATACCTATCTGGACTATCGGGGTATGATGCCCTTGATGTTCTGCCTCCCTTATTACATCGCGCCACCAAAAAAACATCGTTATTAAGATGAAAACTAAGCCCGCTGACATTATTGGAATGCCAAATGGCTTATCGTGCATAAACATGATAGCCCCTACGGCTGCTACGAACCCAGACATAGCACCTAGTGCCGGCCATGGGCTGGGTTCTACCAAATGAAAGGAGTGACTATGTCCGCCGCTCATGTATTCCTCTTTCCCCGTTTGTTACAGAACTTCAATATAATATTTTCTAAAGNATTATCCTCTTTTAAACCAATATTACAATATATTAGCCNGCTTTTTTTTCACTAGTTGCAGCAGTTCCTGATTGAACTTGAGACTTGAAGAAAGTATACGAAAGCGTGATGGTGGTAACACCATCTAAATTAGGGTCATTTGCCATATCGGGATCAATAAAGAAAGAAACTGGCATATCAATTACTTGGTTTGGTGCTAGCAGCTGTTCCTGAAAGCAAAAGCACTCTACTTTATTGAANTATATACCCGCTTTATCCGGTGTGACGTTAAATGTCGCGGTTCCAACCACCGGAGTACTACCTGTATTTTCAGCTCTATAAAATGCTAATGCATTTTCGCCTAAAGACAACTCTAGCGATCTTTGCGTTGGTAAAAATTTCCAATCCAACGCTGGGTTAACNTTTGCNTCAAAACGAACGNTGATAGATCTATCTAGAACTGTATCAGAAGTATTTTGAACAACCTGAGTTGTTCCCCCATAGCCAGTTACTTGGCAAAAAAGCTTGTACAACGGCACAGAAGCGTAGCTTAGAGCCCCCATAAAGAAAACAACGCTCATTGCGAGAATCAGGGTTTTTTGTTTTCGTTTTTGCGCCTGATCCTTAACGTTAGTTCCAACCATTAGCCAATCTACAACATTCTAACAATGGTAATAATAAATAGGAGCATGCAGAAGGCCGNTATTAAGCCAAAAACTGCCCAATTTTTTGCTTTTTTCGAATCCCTGAACGCCTTGCGATCCGTGGCAACTGTCGGTTTAGTGGTGTTCATTAATAAAATACTTTTGCTAATTCAGGTCGGAACGGGAGACTAAGGGACTTGTCAACTAATAAAGCTAAGAAGAGGACGAACAGATACAATATAGAAAAACCAAAAAGTTGCTTACAATGTTTAACTAAACCGTATTTAAAAACGCGCCATGCTAAAACTAAAAAAAGCGCCCCCATNATCAGTGTTATAGTAANGTAAGGTAACGCCGCCATCCCAATAAAACAGGGCATCNAGCTAATTGCAAAAAGGATAATGCTATACGCTAAAATTTGCTTCCTGGTCTCTTTCGGCCCGTGAGTATTTGGCAACATCGGCACTCCAGCTGCCTCATAATCATCGCTTCGATAAAGGGCTAAAGCCCAGAAATGAGGTGGTGTCCAAATAAATATCACGGCGAATAAAATTAGTGGCTCGAGCGCTACATTTCCTGAAATTGCTGCCCATCCTATAACAGGAGGGAGGGCGCCTGCTGCTCCGCCAATNACAATATTTTGAGGGGTCGAACGTTTCAGCCATATTGTGTAGATGAAAATATAAAACGCGATAGTAAATGCGAGCAAAGAAGCCGCTAACCAATTCACTGCCAAGCCCATCACCATCACCGACCCTCCNGACAGAAGGACACCAAAGGTCAGTGCCGAGTCGGGGGTAACACGTCCTGATGGAATTGGTCGACCCTTCGTTCTAGACATTATCTGATCAATATCGCGATCAAACCACATATTTATCGCACCGGANGCTCCTGCCCCAACCGCTATGCATATAATTGCAACGATCTGTAGAACATAATGCAATTCACCCGGCGCCATAAACATGCCTACAAAGCCTGTGAAAACGACCAGCGACATTACACGCGGTTTCAACAAGGCCGAGAAGTCGCGAAAATGTGTCCAGACAGAGCTTCCAGCACCCGCAGCTACCGGCGTTTCAATGGAAGTAAAAGAAGTCAAACTTATCCTCCAATGTTTTGATGCGTTGAGTGCACCAATCAGTTAACGCGAGGCAAATCTTCATATGTATGAAAAGGCGGAGGCGAAGACAGGGTCCACTCAAGCGTAGTTGCACCCTCGCCCCATGGATTGTTTTCAGCTATTCTCTTTCTGATAAAGGCCTCGATTATCAATACAACGAAGATAAGTGTACCTAAACCAGCCACGTAAGCTCCATAAGAGGACACCATATTCCATCCGTGGAGTGCTTCTGGGTAGTCAATGTACCTACGCGGCATTCCAGCTAANCCAAGGAAGTGCTGCGGNAAAAACGTGACGTTAACACCGATAAAAGTNAGCCAAAAATGAAGAGAAGCTANGGTGCTNTTGTAGTTNTATCCNGTCATTTTTGCGAACCAGTAGTAAAATCCNCAAAAGATACCAAAAACAGCNCCNAGNGATAAAACGTAGTGAAAATGAGCAATCACNTAATACGTNTTGTGCAACATTATATCCACTCCGGCATTAGCTAANACAACGCCNGTCACACCTCCAACGGTGAATAGAAAAATAAATCCTATTGCCCACAACATAGGTATTNTAAATGTTATCGANCCGCCCCACATNGTAGCAATCCAGGAGAAAATTTTTACCCCTGTAGGTACAGCAATTACCATCGTAGCAGCAGTGAAATACGCCCTCGTATCAACATCTAGACCAACAGTGTACATGTGGTGGGCCCATACGATGAAACCAACAAAACCAATTGCAACCATTGCATATGCCATACCTAGGTACCCAAATATCGGCTTCTTAGAGAACGTCGATATAACGTGACTAACAATTCCGAACGCTGGAAGTATCATTATGTAAACTTCCGGGTGCCCAAAAAACCAAAACAAGTGAAGAAATAAGATTGGATCTCCGCCTCCAGCGGCAACAAAAAACGTGGTGCCAAAGTTACGATCTGTAAGCAACATCGTTATGGCGCCTGCCAAGACAGGAAGCGACAATAGAAGCAAGAAGGCCGTTATCAGCATTGCCCAAACAAACAACGGCATCCTATGAAGCGTCATTCCCGGTGCCCGCATATTAAATATTGTTGTAATAAAGTTTGCTGCCCCCAGTATTGAAGACGCTCCCGCCAGATGAAGTGAAAGTATTGCCATATCCATTGACATCCCGGGCGTACCTTCCTTCCCCGACATAGGCGGNTAAATTGTCCAGCCAACACCCGCGCCACCGTCCGCAAACACCGACANTAAAAGTAATAAAAATGCCGGAATAAGTAGCCAAAAGCTGATATTATTCATTCGAGGAAATGCCATGTCCGGGGCACCTATCATAAGCGGNACGAACCAGTTTCCGAANCCTCCTATAAGNGCCGGCATAACNACGAAAAAGACCATAATCAGNCCGTGNGCNGTGACATANACATTCCACACNTGCCCATTTTCCATGTACTGAACGCCAGGGTTCTGNAGCTCCATTCTCATNTACATTGAAATNGCNCCGCCAATGAGGCCCGCTATCACCGAGAATATNAAGTACATAGTGCCNATGTCTTTATGGTTAGTGGANTATAGCCACCTCAGNAACCCNGTCGGCGTTCCATGATCGTGTTCGTCGTGATGTGTATGCTCTGCAGCGCTCATTTTTTTCCCCAGGCTTCCTAATTACTTATGCTATTACTTGCGATCTGAACTTTTGGCGCGGCTGAGGCAAATTTTACTTTCGCCTCAGTTAACCACTCTTGGTATTTTTCCGCTGATAAGGCCTTTACCGCGATAGGCATTGCCGAATGGTTTATACCGCAAATTTGATTACACTGTCCGTAGACAGTGCCTTCCTTGTCAATCTGCATCCATGTTTCATTTGTACGCCCCGCTATACCGTATATTTGGACCACGGCCTGAGGCACATAAAAAGAATGCATCACGTCGTTNCTGGTTACAAGCACCTGNACTTTTTTCCCGACCGGCACAACNAGNGGGTTGTCAACCGACAACAAATAAGTNTGCGTCTTGGGATCAATTTCTTTTTCCGGAACCATGTAACTATCGAAGGTTATCCCCTGGTCTGGGTACTCGTAAGTCCAATACCATTGATTAGCCGTGACTTTTATCGTCATGTCTGGATCCACGGCCCTATCTCCATAATAGAGAGTCTTGAATGAGGGAACAGCAACAACAACGAGAATTAAAACCGGCACAACTGTCCATAATACCTCAATAGTCGTGTTGTGCGTTGTTTTTGAGGGATTGGGATTTCGTGAAGCCTTAAAACGAACACAAACGTAGACCAGAAGCGCCAAAACGAAAATAGTTATCGCAGTAATCAGCCATAGAAGATAATC
>FUFK010041732.1_pt1 | contig 33698 bp, 48 predicted proteins | sample 1021851 | NCBI WGS metagenome assembly FUFK01 (sample SAMEA51879418, study PRJEB19060) | metagenome | reverse complement strand
GAAGCTTTCATATTGTCGCATTGGTACGCCTCTATATATGCATCTGTTAATGTCTTGCTATGTCTGCCGACTAGCTCACAAAATTTNAATTGNTTNGCTGTNAGNTTNNCTTTCTTTTTTGTCATGTTTTCACCAATTACTTTCCAATCCTTACAANATAGTGCNNTTTTTNGTGCTGTAAACTATTGTTTTATCTACTGTTTATTTTTATTTCATAAATTACTTGATTATCTTATTGTTTTCTGTTCATATCGGTTTTGTGTTTCACGTTTCAAAAATTTTTTATAGGAGTTTAGAGAATGAATTTTACTAATTTAACTATTGAAGAAATTCAGAGCAGCACGTTAATAACTGAGCATGCTAAAAATTGGGCTATCTCTCACATTGAATACTTGAACAAAGATATGAAGATTTTCGGCACATCTGCGAAAGTAGAAAAGGGGAGTGATAAATTTGATACTTATATCCTTTATTTAGCACCCCATAATCTTATATCTGTTAAGACGCTATGCTCCGGTGCAGAGTCTGCCGGTTGTGCAGAAGACTGTTTATATAAGTCGGGTCTCTTAGGAAAAAAGACGGGACGTAATGCTATGTATAAACGCACTATTCTAATGTTATTAAGACCGGAATGGTTCGAGAGTAAGCTTTTATCTGAAATAGATAAGGCAGAAGCGAAAGCAAAAAAGACCGGCATACGATGCCTTTTTAGGTTAAACGGCACTAGTGATCTAGACTGGACTCATATATTCCAAGCTAAAAAAGATTCTAGTTTTTACGATTACACTAAAATCCTTTCTAGACTTCGCAAGAATAACTCACATAACTACGATCTTACCTTTAGCGCTTCTATGTATTCCAAGCAGTCTAGAACAGCATTTAAGAAAGCAGTAGAGCGCCAGCATCGGATTGCTGTTGCTTTTAACACAAAAGAGTCGAAGCTGGACAAGTTCACAATACCCAGCGGTTTTAAAAGCTTCGATGATACTGACCTTAGACATCTTGACGGTCAAGTAATAGGAGTCTTAAAACGTAAGGGCTCGAACATTTCCGAGCGCTTAATTGAAAATAAAAAGACTGCTAGCTTTTTTGTCACTGAGTCCAATCTGGACGAATTCAACAATATTATAGCGAGGTCGGCATAATGAAAACTTGGGATAACAATCCTTACTCTGACGAGTATTACTCTGATTTAACCATTCCAGAAAACTGGGTCTGTACTTCGTACCACAATGACGCATTACCAAGCTTTCAGTCTTCAGAGAATGATGTCGAAGCTTATACANTCTGGGTCGATTCTTGGGATGAAAGTATCCGAGGTCGAACCATTTATGCGGGCATAGGTGAAGCGCTCGACCCATTACCGTTTAGATTTACTGTAACCATGTGTTACGGATATGACGGAAATGACTTGTTTCACTCGGATGATTTTGAGTCCGTTGTTCAGTGGATTAAAGATAATCCGAAAACTAAAAACCAAATTAAACTTACTAAATCTTATTTATAGGAGTGTAAAAAATGTCATTAGGATATGTTAACAGAAACCCGGTTGCGTCCAATTGTTTCACCAATCTTAAAGAGCTATTGAGCACATTAAAAAGCTTTCAAAGGATTGCGGATGAAAATCATTTAATGATTACTCATGATTCGAGTGATCATTACAGAGAATCATTTACAGAAGATTTTGATTTTTCTACCACTAAAGAGGCTAGACAATATCTTCACCGGATTCCTAACACGGTAAAATTTTGTAATAGGTTATGTGATTATGAGTTGGCTAGGGCAACTCTATTAGAGGTGAGCCTAACGGATGACAGCATTGTATTTGATGTTGAAATTGCCCACAGCGGTGGGTTTGCTTTTGATCGATGGGAGCCCGAAAAATTCCCGGTTAGATACAAAGCTAATTCCACCTTTTCTTTTTACCTACATTCAATTTATAACCAATAGGAGTGTAGATAATGAAATTAGGAAATTGGTTTGCGTCTCTTCATGAGGCGCTTATATCTGAGAATCTTCTGGAGGTCATGGGAGATCACTTAATCACCGGAGGTATTAACTACGGACAAACGCATAGTTTCACCGTGGATGATGGCTCAAAGTATGGATACTTCATATCTATATATCGAAACGAACACGGAATTTATGAACGACCAATTCATTACCCCAGAGGGTAATGCGACCGTCCAGGAAAATTTTTTAGGAGAGTAGAAAATGTCTGAACACAGAGAGTTGTTAATAGACGAACACAACGATTGGGATGTTCCAGAAAATGGGGCTTTGCGAGATCGTTATGCTATCTACCTATCTTGTGCAAATGACGGTAAAGGAAACGATTCCTTTACTGGTGAACCACTATTAACTTTTAACCAATGGTTAAACACTTAGGAGAGAAAAAAATGAATGCAAAAATCGGTGACTGTTATTTGGTTAGGTCGGGTGCGAATGGATCTAGCACTGTAGGCAAGCAACTAGCTATTGTAGTTAAGCGAACACCAAAAAATGCTTACTGCTATAAGCTTTCAATTCGACAAGGTTTAAAGCTTGTGGCTGAAAACTACAAACTAACACCCAGTCGAATCATTAAAAAGTTAGCGCTCGATTCTGTTGATGGTGTCGATGCAGAGACCAGAAAATGGATCGGAGACTTAAAGATCCTACACAAGAAGCTAATGAGTGATCCACGGGTAGTCGAATGACTGCCCGAGAATTTGTAATGGCGCTAACTGTCACAATAGGTTGTGCCTATGGGATAGGACTAATAATTTTAATAACTTTATTTGAGGTGAGTACATGAATAATTTAATGCGTAAGTATGAGGGACTGATCGAGGTCAGTACTGGGGGCGGATGCAGGTCACTGGGCTATTCGGTGAATGATTCACTGGCATGGTTAATTAATCCATACGACCACGAAATGCGGTTTGGAATCGAACACGATTTACCTGGTTGTGAATCGGATGAGTGCATCTTCGGTCTGGACTTTCTGGAGGCTACAGGGATAGAAGTGATCGAGGCGCTCAACAAATTCAATTGGGCGCTTAACCATTCAAGGCTCGACATGAAAAGACCGACAACCTACGACACTACACTAGTGAATGGAAGGTTCTTTTTCTTTTCAGACTTCAAGGCTGGATATCAAAAAATGGTCGAAATTACTCAGGCAATCAGAGAGGTTGCAGAAGAGAAAGCAATCAAGTAGACTTCGTAAACAAATCAACAACTGGGGGGCAAAGTCCCCCCAAGGGAGAGAGAGATGGATAAGTATATAGTAGTAGTGGTTCGCAAAAATGTTGATGGTAAAAGGGACTATCTGCAAGTGGACACATGGGCTTGTGGTTCACCAATAATTGTAAATCAGGAGACTGCAAACAAAGCCATAGCTGAACTCAATGATAAAGCATCCGAGTCTAGAGGTTTTGAGGAAATCAAAAATGCATTCGCAATTTATGTGGGCAATCTTTCATTTGCAGAAACCACTACCCTGACTCGATCAATTCAATCTGCACAACTTCAAAGGAGTGCGTAATGGAACTTAAAACTCAAATAGTCGAAGAGATTAAGTCACTCATTCAAACGCATGGAACTGATTGGAAGTGTGGCTTTAATCGACTGAATGGAATGCCCAGTAATCCAATCACTGGGGCAACGTATACAGGCTTTAATGCTCTATGGCTTGGGCTTATGGGAGTCCAGTATGCCGCCACGTTCAAGCAGTGGAAAAAAGCAGGATACAAAATTAAGAAGGGTAGTAAGTCGATCAAGATATCCAGACCAAGTGTCTCTAAAAAAATTGATGATGAAGGGAACGAACAAATAAAAACCTGGTTCAGACCCTATTCAGTATTTTCTTCGGAGTGCGTAGTTAACTTCGATGCTCCACCAGCATTTCAAAATGAAACCCAAGCTTGTAAAGAACTCGATGATCTACTTTTAGTGGGTGGAACTGAGATAAGAACATCCCAAGATGGTCGTGCTTTTTACGATATCAAAGGTGACTACATTTCTCTGCCGCCTGTCGAAGCTTATACCGCCACTCAATTCTCTACTGCTACCCAAGTTAGGTATGGCACAGAGATGCATGAGAAAGGGCATGAACTGGGCAAGTATTTTGATGCATTCAAAAAGAAATTTGACAGAGCAAAAGAGGAACTGGTAGCAGAGATTTTTTCTTCAATGGTATGCATTGGAAAAGTTCAGAATCGAATGCAGCCTGAGAACGCACAGTACATTGGCAGTTGGTTGCAGGGTATAAAGGACGATGAAAATTATCTTACTGATGCAGTTGATCAGGCATTTGATCGACTGAATCTTTTAACTGAAATGGCTGCTTCCAGAAAAGCAGCGTAAGGGAGAGAGACATGCAAAGCATAAATGTGAACGAACTAGACCAGTTGCTATGCGACTCAGCTAGACAACTGTGTTACATCAAAGCAATCACACCGATTACTTTGACTGAGTGTCAGGAGGTTGTACAAGATGAGGTCAACTCATCAATCAGCCGAAAGATTCCAACAATAGAAGCAGAAGCGCTTGCAAAGCTTTTGTTTATTATTTTTGATGCTCTGGATAAGGGCATGACAATGGAACAAATTGCAAAAAGCTTTTGCATTTTAAAAAAGGAATTGAAAAGAAAGGACGCTATCAAGCGCACTTTTGAAAGTTCTGCAAAAGAGCTAGACATGCCTGAGATGATGGACTGGATTCCAACATCACTGGTTTGCCTACAGGGAGGGAAGTCAAATGACATCTGATTTGGCAATTGCCGTGGGCGAGAGAACTGGAATGTTCTTAGAAGAAAAGAATGTCAAAGAGCTTGGCAACTGGGTGTTTGTGAGAGATCCAGAATATCCCGGTGAGATCGAGTGCTATGCAAATGAGAACTCGATTATCTGGGAGTGTTGGACTGCCATTGATGAATCCGTTAGTCCATTTGGTACTCGAAACAAATCCGTTTTGCAGAAAACTCTGGAGACACTGGATCGGGATTATTCAAATTATTTAGGGGAGATTGGCTGTGATGAAAACATTTGAAATAAAAGTGTTGAAAACCTCGACACACATATACGTTGTTGAAGCTGATTCTCTTGAGAAGGCTAAAGAAATCGACACTTTCCATCACGACATTGTTGGCGATGAGGTCGGTGGAAAAGATTTTGAACCCAAAGTGCTTTCAGTCACTGAGGTTCCTCGATATGAATAACCGACTTGTAATCGACTTCGCTAAATTTTGCAAAGACAATCCTGAGAGATCACTGGTTGATCTAAAGCAAATGTTTATCTGGAGATCAATGGCAGAGAAGACAAGACCATTGGACTCTGAGTTTCAAATGGCTATCAAGCTTGCCAGACAAGCTCTCAGGGCAAGCAGATGAGTATGTCAGCAATTGAGTTCTGTGCTGAACGTCAATGTGGATGGGAAGTGATATCTGTTCTGAAGTCGAAGGACAATCTGGTATACGTTGCCTGTCGAAGAAAATACTACCCCTATGAGGGCAGGGACTGCCTGACCGCCTTTTTCAAGGACGGTTTCTTTTGCAATACTAATTACGACATGACTGAAGAAAAGGCGCTTGAAGACTTGGTGAGGCGCTCTCAGGATGCGTTGACGTATGGATGATGATCATAATGAATGGATGCGGATCAGTCACTCGATGAAGCTTGGACTTGGGTCACTTCTGTTCACCAGGTCAACTCCAGAGCGAATGGGAGCGAGTGAGTTATCACTGCTTTCAGCCGGGATTCAAGAGCATAGTTTGAATCTTGAACTGACTGAAAATTGTGATGGCTCGATTACTCTTGAGTATGAAGATTCACAAACATTTTTAGCTGAAAGACCGCTTCACCCGGCTGACGATTTTAAATTTTCTGATGCTTGGTGGGATTCTGTAAGGTGGGATGAAATTCCAAAAAAACAATATAGATAATTTAGAGGAGAGAGAGATGAAACCAACTAAAATTTTCATTGGCATTGATGTGCCTGAGACTATGTTGGATTGGAGTAAGACAAGAATCGAATACGAGGACGGCAAGGCTATTGACTATGACTTTGACGTTAGCTTTGTTTGTGGCAATGACGTTTTCAAATTGGATATCGATTTTTTGTCTGATGAAGCGATTGATTACATTGTTCAAAAACGAATTGAAGAAGATGATGATCGATCAGATGAGTGTTGGGAGGGAGGTGTGTGTTATGACTAATGAAGAGGCAGACATCATNCGCTCAGACTTCGCTGAATTNATTAANATTTCTGGAGCGGAGCATTGGAAAGAAGAGCTTACAGCAGTGATCCATATTGATGACTTGAATCGATTTTCAAGGGCAGTTTCATTTGTTACTGGCAGTATGTTGGAGGAAGGGGACTGGCATGACTTCGATAAAAAACTTGTAGAGGTTTATGCCTCTGGGTACTGGAATTCTGGAATGGAAGGTTAAGGGAGAGAAACATGACTAAGCAGGAAAAGGTTGAAATTTTTGGTAGGTTGCATGGGCTGATTGATTCTTATCAAGAGGTTGGTGTAGGTGAGATGATTAATCAGATAAAGGGATGGGCTGAAGAGATCGAGGTCGAGATCCGCAGGGAAGATAACACAACCGTGGGTGAAAACCTGGTTCGCCATTCCTATGCTCACGCAGGACTTATTTTTAATGATGATGTTTTAAAAACTTTGGGAGAGAGATAATGAAAATTGAAATCAAGAACGTGAAGTATATTGACGAGTTGTCACATGAGACGTTGTGTTTTTTTGCAACGCTACATATCGATGGTAAGAAGGTTGGGACTGTTGCTAATCGTGGATGCGGTGGATGTCACGAATATGATGTGTCCCATCTAGTCCACGAAGAAGCTAATGAGTGGTGTAAACAGAATCTGCCCAAGTGGTCTTTTGGAGATGGCGAACACGATACAGATTTGGAGATGCATATCTCTCACTTGGTTCAGAGATTTCTTCAGAAAAGAGAATTACAAGTGCTTTTCAGAAACCATGTTATTTTTAAAGACGATGAGTGTAGTGATAACGAGTACTACAAATTTCGTTGTGACAGAAAACTAAAATATACTGTTGGAAATATGGAGGCAGTTTACAACATGTACAAAGCTCGACTGGACGCATCCAAAAACCCAGTTTGTTTGAACTCACTGCCAATTGAAAAAGCGACTGATGTGTTTATGGGAGAGACAGCATGACTTATATACTATGTAGTTTCGGTGAAGGATATCCAGAGAGCGATCCTCAAGTTTATAAGCTTGAGGATTTAATTGTTTCTGAGGAATACAATTTAGATCCACATCAGGTTGTCGAGCTTTGTAGGCTAGAGGTGGGAGAGACATACACTGTGCATGAAATAACCTACATCAATTACTTCAAGCGGATAGAGGAGGGTGAAGCGAATGAACGTGTTGTCTCTGTTTGACGGAATGTCTTGCACACAGTTAGCACTAAAAAAAGCAGACATACCAGTCACCAGGTACTTTGCAAGCGAAGTAGACAAATACGCAATCAAGGTAACTCAAGCTAATTTTCCTGAGACAATTCAATTAGGTGATGTACGGCAAGTTACTGCGGATCAAGTCGGTGACATTGATTTGTTGGTGGGGGGCTCACCGTGCCAAGGTTTTAGTTTTGCCGGGAAACGACTTGCTTTTGATGACCCCAGAAGTGCGTTGTTTTTTGAATTTGTCAGGTGTCTTAAAGAAATAAACCCCAAGTATTTTTTGTTAGAGAATGTAAGGATGAAACAAGAACATTTAAATGTAATATCTGATTGCTTGGAGGTAGAGCCCCTCTGTATAAACTCAGCATTAGTCAGCGCCCAGAATAGGGTCAGGTATTATTGGACTAACATCTCTGGAATAGAGAAGCTTGAAGATAAAGGTATTGTTTTGAGAGACATATTAGAAACGCATCCAGATAATTATACTTTGATGTCTGATAAATTTACCAAAAGGCAAGAGGGTAGAAAATGTCTTGTTGATATGAATAAACAAAAATCCGCAAGTTTATCTGCTATGGAATATGTAAAAAATGGCAGACAGGGCGATTATCTTGCTTGCGAATCTACAGGCATACCAAAAGATTTATCAGACACAATGGGTGGTGGACACCAAGAGCCTAAAGTTCTAGCAGGAGCATTTAGAGGAAGGTATGAAGATGATGGAACTGTCAAACAACATTTAGAACTTAGACAAGGTGGCAAGACGAATTCCTTAACTACAGTGCAAAAAGACAATGTTGTTACCAGAGACGAAGTTTACTGGAGAAAACTAACTCCAGTTGAATGTGAGAGGTTACAAACAGTTCCAGACAACTACACAAATCATGTAAGCAATAGTCAGCGTTATCGAATGTTGGGCAATGGGATGACGGTAGATGTTATTGCATCAATTTTAGAAAAAATAAAAACGAATAATTTATCGCAAAACGTTATGCCATCTCATTTTCGAGAAGAACAATTGGTTTTGCCTATTGTCGATTAGCAAGCAAAATGTCATCAAAATTTACTATCATCAAAAGGAGAATGTAATGCAGAGAATTGATAAACCTTTTCGTATAAACCTTCATATTGTCCCTTCGACCTCTTTTCTTGAGGTTCCATTAGAGCTCTTCCCGGTCTTGGGTCTTGACGCAAAAGACTTCTCCACAATCCCTTTGTGGGAGTCGATCAAGAATAATGATGCATGCTTTCTTGAGGAAACCGTTGAGATGCCTAAATTTTTAAATCGGTATCGTGAATGTATGGAAGAGTCTCCCACAATTCATAAGACAATCCAGTACTTCAAGCTAGACAATACTTATTATCCCCTTACTTAAATCGCTTCATCGGGTTTTTTCTGGGGGCATAAATATGTTGGGTGATGGCATCTAGCCCTTCACCTAACAGTTTCATTTTATGCTCACTTTCTGATACATCTGTATTTTTGCAAACCACTTCCTCTACAAGTGAAGAATGTAATGCGGAGGTATTTTTTTCTATTACTTTCAAAAGATTTCCAAGTGCAAATATGCCTGTGGGAATTCTCTCTGGTATGCCACCGAATGTCTGATTATCCCAGTTCTGGGTTTTTGCATATATGCCTGATCCACTGGCATTCGCCATGATAACCTCTGCACTCTGGTGTTGGGATAGCGTTATCACTCCTTGAATAAGGTAGCGATCAATAATGGCTTGATCCATTACCTTGCTACGAGAAACCTTGTTGTCTATCGTTTCAACAAGAATGGAATGCCGCTTATGAATCTCGTCAGTGCCTAAATCCGAATACTTTTCCATCTAGAAATCCTCATCAAAGTCATCGAGATAATGTTTTCTTCCCCTATATCTGGAGCTAAATGATTCACCAGACTTCTCAAAATAACAACCTGTTCTCAGGTCGTACTCCAATTCAACTGTGCCTTGCTGCCCTATGTGTTTGAATCGACTCTTCCAACAATGGATCTCCACAATATCATCATGCTTTCTATGCACAGTTAATCCTATTGCAGGCTTACTGAACCAGGACATAGATCCACTGATCGAGGTTCCTTTAGGGACAGGATATGTCCCATCTTCTTTTAGCGGCATCTTCGATGGGTGCGCTACAAACCAGACATGGATGTCATTTGCAGAAGCAAAAGCCGTGATCTGGGTTAGCATCTTGGAGATGCTTTGATGCTCATTAGTGAGGTCATGGTCGATAAAATTGTAAGGATCTATGATAAGACCTCTTATACCCATCCTGAGTATGGCATCTCTGGTTCTGGAAAGAATAGATTCTATTGTGCTAAGTTCTCCAGACTTGTTCTCTAGGAAAACAAAATGAGAATTTATAAAGGTCATTGCCTCATGCAATTCCTCTCTGTTCATCCTTGAGTCAGGAGCGCCAAAAAAAGATTTTCCAATTATCTTCTCTGCGATTTTGCTGATATGCATGTGTGGTGGGTTTTCAAACGAGCAGACAGCAAACTTCATGGAATGTAACTGGGCAAGCCTGAGACAATAGAAGTCTAGCCATTCACTCTTTCCACTATTAGGCATTCCCGTGACAACAGTTAATTGTCCTGGGGCTGTGGTAAACAGGTTATCAACACACTCTATATCTATACCAAAACCTCTTCCTGTGCCATGAACATAGATGTTTTCAACGTCATCCATGTATTCCATTGCACTATAGACCCCTGAGAGGGGCATAGGGGAAGCATTATCGATGATTTCTTTAAGAGTATCCGAACCATGCTCTGCAATAACGTCAGTAATGTCTTTTGTNCCGTCTGGGAAGGCGATTTTCCAACACTTAGCCCTCCCAATTCGTCTTGCAAGCTCTTCCTGTAGGGCTACCCCTGCCTCATCGTTATCTGTCGCTAAGATGATTTTCTCTGCACTTTCTAACAAGTCTTTAGCCTCAAACACGTAAGAGAACTTAACATCCTCCTCTGGACTCATTTTCCTGTTAGATATCTTGGCAGGAGCGCCATTAGGGACACTTAATGCCTGTATTCCTACTGAAGCCAATGCCACACAGTCTGCCTCGCCCTCTACTATATAAATCGTTTCTGGGGCTTCTGAGAGCTTCTCAAGACCATAAAAACTTCTGGCTGACCCATCCTGTGTAAAGTTCTTTGTATCCACTGCCCTCCACTTGATAGCCTCATTCTGATAAACAAAACCAACAGCATCAACATTGCCCACACCATGAAAATACTTTTGACCTGTAACCATCGATGGAAGGTTGCCAATGGAATCAATCTCTATGCCACGATTAGAAAAAAATCTCTGAATTAATTCAGTATCCATGTTTAGTTTGGTGGGGATCTGTACAACCGGGGTTTTTTCAACAGGAGGAAAATCTTCAATATAATCCTCATAAAAAGGTTTTGATTCTATTGCTCCTTGAATCTCACAATGATGGCAGTAATAAAGCTTTACATCGGGCTCTACGGTTATTGATAAGGTTTTTTGTCCCTTCTTCTTTCTAGTTTTGCCGCAACTAGGACATTCAACACGGCACGACTGGTTCTTTCTCGACACAAGTTCTTGTGCTTCATCCATCTCCCTCTCCTTTACTTAGCGCAATTTATATGTTATTTATTAAAGTTTTTATCCTTTAAATAAGTATTTAAATTGTTAAATTACTTATATTTATTACTTATTTTTATTCATCTAAATACTATTTAGTTTAATAAGTATTTAAAAAACAAATACTTATATGCGTCTAGAGAAGTCTTGTGGAGTCTATTACAATCTGTAATAATCCGTTTTGATGGGTACATGACTCATCAAGGATGTACTCCCTCTAGCGCTCCCTCTCCTTCAACTCTCCCGAAGGAGGGGGATTTTTAAAAGAATCAAGATAACTAATTATTTCTTTAGCCATCCTTTTCTGTTGAACATGTGATAATAGCATCAAGTCAAAAAGACTGTCACGCAACTCAAAAGGATAATTTGCTTTGGCACAATGTTCTTCAAATAAATCCCCAGAGAAGTACGCAATGGCATCCTGTTTTCTTTCTTCATGGCGATTAACCAGGTCTCTTATGGATCTCTTTATCATGGATTTATAAAACTTTTCCAAAACCTTATTCCTTTACATGTCTTAATCTTATCTCTATTTCTGCTCTTGGATTGTCTTTGTCAAGTGCATGAAATATGTGCTTTTCCTTCACTTGACGATCATTTCTATATATGAATTCTTCACCCTGCATCGCATCCAGAATGACAGACTCATCCAGATCAGGTCTTCTGGAGGCATAATAAATAGTTATGGTTACAGAAACATCTTCAGTAAGTAAAGGATCTAGCCGTGGGCATTGCTCTTGAAATGATTTCACATAATCCCTAGCTTTCTTGGATTTAATAACGGCAGGGCGCTTACCAATCATAACAATCTGCCTTGAATTAGCCTTTGATGCAGGCTCTCCATAAATTGTAAAGCTAATAATAGGATCATTTGTTGACATAGTAATTCCAATAAACGACAATACGAAAACAAAGAATAACACAAAAAATTTTGGAGTACAGAACTATGAGCAAGATGTCCCAGTTTTTTCTTGCTTGCCAAGAAGAAGGAATGATTCCACATGACCCGGAGCAATATGATGAGTATTTCAATAGAAACAGATGTACCGATGCCTACCAAAAACTTTTTACCAAAAATCCCATTCGAGGACATGGAGGTAGGGCACAGTTGCCTGGTTCCTACACCAGACCGCAAAGCTTACCTCAACGTAGCTCAAGCCGTTCAGAGATTTCAGAAAAAGAATCCACCAAGACGGTTCGCCCTGCGGAAAGAGGACAAGGATTCGGTGAGGGTTTTCAGAGTTGAAGATAACGAACCTGACGAACCTGCCAGACCCAGTGGTAAAAGCCCTGTCGAAGGACAATTACAGTCGAGGCGAATCTCAGATATCAGTAACAACACTGATTGATTGCCCAAGGGTAAGGTTATTGCGTGAAGAACATGACGATGACATTTCAGAGGATGTTAGTGAAAAGCTTTGGAGTGTTCTTGGCACGGCTGTTCACAATATCTTTGAAGAAACTGCCGAAGGAGAATATATCTCTGAGGAGCGTATCTTCTTCGATGTAAATGGATGGACGGTNTCTGGNGCAATAGATATCCAGAAAAAAGAACCTGATGGATCAATCACCATTATGGACTATAAGTGTACCTCAGTATGGAGCGTTATCTTCGGCAAGGAAGAGTGGGTAGAGCAGTTAAATGCTTATGCTTACCTGGTTAGAAAAGCTAAAGATGTTTCAGTAGGAAAGCTTCAGATTGTGGCAATACTTAGAGACTGGAAGAAAAGAGATTCTCAAACTAAACCTGATTATCCGCAATCTCCTATTGTGATTGTAGATATCCCCAAGTGGACTGAGACGCAACAGGACAACTATTTCGAGCAGAGGGTGGCGCTCCATCAGGAAGGAGAGTTTGCTGCATTGATGGGTGATGAGTTGCCTCAGTGTTCAAATAAAGAAAGGTGGATGCGAGATGCAAAGTTCGTTGTTAAGAAAAAAACTGTAAAAAGAGCTATTCGAATATTTGACACTAAGGATCAAGCTGAAGATTTTTTCAATAAAGAAGGTTTTGGTGACGCATACATTATTGAAGAGCGAAAGAGTGATCCTATTCGTTGCAGCCAAAATTATTGCAAGGTCGCAGATTTTTGCGATCAATACCAAAAGGAACTTATAAATGCGTGAAGAGGATTTGAATCAAAGCAATTTCATTATCCCAAAAGTGTTGGGAATAATTCAGCAAGCAAAAGGTCAGGCTATTAAGTTTACTGTAAGTCCAGACCAGGTAAAAATTTATAAAAAAGATCAAGTTGTTTTAACTTTAAACAAAGACGTTTTCCATCGGCTAGATGCAAACGAAATAATTGAAATGATCAACAATAGAGGGTTTTGATATGTCAGAGAGGGACGAAAGATTGCAAAACGCAATAGATAAAATCAAGAATCTTGATGATTCCATGAAGGTGGACTTGAAAGGCAAGAAGTACACTATGGTTGCTCAACGTGTACAGGCTTTTAGAGAAGCCTTCGGTTGTGGTGCAAGCATAGAAACAGAGATTGTGGTGTGCGATGACACTAAGGTTATTGTACAAGCCACAATCAATGTACAGCGAGATGGAGACTGGGTCTGCCTAGCGACAGAGTTTGCAGAGGAGTACAGAGGTGTTGGGATGGTAAACAAGTCTAGTGCGTTAGAAAACTGTTGTACGAGCTCTATCGGAAGAGCATTAGCCGCTTGCGGTTTGAGTGGAGGTGAGTATGCCAGTTCGTTTGAGGTTGACAATGCAATCAACAACAAATCTGAAGCCCCGGCAGCACCAAAGAAGGTAGCAGAACCAATTAATAAGGTTGAAGCGCCACAAGAGAAGCCTGTGGAACAAAAGCCCCAAGAAGAGTCCAAAGAGATTAGTATTGGTCAGACACCAGAGGATGCGAAAGCTGCTCTTGAATTGCTAAAAGCAGTTCTAAAGATGCATTCAAAAACGAGAGAGGAGGCTAGGGAATTTATGACTCTTCCGGCACAGATCAAGTTTAAAAACGATCTTAAAGAGCATTACAAGGACACCTTGTTTAAGGAGCTGCTTGCAACTATGGCAGAACTAAATAANAAGTTTGAAAAGGAGGCACAAAATGGTTAANCAAGAATCTAATATGGTAGCGGCTCAAGCTATCTTCAGGAACAAATTTAAGCAGGGAAATCAGCCTGATTGGTCTAATTGTGTNATTAACATCAAGGATGATCAGTTGAAAGAGATGGTTCGCCAAAGAAAAGCCGGGTTACAGCCTGCTCTTTCTGTAGCCTTTTGGGAAAGGCAGACTAAAGGATCTAACGAGCAGTTCTTTTATATTAAGCTTGAAGTAGAGAGCGAAGACTACAAAGCCAAGCGCATTGAAAGAGAAGAAAAGAAAGAGCAGAATGGTTCTTTTTCTGCGACAGCGGCTCCTCAGTCGGCTCCGCAACCAGAGACTACGCAAATCGTTGATGATGATATTCCTTTTTAGACATGCCTGTTCGATCTAAAAAGCTTTTACGAGGAGCTAAAGACCAGTCTTGTGTCAACTGCGGTGCTAGAGATGGCACTGTAGTTGCGGCACATTACACTGGATTAAGAAGCTATGCATTCGGNAAAGGCAGAGGAATGAAGCCGCATGATCTATGCATTGCTGACCTCTGTGCAAGCTGCCATAACAAGTTTGATACTAATCATTATTCATTGAGCGACATGAAGGGGGAGTTTCCTAAAAGAGTTGATCGAAGTGAGCAGTTTCTTTTCTGCGTCATCCAGACATTACTCAGGCGCATTGACCAGGGAATTATTCAAATTGATGATCTGCGTGACTTAAATAAAACATTGGTAGGTAAGCTGAAATATTGATGAGGGAGAGGATGGAAATAAATATTCCGAAACAGAATTTAAAAAAGCTTTGTGATGTTATGTCATTCCTTTCTTCAGAATTTCCTTCTTGCTCTGATTCCATTTTTAAAACGGCTGAAACCGCTTACAACGGGCTCTGTCTTGAAGTAAAACCGTTAGAGTTTAAAAGGACAAGGCAGCAGGAAGGTTATTATCGTAAGTGGTGTAGAGAGTTTGGCAATCATTGTGGTCTGACCCCTGATGAAATGCATGAAGAGTTGCTTTGTGCAGCCTACGGTAGCGTTGAAATAGAGACTAAGTTTGGAATTAAAAGAAGACCTGTAAANCGCAGCGGAGATACCAGAANGCAATCCTATAGCACACTAATCGACACGTTAATTAGGGTTGCTGCGGAAATGGATTTTGTAGTACCGCCTGCCGAAAGGAGTGATGATGAACGTCATTGATGCAGAAGAGTTTGCTGAAAGAAAGAGGCAAAGAAAAATTGATAAAGAACAGNCCGAAGACGAAATATACCGGGAGAAAATAGCGGATTTAGTAGAAAAGATGCTGACTGATACTGCTTACATTATGAAGGAAAAAAACATTCATCTAGACCATTTTTTAATGGAAGTCTGGATGCAAACCAGTTTGCTTGCATTAAGATTTTTTATGGTAGAAGCCTCTGATAATCAAGTTGCGGATACTGACTCCAAATGCATTGAGCTTTCAACCGTTGCTGTAGATAAGCTACAAGAGCTTTGCCGTCAGGCGGCTATTGAAGCAATGGAAAATCTATACAAGGATCACTAATTAAGNTTATGCCTAATAATTATGATTATATTGGATAGAAAAACTTTGAAGATGATAGTAAAGGAAAGGTAATAAAAATGAAAATAAGCGTAGAGCTCGATGATGAAGACTCATTACATTTTATTGAAATTATTAAAAGACTTCTTGCTCTGCTTGAAAGGATGGAGGCTAACAATGACNAATGACATTACTGAACAGGAAAACCGTTTAGCAATGGCAATTGGTGCAAAGTATGCAAAAGAATTTTCTTCTGATATTCAAACCAGCCGTGTTGCAGACAGCTTTCCTTTACCTTTTTGTTATACAAGTAGTGGCTCCGCCATTTGCTTTGCAAAAATAATAATTGAAAATGTGGCCTTGGCAGAAAACTTAAACATAGAAATTACTTTGTCTGAACTAAACGACATCAGGATGCTTGGATTGTCTACTGGATTGCCATGCCTTATTCTTATTAAATGGGGATGTGGATCTGTAGGGTCGCTAGATATTTCTACCCCTCTAAGTAATCTTTATGTGCGTAACGCTTTTGAAGGAGAGAAGGGGAGTATGTCGATAATGGAGCCTGTTGCTTCCTGGGAGCCTAGTCAATTTCAACTAATACATAAGTAGCGTTATGAAAGAAGACAAAGAAGATGCAAGACAGAAGATAGAAGAACAAACTAAAGCGTTTTTAGAGAAAGGCGGCAAGATTGATTACGTTGAGGGATCAGAAAGAAATGCCACCTACAACATTACCTTTAAACTTGGTGTAAAAAATGTTCCTGTTTATTCCAGAACCATATCCCCCCAAAGTAAATATCTGAAAAGAAAGTGGGCTAAAGCAAAAGCTGATTTAGAAAAAGCGAGGAGAGATTTTTCTGATGATTGATACCGAAAACAAAGATGCATGGTGTGAGTACGGTGCAAATCTTGAAACACAATTTATTACCCGAAAGTTTAATGATGTTGAGGTTAAAATAAATGGTCTAAAGTCTTCCGATAAATATACCTATGATTTGCGAATTGAACTTCCTGCTGATTTAAAATCAATAAAAACCAAATGGATTTTCTCTCAAGATATGTTTGGCATTCCTCCTGAAAGAGCTATTTCAATTAACGAAAAAGATTTTATTCGTTATGCAAAACATTATCCAAATATATTAATTATCCTAGACGTTGAGTGGGATGGTGTTTACTCGATAACTGTTGATAGAGCTAGGCATTTAATTCGAGAGAAAAAGGCCAAAAAGCATGTTTATGAGAAAAGAAAGGACGATATTAAAGGAAATGCTAAGTGCAGCTATATATTTGATTTAAATGATTTAGATAAATTACAAGATTAAAAAAGATAAAGGAATCTTTCAGCTAAATACTAAGCCCAAACTTTAGTCTTCTTTCCTCCATCGTAGTAAACAGCCAGACCTGAGTCCACTAGGAGTTGGCAGATGTCCTGGCCATCCGCTGTATAGGGTGTGCCAAGTATCCTGCCATACTTGCCTCTGGATTTTCCCTCGCCAAGAGAGGAGATGAAGAACTTATCCCCCAGCAGGTCAGTCAGTAATTGCTTGGCTTTGAGACCCAAGGCTTTCTCCGCTAGATTTCTGGTTCTACTCTCTGGGGTGTCTATGTTGTAAAGACGAACACGTTGTTTATGCATCCAGACATTGAATCCCAAATCTATGTCACAGTCGAAAGTGTCTCCATCGATGATCTTGACCAAGGTAGCTTTGTATATGTATGGGTTCATTTGTCTATACCAATCTTTTCATCATACAGGTCATTGAAGTCTGACATTAACTTCTGTATTTCATCTTCGATTCTTTCTTCTTCTTGAGGGGCTACTCTTGTTGCGTAAACTAAATCCTCCTCTGCTCTTGCCCTCACTCTTCTTAACCTCTTTTTAAGATTTCCAATGAGTTTGTCAATTCTTTTTCTCTGCCTGTTAAGTCCTATATATTCTTTGTTTTCCCTAAAATACTGGCCTCTTTCAGCGCCTTTTGTTTCATTTCTGAAATAATCATCTGTATTAATCAGCTTCTGTCTTCTTTCAAAATAGGTATTTGTATTGTTAAATTCATCCCCTTCAGCTAAATACTTTCTTAGAAATGGCGTTTGGTTAATATCAAACTCTCCTTCAATCGCCCTTTCTACAGTGCCTACCGCTCTCATTGCAGTGGCTCCTGCTGCACCTGTAGTAAAATCAATCATGTGATTTAATACATCTGGAGAAACATCAAGCGTAAAAAATCCCTTGTTTCCTTTTTCATCTCCTCCAGTAAACTCATATAAGGTTTCAGTAAACCGTCTTAATGCTTCTGGGGTGCTATTTAATTTAAGACTGCTTTGTGGCAACTTGGGAGCATTATAAGAAGGAAAGTTCGTTGCTTTAATTGGCGCTCCAAAAAAGTTTTCATTAGACAAATAATCTATTACAGGTGTGCCAACTGTAGGGACAATTGTCTTTGCCAAAGCAGTTATTCCATCGTCTGATTCTGATGTTCCTATTGGAGAGAAAGAACCCATAAATGTTTTTGTTACTAGGGCGGCTGCTTTAGGCTCAGATATGTATCCTTTTTGCATATCGTAAATAGCCATGCCTATAACATGAAATACGTTATATCCGTAAGGCAAAGGAATCATTATAAACTGATCTCCCTCTGCCTTGTCTCCAAATATTAATGACTTGGGAATAAGCATATTCCTTGTCTTCTGAAAGTCTTTTAGTCCCTCACGGTACTCATCTTCATCCGACATCTCATCTGCAAGCATACTGGTCAGGTATCCCATAGCAATCATTGCAGACATTAGTTTCTTTTTAGATCCAATACCTCTCATCAGGTTAGCTGTACCCTGCACGGAGGCATTGTAAAACAGATAAAGCGCATTCATGGTGTCTCCATTCATGCCTTTTCTGTTAAAGTTGACCGTCAGGTTTTTTGCTAATGATGCAGCTCTGGCTATAGCTTCTGGCCTATCAACCCCTTCCTGTATAAACCTGTCTCTTGCTTCAACAAACGTAGCAAACCTTACTCCATTCTCAACAGCAGAGTTCACATCATCAACAAAGTTAATTGTAGATTTAAATCGTCTTTTTACTGACCCCGTAAAAGAACCATTGTTCATTGAGATAAGATTTTTTATATCGGCAATCTGTTCTTCTGGGTTTCTTGAATGAAACCAGTCTGTCTTTGCCCCTGATCTAATGTATTCGTCAAAGTTGCTTTGATCTTCTTTGGAAAGAGTGCTTCCTCGAATGCCTCGATAAAACTTTCTTACAGACCCAGGGGTGTTTTTTACTATTCGTGTTATTGATGCCTTAACAGGAGCCGCGCCACCCTCCATCTTCTTCTCTGCATGAAGGTTTGCCAATGCTGTTTGCAGGTCTCTTGGAAAGTTACCCAACATAAATTCAGGGTTAAGACTGGTATTCATAAATGAAAGATATCGGTTAAAGCTTCCTAGCATCTGTATTATTCTGGTTGAGCTTCCTGCATCAAGATTAAGCAACGCTCTTTCAAGATCCTTATCTTTAAACTCTATAAAGAATTGCTCTCCATCAACCTTGGCTCCAAAAAGGTTGCCCCTACTCTGCATCGGAACCTTCTTTTGACTAATCCTTTTTACCCAATTCTTCTTGTCTATCTTCTTGGAGATATCTGTAGCCCTTTCTCCATACTTGCCATCGATAGGGTCATCTCCAATGTAGGTATAAAACGAATCAAAATATGCCTGGTACTTGGGATTTTTAGGATCAATGAGCTCCCAGGTGTCTTCTGCCGGGTGCTTTTTAATTAAATTAACTAAATTAATACCCACTTCTTTATTCTTAACTCCCCTGACAATCATCATCTCTCTGTCATGGAATATAGAACCAAGGGGCGGAAGTGCTTCTGTTCCCCTTCCCTTTGCTCTTTCAACAATCCTTCCTGCTTCACTTCTTGTGCCACCCGACCCGGCAGCTCCAAACTTTTGCAGGTCACTAGAGAACTCATCCTCTATTGCGTGACCTTTTAAAGGGACGTAGTACTTATAAAAAGTTTTAAATATTTTGGCATCTATTTCTGAAAACAAACCATTTTCTCTTCCCTCATCAATGGTTTTCTTGGTTATGGCATCTACTTTGGAAGAAAGTCCTAATAATACCTTGGCTCTGTCGTTGCCACCCTTCCATTCTCCTGTACGCCTATTCCATTCCATGTCATAGTTTTTCTTCATAAAGCCTCTGACAAAGTTGTCCGTCATGGCTACACCACGAATCTTTCCTGCTCCTCCATCTTGTGTATCAGGGTTAACTCTTCGTATCTGCTCATTTCTTTCCATAGCATGTCTGAGCATCAGGAACTCATTAAGCTCTCTTTCACTAACACCTTTTTCAATCATTTCCCTGATTAAAGGCATTTTTTCGTTATTTTCAAGATCCTTGATTTTTCCAGAGACAATACCAGGTATGCGCTCATCGCCCTTGTATGGCGATTCTAGGGCTGTTAGCGGCTCTAGTCCCATACTACGTCTAGTTCTGTTAATTGCCTCCTCGATCTGTTTAAGCCCCAGAAGCTTGTCTTGTACCTGATATATAAACCTATCCCACTTCTGCTGATATCCATTACGGCTAGGAGACTCAAATGAGGCCGCAGGTGTTGATGGTGTGTTTACTTCTGTTCTGTTGATGGCAGGATCAGCAATAGTTTCCTGTCTGACAGCAGTTTCTATCTGGCTTGTTTCATCTTTTTGTATGGCGCTTTCTACTGCCTGTGTCTGGAGGGACACGTTGTTTTCTGCTTTTTCCCTGTCACTTTCAAGCGCAGCTATAGCCATAGGCTGTTCAAGCTTTCTTCCCTCCATTCTTGCCTGAACTGCCTCTAAATGCCTGTAAGCGGGGATATCAATGTAAGCTTCTGTGATCCTTGATACTTCATTAAGAGCCGTATCCATGTCAGCCGGAAGACCAAGCAGCTTTCTAATAGATTCTATAAATTCTGACCAGGCTGTTCCTTTTTTATACTGAACGCTTTCCATAAATCTTTGCGTTGCAGGATTGGTCATTCCCATAGTAATTAATTCATGTGGTGAACTTAGTGCATATTCAATGTTAAAAATATCTGTTGATGAGTAATCTTTAAATTCTCCAGCGTCTCTTCTCTTTCTGTACTCGCTAACTAAATGATTATTTACTTGAGCCAAATCCTTAGTAAGAATATTAAATTCTGTTCCCTCTGAAAGCTTTCCGCGCTTGCCCAAGTCCAGAGAGCGTGATGTAACTGCGTGAACGAATTCATGCAATATTGTATCTTCAAGATCGTCTTTTAAATATGTCCTTGGTAAATCTGCCCCTGCTACATGAATTTGAGAATACTTAAATAACTCTTCAGAGGTTTTTACTTTTCCAGTATCAAGAAGTGATTGTCCAGCCGCCACATCTTCAGATAGTTTTCTTGCAAATGGGTAAAACTTATAAAAACCTCCAGTTTTTGTCAGTTCTACCAACCTAGATGAGCTGCCGGGATGAACTACTTCAAAATCAAAAACAAAACCGTTCTCTTCTAACTCTTTTATTTTTGCTGCTACTTTCTTTGCAATTATACGCCTTGGTTTGTTTTTGCCATTTTTAGCAATATATTCTATCGCCTCAAACGCTGTTTTTCCTTCAACCGCTTTTTCAATATCTGTTATTTCCCTAGTAAGTCCTTTTGTTGCTTTTTTAGTTATTTTTGCATTTGGATTTTGACTAAACAAATAAGAACTGTATGAATCAGCGGTTTTAGCATCCTTTACAAGAACTAATCCGCCAACCTGTATTGCCTCGCTGCCACTAACAACAGGCCGCATTGTATTCCTGTCATAGAAATAACTATGCCTAAACGGATCCATTCCTACTTGCGTCCAGTTGCCCCCTTCTTTTCCAGAAAGAATGTTTTTTACTCTCTGACCAAGGGCTTTTGCGTCATAATTTGAGTCATACTTGCCTCGCATGGTAGCTATCGTTGCTTTATGTGTTACGCCAGAAGCAATTTGTGCTGCCACTTTTCTGTCCATACCAAAACGAGGATCTTTTACGGCTACCGCAGATTCGTATGCTAAAATTTTTCCTGCTTTATAAGCTTGATCTGTGCCCTTGTTAATCTTGTGGGCTGGAGGAGGTTTGTGAATTGAAACAACCCACTGATCAAATGATGTATAAGCAGGAATATCTAGCCTAAATTGATAATCATCTATTGAGATTCCTTCATTATCCAGTCCATCTTGGCGGATAATTTCATCAGCTAGACCATACTTTTCTGCTTTTGAACCAGGTTTTGTTCTTATTTTTCCTTTAGGAAGTGCGTATGCAAGTGCATTTTTTGCTCTAGTAGGATCGGCAGGCATTGGAGCTGTCTCTGCCGTGTAAGGAACCACTGGTCTGACGGTGTCTACTATTTGGTTATATTCTTCTATTGTTATTTCATTTCTAATGCGTTGCTTTATTGCCTTTTGCAACTCAGGATTTCTTTGAAACTTAAGGTCATCTAGCTCTTGAAATACGCCTTTTATGTTTTTATAAATCATGTTTCCTTTGTTTTTGGAAACATCTACTGGGGTAGGAAGTGGTTCTGGATTTAACATAGGGTAAAGGAATTTGGTTTTTCCCTTTTTAATATCAAATTCGCTTCCCTTAGGAACGAGATGCTGATCTCTTAACTCATTAAATTGTGCTTCGTTAACCTCTATAGGCTGTCCTACAGTGGCATATCCAACTAACTTTGCTGGGCCATCACGGGTTTCAATAATTCCAATTCTTTTCCCAACAAACCTTTTTAAAGTTTTATTTTGATCTCTTGTTTCGTATTTTTTATCTCCATTAACAATAAGGTTTGCAAAGCTAACATCCGCTTTTTTGTCTTTTGCTACGTTAATTCCTTCAGTTACAGCTTCAGTTTCGCTTTTTAATCGCTGAATTGTATTTGCGTATTGCTCACCGTTTATTTTTCCATCTAAAAGATCATCCATAGCAGCTTTTACTGCTGGATTTCTTCTTATAGGTTTAATTCTTTCCGCCATTACTCCTTCCGGCTTTTGAGCTTCTCTTGACGGAAGAACCTTGTCTCCCCCTTCCAGATCAACTACAGAAGGCGTGTCTTCAATTGCATTTATTTCCGCCATTCTTGCGTTAATGTCTTCTATAATAGTGTCATCGTCTTCTATAATAGTGTCATCATCAACTGTTTGCCTTGATTCAAGAGTTACAGGGGCAAAATCATCTACTCCATAGTTTACATTTACATATCTTCCTAAAGCTGACTTCAATCCTGTCGAAGGATTCGGATCAATAGATTCAATTCCATAATCAAACACTTGAGAAAACAACTCATCAGCACTGTCATATCCATAGTAATCTTCTTTTCTAAACGCTCTTATTAGTCTTCTGGTTTCGGGAGAAGTGTTTTTTAAATCAGAATCTGTTATTTCCTGAAGAGACATTCCATATGTGCCACCCACACCTATTTTTTCAAGATCATCAACCAATTTGTTTCTGGTGGCTCTGTTGTCTTCTGTCTGTCGATATGCCGCCCTTACTCCTGCGGTGCGTGTAAACTCATCATCAACTGTTTGTCTTGATTCAAGTGTTTTTAGACCATATCCCATTTCTTCAAGCATTGAGCGCATTTCTTCTCGACTCTCCGCCTCTTTGATTTTTTGTTCATATTCTTGCTTGGTTATCTCACCACTTAAAAACTTCTTGCCTAATATGTCTCGCTCTGATGTTGGAGCGCCATAAATAATTTGTTCTGTTCTTGGAGCAACCTCTCCTCTTATTTCAGCAAGCGCCTGTCTTTTTGCCTCTTGCTCTTCTTGTATCTGTTCTGGTGTTTTAGCTGCCTGTATCTCTGCATTAATCTCATCTATAACTCTTGTATGCTCAGATAGCTCTCTGCCTAACTTGCGTATTTCCTTGTCATCTCCCCTTTGTATAGCTTCTTGCAGTTGTGATCTTTTTATTGCTTCTTGTTTTGCATGAAACTTGAGTTCATCTTCTCTTTCAGATGAAAGAATAGTTGGCCCATACTCATCATCGTCAGGCGTTATGCCTTCTTCTTCATCTCTGGTTTTTTCAGCTTCACGATCAGCTTCCAATGCCCCACGCAGATTTATTTGCGCTTCAAGCGCATCAAAATCATTCGTTGCTTTAACAATATCTTGAGTGGGTTTTGTGTAGCGGAAAAGATTCTCATCAACAACCTGATAAGTTCTTATGGATTCGCCAGTGGAGGGGTCGATTTCTCTATTAACAAGAATAGTTAATTTTTTGGGGGTTCTTCCTTCAAGGGAAGGTTCTTTTGCTTCTGTTTGTTCAAGCCTGCCTTTTACTTTTTTAACTTTTTGTTTTGTTCTTTCAGCTTTTGTAATTGCATCAAAGGCTACTGTTTCTTCTGCAAAGCCAATTTCTTCTGGATCTGCCTCTGCTAATGTCTCGCCAAGTCCTTCAAACTCACCGGGATCAATAGCATCTTCTTCTTTAGTAATGTCTCTGGTTTTAGGCTGACCTGTTAAGGCATCGTAGCCGCCTCTTGCCGTGCCACCAACAAGTCCTGCTGCAATGGCTACATCTCGATAACCTTTAATTGCTTCTTCGTCATCAATAGCAAGACCTGCCTGGTATCGATCTATAATCTCCTGTCCTATTTCAGTAGGAACCTCAGTGATTACACCTTTGGCAGCGCCTTTAACTCCTCTGGTAAGNAACGTNCCAGCCACCTGNGCTCCNGCTGCTCCACCAAAAGGCAATAACAATCTGTCAACTATGAAGTCTAAGGAGGCAGAAGGAATTGCAGACAAGAGTGCCGCGCCCTCGTCCATCTCTGTTCTAAGACCTCTGTCAATTGCTTCTTTTTGAGATTCTCTATGCTGCCCATAGAATACNGGAAGATAACCGATAGCCGCCCCAGCAACAGCTCCTAAAGGCCCAGCAAGAGCGCCACCTGCTGTAGCTACACCAAGACTTCCTGCAAGCTGTGGAACCTGTTGACCAAGCTGCTCTTTATAAAACTTCCATGCTTCTCCAAGAGAAGGATCTTCAGCAAGCTCATCAAAAGATGTCATTCCTGCTGAGTTTTCAGCTATCTCTTTTTCGTTGTTTTCTACAACCTCTCGTCCATATTCTGTAAGAGAGTCAATTCCTGTTGCTTCTCCTATACCCTCTACAGCAGATCCTAACTGTTGCTGAAGAACATCAACACCTAAACCGATAGCATCAAAGAATCCGCCTTCTTCGTCTTCGTCTTCTATTACTGCATCATCTCTAGTTAAGATGTCTAACCCTTCATTCGACACTGCTGCCCAATTATTTGCAATAATTGCGTCAAGGTCTGAATCAGAAAGGAGAGAATAATTAGCCATTAAAAACTTCCTTACGTTCCTGCAAGTCTTCTTTCTTTCTCTCGTTGAGCTGCAGTTTTATCGCTTGTCATTGCACCAGGAAGATATTGTCTTGCTAGGTTTTCTGCATAGTCTGGGTCTGTTCCAGTTCGCAATAAGGCTACAAGCAGATTTATTTCTCCTCTAGTTGCCCTGCCTGACTCTACTTTCTCTTTTAATCTAAGCAGTTCATTTTGCTGTCTGTTTTTACTTAATGCTGAAAATGCCTTCAATTGTCTTTCTACTTGGGCATCTCTAGCCTGAGATGCNGCCTGAGATGCAGCTCCTAATGCCTGGCCAATATTTTTGCCTTCTGATATTGCCAGCCCAGCAGCAACCATTGCTTCTGCACCACCTCTTCTTTTTTCATCCAGAATACCTTTAAGCCTATTCTCATAATCGCCCAGACTTCCAGTAGTGTAAGTTGTTAAGCCATCATCATCAGTTATTCTTGGATCAAAATCATCATCAGGTGCAGGCACATTGTTTAGATTAGACTGGTCACCTATATTTTGGTTGTTACCTGCTACTTCCTCTATTACATTAGCTTTAGTTTCTGCTTGGGTTGCAGAATCTCCTCCTGCAACATTTTCTCCTCCTGTAAAAGGCAGCAATCCTTTTGCTCTGTCATAAATACTTGTTATAGCTTCAGTCGCTCCAGAAGCAACGCCTCTGCCTATTTCACTAGCAGTGTCTCCAAGGTCTGCCTGTGCATCAATTGGCAAGTATTTAGTCATCCAAGATGGCAACACATCTCCAACTGTAGCCGCATCTATAGTTTCAGGATCTTGAGTACCAAAAACAAGTTGTTGCCCAAATGGAGTTGCCACATCCTCTACAGCAAATTCTCCAACATCTACAGCCGCCTTACCAAGACCGCTGCCGTAAGTTCTTAAAGTATCAGCTCCCTGTACAGCACCAGACCTTATAAGCTGTCCAATTCCTGCTGGAATTCCTTCCTCTTTAAAAGCCGCGCCTATATCGCCAAGTCTGCCGCCAGTTCTTCCAATATAGTCTCTTATATCAACATAAGGTTCGGCTGCATCCGCACCAGTCCTAGCGACACTCATTATGCCTTCTCCTACTCCAGCGCCAATTTCTTTAGCGTCTTCTACTGCTCCAAGAACAGAAGCCTCTGCTGCTTTTAAAAGCTGCCTATTTCCTCTTGCTCTATCTTCAACTTGGCCTTGAGTTAATATTTCAGGATTTATGTCTTCAAGACTTTCACTAACATACTCTTGCAATAATCTTTTTGGATTGTTTCTAGCTAAAACATCTCTTAAAGCCATGCTTTCTTGATCAACTTCGCCTTCTGGAGAAAAATAATCTATTAAACTTGTAATTCCTTCTCTGGCTTTGTCCTGTAAGTACAACTGAGGTGTTTCTAGAAAACTAATATCTTGAGCCTGACGATATCTTGGATCGTCTTCTGTAGATGCATTAACATTCAACAATTCACCGCTTTGCATTCTAGCCCTGCCCATGTCTTGATCTTCTAGCTGACTAATTCTTGTTAAATCTGCTATTTCTTGTGAAACATTTGTTTCTGGATAATCCATAGGCACAACTGGCTTATCTTGAACACCATACAAGTCTCTAGCAATATTTGCATATTCTCCCGCTATTTCTTGATCTCGACCTGCTATGTTTCGTTCTCCATATAAACGCAGTTGCTGAATTAAATCATCTATTTGCTCTTGTGGAGCGCCTTGTGCAATAAGGTCATTAATTACCTGTCTTATTCTTTCCACCTCTCCGCCATTAGCCATTTTTACAACACCGCCTTGTGCCATTCCCATAGGAGGCATAGGCATCTGGGGAGGCATAGGTGGCATTTGTTGAGGCATTTGTTGAGGCATTTGTGGCTGTATAGGCGGCCTGTTAGCCATAATACCTTCCATCATAATCTGATCAGATACCGTTTCTTTCCTGGGCTGCTCCTGAAGTTTTTTACGCATATCTGTTCTGCGTTGTATTTCAGATATTAAAAGGAACTGGGGAAGCTCTCCTGTAGGAGCCTTCATCTGTTGCTGTAAAACATTATCTGGAAGACCTTTAATTAAGTCTTCTTTTTCCAGAATGTTCATCATTACCCTGCACCTCTTCGTAACTGATTATATAAGCCTAGACCTGCAATACCTGCACCAAGAGCTTGCTGACCAAAGCTTGGAGCCTGACCGTAAGTTGCCGTGGTTTCTCCTGGCTTGACTGGAACCCCTTGAAGCATAGAACTGTAGAACTGCAACTGCTCTCTCGGAAATGCCTGTTGACGTAAGAAATCCTGATAACCAAGATCCAGACTTCTTTGATATAGATCACGCTGTTGTGCGCCTACGCCCATCATGGCATTTAGTCTTTCTAGCTCCATCAGTTGTCGTTGTGCAGCAACATCTCCTAGCATTCCTGCTGCCGCAAGTCTTTGTTGATCTCCAGAAAGAAGCTGACCATAAGCTGACTGACCAAGCTCCGCAGCACGTTGCATAAGAGCCGCATTATACTGTTCTGCTGCAAAACGAGCTGCCCTATCTTTTTCATATGCCTGTCTAGCCGCCTCATATGCGCTCTGAGAGCCTCTGGTCTGTATATCTCCTAATTGTTGACCTAGATTTCTTTCCCTCTCAGACTGCATGAGAGCCTCTCTATAGCCTCCCAGACTACCTGCTCCAGCAGCTTGCAATCCCATGTCTCTGCCCATCATATCAGACTGCCTACGAGCTTCTCTTTTCTCTACATCTACAACAGCTTGCTGATAAGGACTCATGTAAGGATTNATTGCATCATATGTCATAGTCCCGCCATAACTCAGCGGAACAGATTGTGCGTATTGTGTGGATCGTAACATCGCATCTGCATATGGGTTTCCAGATCCGACCTGACCAGCAATCATTGCCTGTGTGTCCAGTTCTGGGCCAGTGCCGCTTACGCCTAGTGCTGATATCCTGTCCATCGCAGTTTGTTCTTGGGGAGAGAACATTGCCAAACGAGAACCAGCGTATGGAGTGTAAGGCACTGCGGATTCATAACCCACTCGCGCCATAAGATCCCGGTAATACGGTTCTGCATATGGGGGCAAGTTGCTTTGTGTTACATCAGACGTTGTGTGAGTCGGGCCTCCGCCACCTTTAGACATCTTCAAATACCTTTTCATAGACAGCATAAGANTTATCAAAGCCGTCTTTTTCTAGCCATTTCCAAAAACCAAACCTAGCTGTTCCCTCTACACCTTCGCACTCGCTATCTGCGGCAAATGATTCAAGCGTTTTCAGCATGTTTGGATACCATAAATCAAAATTTTCACCACCTAAAAACTGGAATGCCAGCATCTTGCTGTTGGGGTAGCTGATAACTTGTGTTGTAACACATCCCATAGAGTTATTGTTTTCATCCCAAGCAATCCACAAATTTTGCTGACCTGTAACCAGAACCATCATTAAATGCTCAAGCGTCCACCTGCCTTTTGATCTTTCAACTGCTGGGCGCAACTGTTCTCTTACCTTCTTCCATAAAAACGATATTTGATCTGGGGGAATTAAGGTAATATTACTAACGCTTTCAGCTTTCTTTGGAGAAAAAACAGATTCCATATCAACTATGTTTGAGGGTCTGTTCATCGAGGCAATGCTCCTTCATAAGGTTGAGGCTGTATAGTACCACCGTGTCTTGCCATCCTAACCTCGTCTAACATTTCGTCAAGCTCTTCTGCTCCTGCTTCTGAGCTTCCATCTCCTATGCCAGAAACCACATCAGCAGGGACGATGTATTCTCCAGGCGATACAGCTACTCGTTGCTGATCCCCGATCATTCCCATTACCTGATCATCCATGCCGCCTCCAGCACCTGTAATCATGCCTTCAGTCTGGGCATTTGGTTCAACCATTCTTAACACATCATTTCTAAGTTGACGGAATGCTTCAACACCATACTTATCAACAAACGCATTAATAATTCCATCAGGTTGATCTACCCTTCCTAGCACTGCCTGAACGGTTTGCGCCACTAAAGGATCTTGTATATCTACTGGAGGAGATGCTTTTTCTGCAACAAACTCTGTTTCAACAGACGCTATACCGCCACCAGGAACAGGCTTTTCACCAGTAGCTGTTCTAAGCATTACTTCTTCAGGAAGAGCTTCTGGCGTTCCAACAGCTTGTTCAACACCCTGTCTTATAGACTCAGGAGCCATTTCTGTTATACCGCCTTCTTGAAAGTATGTGGTCTTTCCAGACGGCCCAGCTACTGAAAGCCCTCCTCTGACTGATCTGCCTGTTTGTTGGGCTTGTCTTTCTGCTGCTCTCCTTATGTGTTCTGGAATTGTACGTTTGGACTGACCCTTGGCTTTAGACTCAGCTTTTTTCTTTGCTCCTTTTTTACCAGTGTGAGGATTAACATACCCAAACTGACTTGCATAGTTATCCCAGTAAGGTGAATCTGCTGGGTATTTCTTCATTAATTGTTTTTCAGAATGCTCTCTTACCTGACCTATTACTTTTTGTCTGGCAGTTTCTCGTAAGTCTGCTGCATCAACCTCACTGCCTATGCCACTAACACCAACTCCCGGCCCTTGAACTGGTTCTGAAAAGAAAAAGTCACCTAAGTCTTGATCAACTACTCTTGCCTCAAACTGATTTGTTTCTGGATTAAATGTAACCATGTCCTCGTAAGACTTGGGTTTAGATGGAGCAGGGATGGCTCCCGGTGCTTGACCCACTCCCGCCAGAGGAGGCGGTGCAGGCGGTGTCACTGGAGGCTGNACTGGNGGTTGTACTGGNGGTTGCACTTTAGGCTGAACAAGTGGAGTCTGGACAAGCGGAGGCTGAACTGTAGGATCAACCTGCTCAATTGGTTGAGGCATCTGCTTTGTTCCAAGATTGCCGTAATAATCTGCAATGTTAGAAAGATAAGCTTCTCTGTTTAGAGGAGAGCCAAAGTAATCCTGTCCTTGCAATCCCATTGGAAGATTATAAGCCCTTGGCCTCATGCTTCGGTCTGGAGTCAAAGGAACCTGAGTGTCTTGGAAATACATATATTCAGGCTCAAATCCAGCCAAATATCCCTTTGGTGGCGCACTATGGTATCTTCCTCGAAGCGCCTGCTGTATTGCAATAGACCTTTGATTAGGGCCAGCAACATTCAAGCCTCTATATCCACCCAAACCAAACATGCCTGTGCCAAGGCCAGCAATACCAGATAAAGGATCATTTGGATCTGATTGTCCTGAATCAGGGCCATAAAAGCCCCTGCTCTGGTCATAGAATGTAGAAAACGTGGCAGGAGGGGGAGGCTCTTGAGCTTCTGCTTGATTTGCTGTTTGTGCTGAAGCAGATGGGTCTTTAAAAAGGTTTGGGTAATTTGTTTTATACCAATTGGTAATAGCATCTCGCTCTGCTTTTCTGAAATCAAGCGCACCCCCAATGCCTCCTGTTTCGTAGGCAGCTCTTGCCGCTGCTATTTGAGGGTCTAAAGGAACATTCCCTCCTTCAGCTAGAGATACAATTCCTCCTTCAGCAGAGTATTGGTAGGGATTCTGGAACTGGCGCATGGTTCCCGGTTGGGCTGCTGACAATGCAGAATAAAGTGTGTTTTCTGTGGCTTGCAGACTTGAGAGGTCTTCCTCTTCAGCTTTTTTAGCTGCGGCTCTCATATCGTCTAAAGCGTAATCTTCAGCAAGCATACTTCCGCCAATAGTAGTGGGAAGAAACGCTTTTGCTGTGCCCATTTCAGAAGCAAAGGCTTCTGCNCCTGCTCCAAGCTTATCNGNAAATGAAGCTGGAGCTTGTAAACCTGCTCCCNCNNNNCCNGANATAGCATTNCCAGCAGCGTCNGTTACAACANCAGCTNTTTNCANANATTTGTTGAANAGCNTNNTCTNCTGTTGTTGGAGCTGTTGTTACAGCTCCTGTTGCAGCTTCTTTTCCTAAAGCTGAAGCTCCTTCTGTTGCAACTTCTTTTCCTAAAGCTGAAGCTCCTTCTGTTGCTGCTGTTTTTAAAGTTTCCGTTCCTACNTCGGCTGNTGTNTGNGNNGCTCCTTTAAAAGCTTCTGAGGCAGCATCCAAACCTTTGCCAAGTCCATAGCTCATAACTCCAGAAAGGATTCCCTTTTTAAGGTCTCCCTCCACTGCCGCAGTTAATGCGCCTGTAGCAAGGGCTGCTTTTCCAGCAGTCAGTCCTAACCCTTTAAATAAAAAAGGAGCTAACACTTGCAAAAACGCTTCTGGCTGTCCTGTGACAGGGTTAATGGTTAGCTTCCCACCCGGCACTAAAGAGGCTATGCCCTCTACTTCCGCTGGATTCATGTGTACCAACATTGTGTCACCATAGCGACCATGTGTTGCCATTTCATCCATAAATGGTTTCATAGGATACTTATTCATTAACTTGTCTCCACACCGAATAAATTGAAGCTTACGTTAGCAGCACTAGAATACACTTTCACTACATCCTTTTGTCCTAGACACATCCCTATAACCACCGTCCTTGTAGTTGTTGCTGCCAAGTCTTCATCATAAAAAATAAATTGTTTGTCATCTGCCCCTGCTCCATTGACATGGACACTTACCCTAAATGTGATTCCCGAACCGCCTCTATTGCACACAACCAGAGAACTAACTGTGGTCTGGGTTAAGTCAGGAACCGTATAAAGTGTTGTAGTGGTCGTGGCACTCACATCTAGCTGACCCAGAACCTTAATTGCATCAGCCATCAACTAGCTCCCATTAACAAAAATTGAAACCTTCTCAAAGCTAGGGAGCTTTCCTTACTCGTTTTTTTGGTGTTAGCCGCAATGTCACTTTGCATCTCCTCAAGAGTCTGGGTTACTGTAGCTCTTGAAACTTGCTCATTGTTAGAGTTGTACTCTGGTGTTGCTACAGGCAGTACAACTCTTCTGTATTCAGCCATCAGCGTCTGCCATCCGTTCTCATGTCAAATCGAGGCGTTCCCAATCTCCAACTATAACCTGTGCCTGTGTTTTCTACCCTCAGTATTATGTCTCTTGATCTAGCCCTGACATGTGACTGAGAACTTGTCGGCACAACTGTAGAGGTAGTCAATGTTGTCGCTGTGTTAAGAGGAAAGTCTTTTCCTTTTAGCGTAATGGTCATACTGGCATCGCTAGAAGACCCTCCGCCAAAACTAAAGTCTGGGATAATCCTTTTCACCATAATGAATTGTTCGCCATCACCAAGCTCAAGATCCCCAGACTCGATATAAGCCACCATCTCTGCGCCATCATCGTCATGCCCAAACTCATGGTTATACAAGTAGTTTGTCAGAGGAGTATCAATATCAGCAGAACTAGCAATCGGATTGTCTCTGGTAGGCGCATACGTCCAAGCAGCCCTAGACAGAGTTCCGATCATCCATAAGTTTTCTACATAGTTGTAAGACACATAATTAGTAATATCGGTATTACCTGTGCCTACCGGGTAAAACCACATCACTTCACTAAAATCTGGATTAGATGCCGCAAACACCTTTCCTAACTGTTCTATGTTTATATTACTTAATACAAAATCAAGTACAGCACATTCCAGCCTTTGTACAGAGCCGTTGTAAACGTAGAATCCCCTGTTGTCCATGAAAAACACAGAGTCTCCAATAGCAACCGCTGCTCTAGGGCTAATCATGGAAACACCTTCTGCCACTGAACCAAACTGAAATATAAAAGGTGCGCCTACAAATCGCATAGACTGAATGCCAATATCTGTCCAGATCAGTATTTCCTGTCTGGTTTTTACTGCACCTATAATTTCTGAGCCAGAACTTAATACTTGCCCTCCAGCAGAGTTAACTGCTGTAGGTGTCCAGTTAACTGCGCTTTCTTGGTCAGACCATCTGACAAACAAAGGATTTAGTGAGCCGCTGCCTATAGGGTTGGCTCCAAAACAAATCACATGCCTGTCTACATCTGACACCATGACTTGTAATGCAGCAGTAGGCACATCACTTGCCCCAGAAACTGCTGTTAAATTAACCGCTCTGGCTCCTGTGCCTCCGCTTTCGTCCCAAAAATACACGCCACCAGCACGAACATTAAACAAAAGATCATCTGCAAACGAATCTTGAGAATANAGTCTTAACTGGTTTGTTGAAGACANNGCTGTACTAGAACTCCATGTTCCTGCATTCCAAGCTCCAACACCCCAACCTGTNCTTTCCAACCAAGCATTAAGACCAGTATTTATCTGGTATGCCCCAACAGTCGAAGANCCACCATTNCCAGAATCGCTACTATTGGCTGTTACAGCCGTCCCGTCTGTGTCTTTGGCTGTGATTGTGTAAGCATTTGCACTGGTNANAACNTNTANNTGNTATTCTTGATTTAACACTGTAGCTGTTATATTGCCACCAAGACTTGCTGCATCAGAAAACGTTACAAAATCGTTAGCTACCGCTCCATGCCCTGTATCAGTTACTGTAACTGTAGACGAACCATTACTTGCAGCAAACGTCACATCTCCTGCGCTAGTGGTTGCTCTAATCGGAGTAACGTCATTAAAATCAACGCCCTCATTAATATAAAACTTCAGATTAGTTCCTACGCCAAGATACTTGGTTCCGCTTGAGGAAACCCAATCCATTAAGGAACGAGCAACCCCCTTTATAGATGCAGAAACGTATTTCTGCCAACCGCCTATCTTCTCAGGCTTGCCTTTCCTAAACCTG
>FUFK010058646.1_pt1 | contig 33752 bp, 44 predicted proteins | sample 1021851 | NCBI WGS metagenome assembly FUFK01 (sample SAMEA51879418, study PRJEB19060) | metagenome | reverse complement strand
TGATTGGTTGAAGTTAAATCCGTTCAAGTTGAATGCCATTGTACAGATACCCATAGAGGTTAACCATACACAAACAACTGGGAACACTGCTAAGAAGAAGTGTAGAGAACGAGAGTTGTTGAATGATGCATACTGGAAGATTAATCTACCGAAGTATCCATGAGCAGCAACAATGTTGTATGTCTCCTCTTCTTGTCCGAACTTATAACCGTAGTTCTGGGACTCATCCTCTGTAGTTTCTCTGATTAGAGATGAAGTAACTAAAGAACCGTGCATTGCACTAAAGAGTGATCCCCCAAACATACCTGCTACACCTGCCATGTGGAAAGGATGCATTAGGATGTTATGCTCAGCTTGGAACACGAACATAAAGTTAAATGTACCTGAGATACCTAAAGGCATACCATCAGAGAAAGATCCCTGACCGAATGGATATACTAAGAATACTGCGAAGGCAGCAGATACTGGTGCTGAATATGCTACACATATCCATGGTCTCATACCTAGTCTGTATGATAATTCCCACTGTCTACCCATGTAGGCAGAGATTCCGATTAGGAAGTGGAAAATAACTAACTGGTAAGGACCACCATTGTATAACCACTCATCTACTGTTGCTGCTTCCCACATTGGGTAGAAGTGTAGACCAATAGCATTAGATGAAGGAACAACTGCACCTGAGATGATGTTGTTACCATACATGAATGAACCTGCAACAGGTTCTCTGATTCCGTCGATATCGACTGGAGGTGCTGCAATGAATGCAACGATGAAGCATGCTGCTGCTGTTAGCAAGCATGGGATCATAAGGACACCAAACCAACCAACATATAGTCTGTTGTTTGTTGATGTTACCCATTCGCAGAACTCAGGCCAACCTGCTAGGAGACCATTCTGTCTGCGTGATAGATTTGAAGTTGTCATTAGGACGTGTTTAAGTAGGGCACCAAGGGTAGATGCGAAACTTATTTCCTGTAATCCCTCACTACAGGATAAAAAGACTAATTATTATACTGCCTACAGAGGTCTTGGTTGGGAGCAGTCTAAATGGGAGGGCGATCCGTTCGAGTCCCAAATAAATTGTTAGGATTACCTCACATTATTTATTATAAAGAAATGTTAAGTGGTCTGTCAACTCTTCGGAAGCCTGTCACTGTCTAACATTCTTTTCACATAATGAGAAAAATTCCAACCCCAACACCATTTTATTTTTTTTCTCATATATTCTGAAGAATAAATTGACAAGACTAATTTTTTACCAACTTTTTTTGCAGTAGGGCAAAACACTAATTGATTTTCTCCACCATCTTTGTCTATCATCTTCTTCAACATCTCAGAGTGAATATTTAAAGTATTAATATTAATGAATTGATAGTCATCATCTATTTTTGTCATGGGTCTAATTTCTGATAATAAATTCCTACACTCTTGATATATTTCAGTCATTGTCGTTTTTTTTGTAAACTTACCTGCTTGTGGGTGTAATTTTTTTCGATTAATTTTTGCTCTATCTCCAATAAAATCAATATCCATTTTTGTCCAATCTGGAAATATATTCCATTTTAAATTTTTCATATTCGCAAACTGTTTTGCAGCATCAAATGATATTTGATCTCTGTTAGGACCTATCAAAGAATAATGCCACCATAGATCATGAAAATGAAACATCTCTTCAGATATTTCTCTCCAAATACATGCCAATACTGGTGAAGAATATTGGTCAAATTTATATCGACCTCTTTTCTTTCCTTGATGTTCCTCATCATACAATGCTTTTGTTATATCAATAACATCTTGTTTAGTATTAAAAGCACATGCAAAACCTTCCATGACTTCATTATGATAATTGTATCTATGAGGGTGAAGCATATGAGAAAGTTTTTCTTCGCTTAATATTTTCTTACATCTTTGCACCCACTTTTTTGTGTGTTTATAACAACCATCAATCCATACTGTTTTTGTGCCTACAGGGAATACTTTATGTGGATTTATTTTCACAAATGAACTTAATCTTCTCGGACATGGATGATCTATCGGTATTGGTCTGATATCCCATGGTTCTGGAACATCCACAGTTCCATCTGTAAAACAAACATAATAAACATCAGGATCGTAATAATTATCATGAGGTATTGTGTCATATCCATTTGTTATACATGTATAAATTACCATCTTATTTCTATAATCAAAATTATCTCTTAATTTTTTAAGTTCTTCAGGTGAGAAACGAAACCTTCCATATACCCTCTGTGCAGAAACATCATCAAATTTGTAGTCCCAAATCACAGCAGTTTCAAGTTCGGGTTTACCTATGACAAAAGAATTAGTTATGTAATCCGTTCCTGTTTGATAATTCCATTTAAGATCTATGTTAAACTTATCCGCTATTTTTTTTATAGATTCATATGGATCACCAGTCAAACCTGTTGAGTATCGACCACCTTTACCTTCATTTAAACTCCAATATTCATCTGGGGTTGTAAAATTTTTTATTACCTCATGCCACGGAAACATTTTATATTTTAATTCAGATGTTTGTAAAGCAATACCACATGCAAGTTGATCTCTTAAACAACCTTCTTCATATAAATCCCACCAAATTTCATTAAAATAACTTACATCACCTTGTCTCCACATTATTGTACATAAAGGCGTGACATAAGATTTGTAATTATGTGAGTCATCTTCAAAATATCCCATTTCTTCTAACAATTCAATGAATTCATCAAGTTCTTTTTCAGTTGTAAATCCTCTATGTAAATATTCAGCACACTCTTCTAAAAAAGTATGTTTATGTGGATGTTGCATCAACACTACATCATGTTCTGAAAAAATTTTTTCACTATAATTAATAAAATTTTCATTTATTAAAGGTGTCATTGTGGCATCAATGTAAACACTCTGTTCAAAAGGACAAAGTATTTTATTCATTCTTGATGACCAGACAGGATCATCATCATTTATGTATTCATCGCCATGTATAGGTCTTCCTTCCCATGGACTGGGAGGATTTTCCATTCCAAAAACAATATATGTGTGTCCCTCTGGCAACTCAGTTGGTAAATTTTCGACGTAATTATTTGTATTGCAAGTGTAGATAATCATAATATGTTATAAACTCTCATATAGAATGCATGAAAGGGATATGAAGTATATAGTTTAGGATTTAAACCAGTTATTTCACTTAATTCTGAAAGTAATTTATCAGTTTTCAAATATTGTTTTTTATCTCCATTTTGTGGATGCATACCTCGACGACCTATTTTATTATAAAAACCTAATGGCACACCAGTATCATTTCTAATTTCAAAAACAGATGGTAATTGTATACCAGATTCTTTGAGAGCAACATCAAATGAAATTTGATCTCTATTACATCCTACAAGAGACCACTCGTACCATAATTTATTGAATTTTGTCATCTCATCACTCATTGTGCGATACACGATAGTTCCTAAAGGACTACCATAAGTTCTGAAGTTATAATTTATTTTTTTTAATTTTTTTGTTAACAAAATAGCATCTTCATATGTAAAAAAAGCACATGTAAATCCTTCAAGAATTTCATCAAAATATGAAAATTTACCTGCATGTCTTAACATAGTAAAAGGGAAACAACCCTTTGCTTTTTCAATAAATTCTTTAGTATGTTTATAACATCCATCTATCCACACTGTATGTGTCCCATTCGGGAACCATAGATGAGGATTTGCTTTAGGGTAGAAAGATAATCTTCTGGGACATTTAATATCAACATTTAGTTTTATGTACTCCCATGGTTCTATTGATGTGTCTACAGTGCCATCATGAAAACATACATATCTGACATCAGGATCATAATAATTGTCTTTTGGAAATTCATCATAACCATTAGTGATGCATGTATATACTGTAAGATTTTTTACTTTATCATTTAATTCAAAAGGCATATATTTTACACAGGCATACATTTTATTTGCACCATCATCAAATAAATTTTTAAGTGAATCTACAATTTTTATTTGATCATTTTTTGTAGGTATGGGTTTCATATCATATGCTTCACAATAATTTTTAACCCTAGTTGATCTTTTCATATCAATTTTTGGAGAAACTTTTGTGATATTAAAATGCAAAGGTGCTCTATATTTTTTTGACATTACAAATTCAGCAACAGAACTTGATACCTGATCTCTAGTGACACCATTCATATACCACTTATGCCATAATTCTGACCACTCATTTACCTCTGGTGTTAGTCTTCTCCAAATAACACTATTAATTGTTTGTATATAATTTTTTAAATTAAAATTTATTTTTTTTATAGACTTTGCCATATTCATTATTTCTTCTTCACTTGACCATCCCTGTGAATACAATTTACTAAACTCTGTAACTATTGATCTTTGATCAGGATGTTTTTGCATGACTAAATCATGATCCTCAAAAATTTTTTTTGAATATGATATTAACGACTCTTCTATTTTGTATGATGCATCTACCCAAACCGTGCATTCATTTTTGAAATAATGATGAGGTAAATGTTTTGGATAATATGATCTTCTAACAGGACATTTTATATAATCCTTATTAATCCTTTTATATTCCCAGTTTTCAGCAGTAGGTTTTAAACCGTCCCAGAAGCATATGCACCTCACCCCTTTTGGAGCATCACTTAATTTATCATAACCGTTAGTTATGCTAGTATAAAATATCATCCATCTGCATTTTTTAAGATCCTATTTGTCACGTCACCTGGCTCTCTTACAAACCAACCCGTTGCAATATACTTCGATTTATCACCAGTCAAAAAAGAACCCCTATGCATATGTGTATATGCTGCTGGCCAAATAACAACAGTTCCCGTTGTGGGATGAAAAGTTTTTTTCTGATGATAAAAATCTGTCCCTCCTCCATTCTCTACAGGTATATCATTTAAGTAAATCATCCAAGTTAAAACTCTATCTCGATATAAGAAAGCACCATTTTCACAATGCCATATATGATAACCACCACCAGGATCTGTGCGTTGTATTTTAGCAGTCCATGAAGATACGGGATCCATGTTGTCTAGAATACCTGTGTATTCTTTTGCATACTCTTCAAATGCAACTCCAACAGTTTGATTAACTTGCATTGCCAAACCAGCATCACAAACCTCCAAATATAATTGATGATCTTTTCTTCCCATACCACCATTTTTAAATTGATCTTTACCTTCATTCGTTGATCCTTGTTCAAGTCCTTCAGAAATATCTTTTTTTACATACTTCAAAGCATAAAAATGTTCAAAAGAATCAATTACTTTTTTACAAAAATCCTTTGTAACTAATCCTTCCCATACACCTATGTGATCGTAAATTTTCATTGTTGTTTCAATTGTTCCTGTGCTTGTTGTAAGTATACTTGAGGTGGTATTCTCCCGCAATACTCATCTAATTCCATAATTTGATTTATATCCTGATTAGGTCCCTCTTTCATCCAAAAATCCGCTAAAGCATTTCTACTATCTTTATGAAATATATCAATGTGTTCTGTGTGTATTGCTGATCCTAAATCTAATCTATAATTAAAAAATGCTGATGAGTATGCCTTACCACTATCAAGAATTAAATCCTCCGAAACTGCTCTCGGTCTTATATTTTGATCTATTTTCCATTGATGACCTCTCCTATGCAACTTAATAAGTTTTTTTGCATGATGTCTTGTAATTAAATAACATGCAGCAGAAAAATCATTTATAAATCTAGCATGTAGTTTAAGTGTGATACCATTTGGATTTATTATTGTCATCTGAAATACATCGAAGTTGATTGGTAATCTTTTTCTAATATCTTTCCAAGTAAAATTCCAATATGCTGCTTGTTGTAGTTCCACATCATCTTCCATAATTATTATTTCATCTAGATCAGTTTCATTAACAAAATATTCGATAGCATTAAGATGAGACATCACACATGCACACTCACCTTCATTCATATTATGAGGCACCTGTCCTTTTAAATATTCTTCATATTCAACACCATCTATACCTGATATTCTTACATGATCTTTAATTCCCCAATATTCTAATTGTTTTTCCATATACTCTCTTCTATCTGGAAATCTATTTAAATTAATCCATAATACTTTTGGAAAATCTTTTAATTTATGAAGACCTTTATTTTTATCCAATAGTCAATCCTCTACTCTTTAAATATTCTTGTTCCTTATAATACTTTATCAACCCTTCAGGACCTTTCACTCTTAAAGTTTCCCATGTGTCTCTATTTTTTTCAATGTACGGATTATTAAACCAAGAATTAGATGTTCGTCCATGTTCCATATGGTAAACAAAATCATCTATTCTTCCAACACTAGTCAACATAGAGAAACGATAATGTCTTTCATCATCTTCATAACCATATGCAATAAAATTTTCATTTTCCATTCCCCATTTTTTATATTCTTCAGTATTGAAAAATTGACAGAACCCAAATTTAGCATCCCACTTTCTATAATTTTTAAAAGAATCAAAATTAAAATTACTATTGATAAAATTAGTAACCTCAGAATCATTTGTATTTAATTGAAACTGCCAATCACCCATGCCATATGGATATACAACATTTACAGTTCCATTTATTATTTCATCTCTTGATCTGATGTATGAAGTTTTAGGTAACAAAATATCAGAATCATAATTTACAACGACTGGTGTTTTAGTCATCATAATCATGTCATTTAATATTTTTGTCCTATGAAAAGTATACTCGGATGTTTTTTCATACACATAATTAAGATCCTCAATAGCACCACCAACAGCATCTTTTATAATTCCTAATGCAGATCTCTCAAATATTTTTTCTTCATCACACTCCTTTACAATCACAGTAGTTTTAAAATTACGAAGAAGATATATCATAGAAGTTATAATATTTCTCATTCGATCCTGACTTTCAATTCTAAGAGGAACTATAAAAGTTACATCACTTAAATCTTCCCTTTTTACATCAAAAATTTCCATTATATAACCTCCCAATTATCACAATAAAGATCAGAGGTATCATGATGCTTAGTGTATCCAGTGCCAAACCATTTCTTAGGTGCAATGATTCTTTTCTTTTTATTTTCACACAACCATGATCCCCACCATGAAAATGAAGAATTAGCAATTATAAAATCAGAACATAAACTCATCATACAAAGATCTGCAACATTATCCCCACCTTCTGATACTAAAAATCTATCATCTTTAAATTGCTCATTACACCATTCAGGATCATCAGAAAAAATAATTACGACTCTATTTGAATCGAACATTGATAACGCCTCATCATAATATTCTTTAGGACATGGAGGATGATTATCACAATTTGTGATGTAGTCTGTTCTACGAACATGTAACGCTATTGGATCTTCTACTTGGTTTATCATGTCCTGACATGGACTGACAATTTGATTTTTAAATTGAAAATCCTCTCTTACTTCTTTTTCTATATGATTGAAATATTTTGTAGATTGTAAATAGGCATAAATGTTATGTCCATCTGGCATATTGTTAAATAAATTTTCATCAAAATGAAAGTGTGCCTCTTGAACGTAAGGACCTGGTATTTCTTTTATATTTTTAAGACCTGTTAATTTAAATGCTTCAAACAATTGATGATCATGCCACTCATCTTCAAAGTCACTAGCAGGTATAGCCCAATCATATCCTTTGTGTTCTGCTATACCTCTAAGTCCAGCATACTGGAACATTTGATTTCCAAGTCGTCCATGACGACCTAAATGATTAAATCCAATCATGTTTTCTTTTCAAATAATCAATTTCAGTTGGTAAAAGATGCTCAAAAGTTCTTTGAGTTTGATTTTTATGCTCACGATTTGATATATGATAATCGTGTAAAATCGCTGGTTCTCCATGATATTTATAGAGTCTATAATACATATCACAATCCATCAACATGGTAATTTCCTCATCAAAAAATTCATTCAAATCCTTTCTTAAAGCAAGAATAGATGGAGAACTAAGTGTGTTTACACCCTCTAATAATTTGTCATTATAATGAGGTATTTTTGGATTGTAATGTGATTGTCCATCATTAAGAGTGTGAGCATAACCTGTGACTGCCCACTTGACATCATCTGTAAATGTTTTATCAAGTTGCTCTGTCAAATTTGATGTAAGAATAAAATCGTCTGAAAATAATACCTTCAAAATTTCACCTTTTGCTTTACGCATAGCGTTGTTTGTATTAGCAGATATATTTCCTTTATTTTCTTTATTTTTTACATAAACTATATTAAGGACATCAGCATACTCATCACACGCATATCTAACTTTATTTGAATCAGAATGATCACTTATTGTGACATCAAAATTTTTATACGATTGCTGTGACAATGCATAAAAAATATCAAATAAAAACTGCTGGCATCTTGGGTTTCCATCATGAGTCGGAATGCAATAACTTACTCTCATTGTACTAAGTCTAAGACTGATAATGGGATTCTATTACTAATTAGTTTTTCGTAGTCTTTATGTAATTCACATCCTATATAATATCTTCCCAATTGTCTTGCTACCATTCCAGTAGTGCCTGATCCCATGAAAGGATCTAATACAATGTCACCCTCCTCGCTTCCTGCTTTAATACAGGGTTCAATCAGGTCAGGTGGATATGTTGCGAAGTGTGCTTCACGATATGGTTTATTTGTTACTGTCCAGACAGATCGTTTATTCTTTGTTGGATATGATTTTGTAAGACCTGAATGTGGTTGTAGTCCTGTTCCCTCGTTGTGATATTTTCCGTTTGTTCTATCTCTTGTTCCCCAATCTTTTGCTGGTTCTTTGATTGCTTCATTATTATAAAAATAATTTTTGTTTTTACTGAATAAAAAGATATATTCATGTGCTTTTGTACATCTATCTTTCACACTCTCTGGCATTGGGTTTGGTTTGCTCCATATTATGTCCTGTCTCAAATACCATCCATCATTTCTCATTGTGAAAGCAAAGAGCCATGGGATTCCAATGAGATCTTTTTCTTTTAATCCTTCAAATTTATTTCCTCGTTTATTGCATTCTTGTGGTAGATCTTGTGTCGTTTTACTCACAGATTGTTTAGGGTATGATTGTCCTTTGCCAGGTCTGTAATTATAGTAACTATCGCCAAGATTAACCCAAAGAGTTCCATCATCTGTGAGCACATTTCGCACCTCTTTAAAAACTTTTACTAATGAATCAATGTATTCTTCTGGAGTTTGCTCCAATCCAATTTGATCATCTTCTCCACCATAGTCCCTTAGTCCATAGTATGGGGGAGATGTAACACAAGTTCTTACTTTAACATTTATTTTCTTTAATGTTTCTCGACAATCCCCATATAATATTGTATCTCTCATAAGTCAAGAAGTAATTCAAATGCTTCACAATTGTAACTTCTTAACTTATTTCTCAATTCATTTGAAATGTCATTGTGTATATACCATTCTTCCATGACGCAATTATTATTTCTTAAATTACAACCAACCAGATCATATTCATACTTATAAAATATATCTCTATGATCAAACTCACCACCCCATTGTCTATATGCGTCGTGTTCATATGTAATACAATTAAATTTTAATTTATCAAAAGGAAATTTTTTTAAACATTCTAATGTAGCTGCTGGTGGTTCTAAATCAATAGAAAGATAATCGAGATGTCTTGGTAGATTGAGTTCGTCTATATGAGAAACATAATCAAAATTAATTGCGTCATCTTTATACATCTTTGTTAGAGGTCTTTTACCATTCCACATATCTGCAAATTCACTTTCAAGTTCTATAGATAATCCTCTCCACTCAAAATGTTCTTCTAATAACCATGTATTGTTTCCTATGAAAGGTTGTCCACCACCTATCTCTATAAATGTGCCATTGTCTTTACCATCATTCACAACCAAAGCAAAGATATCTTGCCACACCTGTGAGTAATTTTTTTTAATATTTTTAAGTGATTCAGGTTTTATCTTTAGGAATTCGTAATCCTTTTGAATGTAGTTTGTTTGACACTGACTTTGAAATGGCATTTTTCTTTACATCCTGTTGAATTTTTCTTGTCAATCTTGGGACAACATCGTTGTCACTATGAAATTGTTTTGCAATCTCATAGTTTTTTTCTATGACATCTTGCTTACTATTATAGTAGTCTTCACTAATAAAGTCCATGATATCAACCAACTCTGACACATTATCAAAAGTTATAACTCCATCCATATCAAACCACTTACTTAAATTTGGACAACCATAATAAATTGGAATTGTTTTACTAGCGAAACAATCAATTATTTTTTCAGTAAAATAATTATCTTGTTTTGAATTCTCGACAGCAACATGAAACATTGCATTTTCAAAAAAATCATTTCTTTCTGGATAAAAAGGTGGAGATAGATGTTGATATATTTCTATATCATTTAATGTTGTGTCAATATTTTTTAAGTATTCGTATATTGATAATCGTAATCTATGCCCCTTAGTGTGATTTTTACTACTCGTGACAAAAGTTAAATTAGGTTTTTTATTTAATTTTAAATTTTTAAAATCTAACCAAGATGATCCCCATTCAAAAAGTTCTGCTTGGGGATATTTTTTAATGATGCTTTGTGTAAAAGTAAATATTCTATCAAATTCATATGAATTCTTTAATGCTCCCTCATTAATTGTCGGTGCGACTGCAAAAGGTTCTGCTAAAAACAATATCTTATAATCTGCTTTAGGGTCAAAAGATAAATTGTCAACTGATATACTTACTTTACAATCAAAATCTAATCCTTTTTCCTGCCAAGGATTCCACCACAGGGTTTGTATACTTGCTTTCATCTTATATCTTGAAAATGATAATGGAATCCAAATGTCTCAATACCTTTGTGTTCAGGACATTCAACCTCTTTTGAGAAACGTGCTGCAATCTCTACAGGAGCAAAAACACATCCTTGCTGTTCAAAGATATGTCTATTATGGACACAAATGTTTCCGTCTTCGTTATATAGGTTTGCATTCATGTGTTTGTAAAAATTACCTTCGTTTACTTCCCAAGGAACCTCTACAATTTTAGGAACATTTAAAAGCTTCCTGCTGCGTAGCGAGCAACCTCCATTTCCCACTCGTTGATTCCTACCCCATGGATCAAGGTAGGCAGTTGGGTCATCTCTCCATGGTGCTCCAATATAGTCATACTGTAACCATGTGTCATCCCAAAGCCAAGGGCGTATAACATAACCGTCAGGATGAATGAGAAGACTGTGTGTTGTCTCCACATGGTTACAGAGATTATAAATGCAATAGAAATTAAAATCATTGATCGATTGAATTGGATAGACTTCTTCGTAAGTTGCTTGTTCGCATATACCTTCTGGTTTTCCTTTACTACTTAAAAATTTAACTGCTCCCCATTTAATTTGTTCACAACTTTTATTTACTGCATGAACAGCCTCTGGTATATCCAGATCAGCGAGCATCAATAGAGTAACATCAGGAATGTTTTGCACTATGCACTGCCCTGTTGAATACTGAATATAAGTCTAACAAATTATCATCTAAATTTCTACTGTTGATATACAAATCCTCATTGTTTGCAAGCAATGTTTTATTGACATCAGCAAAATCATCAACCCACAAAACAGGGTAGTTTTTATATAACTCTTGTAAGTAGTTATTCTTTTTCATAATTGGAACTCTTTTCAAATATAAGACTTCCCAATTTCTGTGACAATCCACACCGTTACCTTCAGGACATATCATGAATTTATGCTCTAATATTTCTTGGCAATAAATGTTGTATGGTACACGTTTTCCAACAGTTGCAAAAGTTTTATCTTCAAATATTTTTTTAACGTTTCCCCTTTGACTTAAATTAGTATGTTCTGAATGATTGATGTAAAGAAGTTTTTTAGGTTTTATATTTTTTTTCATAGACATTTTTAAAATTGATAATCTATGATCATCATTGTGTATAACCCTTTGCACACCATAAGGAAAAGGATGAACTTTACCACCAAAACCTATAGCATTTACACCGTATATTGCCTTTACATTATCAGGTATTTTATCATGGATATCATCTGTTATTGGTGTGTCTTCGAGGTTGGTGAATATAATAAAATCGTTGTCAGGATAATTAGCAAGGGTATCAAGTAAATCATTAGTCTCAAACAAACCGTCGATCCACTTTTGGTCTTGAACATTGTCTACCTTTATTGGACGTTTATATAATCTGATGTTATCAATAAACAATGTCATTAATTTTTTAGTGGGTGTAAAATTTTTGGTGCCTTTCATAAAAGCACCTGGCACCCCACCTATACATCCCGATTGATCTCCAAAAGAATAATCACAGTGATTAGATACTGCTACACCATCAATAATATTCATGAGTATGTAAATAGAAATTCATTTACTAATTTCTCTGCTAATTGTTTACCAAATTTACCAGTTAGATATCCCCCTACAGGATCTAATTTGGTCATGTAAGCATCAAAGTCCTTATATGTTGATGTTTCCAGTCCATTTGGATTAAATTCATTCAACATCTCAGCATATTTATCGAGGTATTTTTTAAACATCGATAGATAAGCATTGACCTCTTCAGGTTTACAATATCTAACAAATATATTCTTTGAAAAATGATTACCCATTTCAAAAAATCTATATTTACCATCATCTTTTGGTAGATCATCAATAGAAAATAAATATTTTTCTTTTGGATGTTGAAAGTCAAATACTATTATGACTTTTTTATCACTAAACTTCATAAGATCCATACCAAAACATGGTAAGTTGGAACCTGTTTTTGGATATATGATTGTGTTATAGATGTCCTCATTTTTACCCTTGATCAACACCTCTCTCATCTTTATAAAATGAGGATGATCATAATGTTTGGCAATTAACTTTGTTCCTTTACCAGACCAATCTGCCCATACATTTCTTTCTCGTACATTAAATTTATTTTTAACAGTGTCAATATAATCCTGCCAAATTGATGTCATTGAAAAACCACTCATTTTATAAACCTCTCTAATTTATTTTGATTTTCTCTAATGTATTTTGGAAAGGAATCATCAATTGATATTGCAGTGGGTTTATATAACCAATCTCTTCCAAAAGGGTCAACACCATTTGTTATTCTTTCCTCCATTGACTCTCTATATACTTGTAAATTATTTTCTTGATGCTCATATGCATCCATTTTTGCCCTTACTGTATCAGCGTCACCAAAGAAACTCCAATGCCATCCAGCATTATCAACTCTCCAAGAACTTTGATGTGATTGTCTTAACTTATCAATACTCATACTTTTAAGCATTTTCATATTACATACTCTACTTCCCATCCATTCTTTTTCACATAATAAATTTAAGTAATAATAAAATACAGGACCTACACATACATAATGGTTATTTGAATCAAACCATTCATCAATATTTTCAAGAACTTTTGGATTTGCAATCTCATCAGCATCACTAGTTAAAATAATATCATCATCATTTGCTACATCTAACAATCCATAAATTGCAGAGTCTTTATGAAAACATGCTCTTTGATAATGTAAAGGAAGTTGATATATATTTTCCTCCTTCATACTTCTATGATAAGGAACACCCTCCCAATACTTCTCTAAAGTTTTATTATCATCAACTGTGACATGATGAATTATTTTATGTTCCCATCTTTTAAATCTTTCTTTATTTTCACCATAAAATAATGGTTTAGGTTTACCAGTGAATGTTATGTTTGCTTCATTTATAACAAAGTAATCTACTACATCTTCAAGGATATGCATCCTTAGTTCTAAAAGATCTAATTCATTATAAAAAGTAAATGTGTCAAATATTTTCATAGTTCATAATATAATCACGTTGCTCATTTGTATTTTTCCAATCACCTGGTTTTAGATAATTACTCAAAGGCATACAATGTACCCTGACATCTGTACTAATTAACATCATGTAATTTAAGTGTTCTGATATCATTAAATCACTACAATAAAAATTTTCAACCTTTTCGCTACATAACGCAGCAGAAACTGCAAAAGTTCCTACACCTGAACTTGCAATATTTTTTGCTGACAGTAATGTTCCAAAATCTTCTTCAACAGATTTAGACTGAACAGTCACTCTAGGATCTTTTTTTAATTCTTCAACAATGGGATTATAATTATCAGGTTCGGTTACAATGTATGATCTCGGATATAATTCCAATAATTCTTTATAAAAACATAAAGGATTAGGAACATAATTAGTAGGATTACCAACCCCTTGGTCAAAAATATCTCCAGACCTAATGTGAATAACAAGAGTATCGTCAGGAACAGAAATTTTCGGTACTTTGAGATGTGGTGCGACATATTTTTTACATACTCTACGCATGTTTCCATAGATGTAATCGGTGTCTGTTTCGATTTCCTGATGTTCACCTTCCCAGTAGAACCATTTGCTTTCATATATTGTAGAACTTTTTCCAAACGACGTTTTGTATTTAGAGATAATTTCATGATCGATACTCTCAAATGTGTCCTTTCTCGCTTCAGCCACCATGGTGCCCAATGCACATTGTTGTATGTTATTTCCTAATCTTCCATACCAATGAGAAATTTTAATTGTCACGTAACCAATCCATAATATTAACAGTTGGAGTCCACCCCAACAGAGACCTAGCCTTGGAATTACATGCTAAAGTTTCTCGGCACTCGCCAGGTCTCTCCTTAATATATATCTGGTCATCAGATATGATATCTGCGAGTTCTTGTACAGAGTAATTTACCCCTGTACCAATATTAATTATTTCATTTGATACATCATTCATACATTTAATATTTGCATCTACAACATCATCAACATGAGTGAAGTCTCTTCTCTGTTTACCGTCGCCAACAATAGTTAAAGACTCACCACTTTTTTTTTGTTCTTGAAATAATCCAACCACAGGTGCATATGCTCCTTTGAGTGGTTGTCTATCACCATATACATTAAAGTATCTCAGAGTTATAGTATCAAGACCAAATAATTCTGAATACATGCGACATAATTCTTCTCCTGCTACCTTTGAAACAGAGTATGGATTTAAACAATCAGTTGGCATTGTCTCAACCAGTGGTGGTTCATTTTTTAAACCATATGAAGATGATGTACTTGAGTAAATAACTTTTTTTACACCACATTCCCTTGCTGCTTGCAATACATTAGCAGTCCCTAAGACATTTACATCAATACATTCCAATGGATTTAGTAAAGCAGGTTGTATTCTAGAGTGAGCAGCAAGATGAAATACATAATCAACTCTTTTCATACAATTTTTTAAAACTTTGTATTGCGAAATACTTGCTTTTACATTGTACGCTTTATCATTCCAATAAAATTCTTCATTACAAGTTGAAGATTGATCGTCAATACATGTGACAATATGCCCAAGATCTATTAACTTATCAACAAGATGAGAACCTATAAATCCTGCACCGCCTGTAACTAATAATTTCATATTTGAGATGACACCCATTCATATGTTCTTTTTATACCCTCTTCAAGAGTCATTTTATAATCCCACCCTAATTTTTCACGAATAAGATCATTGTTTGAATTACGACCTCTAACGCCAAGAGGTCCTTCAATATGATTTTTGTTTATTTTCTTACCTGCTACCTTTGCAGTAACATCTACAAGTTGATTTATAGTGACCATTTCTTCCGAACCTATGTTTATGGGTTCTTGGAAATCTGATTGCATTAATTTAAAAGTGGCATCTACACATTCTTCGACGTGGAGGAATGATCTAGTTTGCTCTCCATCTCCCCAGACATCGATGGTTCCATTATCGGGACAGTTCGCCACTTTTCTACAGATTGCTGCGGGAGCTTTTTCTCTCCCACCTTGCCATGTTCCTTGTTCTCCGAAGATATTATGGTAACGAGCAATCCTAATAGGAATATTATGGTTGCGATTATAAGCGAGATATAACCTCTCGCTAAAAAGTTTTTCCCATCCATACTCGGAGTCTGGGTTAGCAGGGTAAGCGGATTCTTCACGGCAGTCTGGGTTGTTAGGGTCTAATTGATTATGTTCTGGATACATACAGGCAGAACTGCTGTAGAATATCTTAGTTTTATTTACCTTATATTTTTGATTATAATCATGCTGACATTTTAAAACGTTGACATTAATAGATACAGAATTATGCATTAAATCTGCATCATTTTCTCCTGTAAATACAAATCCTGCACCACCCATATCAGCAGCAAACTGGTATATTTCATCAAAAGGTTCAATCATTTTATAAGGTATTTCATTATAATAATTACCTTGCCAACCTTTAAATTCTAAAACCTTTTTAACTCTTGTTATGTCTGTTAAATTTTCTATAACGAATTCATCTGCTTTTGATTTAGAAAATTCTGGCATTTTTAAATCAGCACCTCTGACCCAATAACCTTTCTCTTTGAGTTTTGTTACCATGCGATTTCCTATGAAACCACCCGCACCTAAAACAAGTGCTTTTTTTTCAGGATAATTCATTTTTGATGTACTCCTCAATAATGTCGTAAATGTAATCAAGCATTGGAACTGTAATTACTGGCGATGTCCCTATGAAAAAAACATCATCCAAAACTCTAGAAGCGTTTGGATAATTATCTGGATTACCCAAACCTTTATATGCAGGATGTCTTAAAATATTTCCTGCAAAATAATTTCTGGTTTGGACTCCTTTACTTTCCAAATACTCTACCAATTTATGCTTGTTACCTTCATAAATTATAGGACAACCGAACCATGATGTCTCGGCATGTTCATGTTCTTGAACAACCCTACAACCAGGTATTTTTGAAAAGATCTGACTCATGGCATCATAATTCATTCTACGAACATGATGGATCTCAGTTTGTTTCTTAAGTTGTATTGAACCTATTGCTCCCTGTAAATCGGCAGGTTTTAAATTATATCCTTGAACACCAAAAACATATTTGTGATCTACATCCTTATCATACCCCTCCAACCATCTATCAAATCTCTGACCACATACACCATTAGGTAATTTGTTCTGTGCTCCTACACAATAACAACCTCTTCCCCACCATGCATAGGATCTAGCGAGTTGAACCACCTCTTCGATATCAGAAGAGACCATACCTCCCTCAATAGTTGTGATGTGATGTGCTGGATAAAAAGAACATGAAGCAGCGACTGCATTCTTTGTAAGATAACTACCTTTCCATTTACTTCCTAATGAATCACAATTATCTGCTATGTATTCTAAGTTATTTGAATCAATAATATCTTGAAATTTATCAAAGTCATAAGGGTTGCCTAAGACAGGTGAGGAAAATACTGCAACTGTTTTTTTAGTAATTTTATTTTCTAATTCATCGAGATTCCAATTTAAATCATTCCAATCCACATCAACAAAAACTGGTTTCAATCCATTTTGAATGATCGGGTTTATTGTTGTAGGAAATCCACAAGCACATACTATAATCTCATCATTATCTGCCCATCCAAAATATTTTTTTAGTGCAGCAATCATCACAAGGTTTGCAGATGATCCACTATTAACCATCACGGAGTGTTTAAAATCAAATCTTTTTGAAAACTCTCTTTCAAATTTATTTACCTTCTCACCTGCTGGCAACCATTTACCAGTGAGAAGAGATGATATTGCAGCAGTTGGTTCCTGATCATCCCAATAAGGACCTGCATATAAAATCTGATCACCAGGTTTCCAATCTTGATTAGGTAAGTAATCAAAAAGTTCATAACCTGCTTTTTTTAAATTGACAATAAAGGTGCCAATATGATCTTCTATGCTATACATAAATCTTTCACAATATATTCATTGGATAAATGTTGTTCAAATCCAAGTGATTTAAGTTTTGAAATATCCATCCAAAAGTTTTGAGTTTGAACTGCTTTATGAAAATCAGGAGGTTCCATGTTTAGTAATTCACCTCTTGATCTAGAATAATATTTTGCCAATGTCATCAACTCACTGACTGTCGTTGGATTTCCAGAGCCTATGTTATATATCTCGTTAAAATTACCCTTCTCCATGACTAATTTTATGGCACGACAAACATCTGAAACATGCATTACATCACGAGTATGAGAACCATTATCATATAATTTTACATTTCTATCTGCTTTAAGTTCATCAATCATCCAACCTATTGCATTTTTCTTTCTTGATTGATTGTGATCAGCAGGTCCTAATACATTACATAATCTTAGAATTCTATACTTCATACCATAAGTATTAGCAAATGATTTAATTAAATTTTCTGCACATAATTTTGTTATCGAATAAAACCCAGTCGGATTGCAAACTGAATCCTCATTAGCAGGTAAACTACCCTGACCATATACAAACCATGAAGATACAAAATTAAAAGTTATATCTTTCGACCTACAAAAATCAAGAACCTCACATAAAACCTTTAAATTAGTTTCAACATCAAGAGTTATATTATCATGCACATTGTAATTATCTGTAGTTGATATCATGTATAGGATATCATTGTTTCTTGGAACTCTTTCATTTCTAGATTGTACTTCAACTTGTGAATCATACATCTCTTTGAACTTGCGTCCAATAAAACCACAACCATAAAGTGAAATCATAACTTATCTGTTTTTAAATTAAAAGTTTTGTTTAAATCCATCGTCTTATTCCTTATTATAACTTGATTATTTTCATAGTCAGCAACAAATTCAAGTATATCTTCGTTCCCCCAACACAACTCTTCATACATTGAATTGAGTTTAGACATGTCAGACCATAGATCACTCATTTAACCTCCAAATCTATCAAGATACCAAGTAATAGTTGCTCTGAGACCAGTTTCAAAATCAGTAAATGGTTTCCAACCTGTGTATTTTGTAATCTTACTATGATTCATTCCATAGCGTTTGTCAATACCAGGTCTTCCTTCGTTAATACCAATTAATGTGAGTGGTTTATTAAGCATTTTTAATATCATTTTAGTCACATCTATATTTCTCATCTCACATGATCCACCAATATTAAAATGATCATTAATTATATCCATAATTTCTAAATCCCATATGGCAGCACAATGATCATAAACATATAACCAATCTCTTATTTGATTACCACCACCATGCATGTATGTGATTTTATCATTTAAAGCATTCTTTACGACAAGCGGTATTAATTTTTCTGGATGCTGATGTGCTCCATAATTATTAGAACAATTTGTTATTAAATAAGGAATACCATATGTATTATGCCATGATTTAACCATGAAATCACTGGCAGCTTTTGTTGCTGAATATGGATTACGAGGATCATATGGTGTGGTTTCTTTGAAAAGTTCAGTGTCTTCATATTCAAGTGATCCATATACTTCATCAGTTGAAATATGATGAAACTTTTCCACATCCTTTTTAACACTAGAATTTAATAAATTAATTGTTCCTATAACATTAGATTCTAAAAAAGGTCTGTAGTTTTTAATAGATCTATCAACATGACTTTCAGCAGCAAAATGAAATACCCTTGTTATATTATTTCTTTCAAATATATGTTGCACATGCTGTTCGTTGGAAATATCACACCATTCAAATTTAAATTGATTTGTTTTAGGTATGTAAGATTCATTTGCAGCGTAAGTTAAATTGTCAATAACAAGAACTTCTTCATCAGTATACCTCTTAATATAATGAAGAAAATTACTGCCTATAAATCCTGCACCACCAGTGACTAATAACATTAATTTAAAAAATAATATTTTTCACATTCACGACCATAATCGTCTTCAAGTCTAATAATATCGTCTTCATTACATTCACCAATCTGTGTTTCTATAAATGTAATTCCATTTTTACCACCCGTCAACCTGTGTTTTGATTCACGAGGAATATAAAATTGTTTATCAACACCGATTGTTTCTTCGTAATTATTAACTAAAGCAACTCCATCACCCTGAATGACAACCCAATGCTCTGAACGATGGTTATGGTACTGTAATGAAAACCTTTGATTTGGTTTTACATATATTTTTTTAACACAATAATTATTTTCCTTAACTAAAATCTCAAACCATCCCCACGGACGATCATAATGACGATCCATAATTTATCACATATCTCCTCTATATATCTTACTTTAAAAACTCTTCTTTACAACTAACTAAATTCAGAAAATAATTTAAATTTACCATCAACGTCAAACATTCCTTCTTTGCTTTTATCAACTGGTATATCTGACCAACAACTGCACATAGTAATTTTTGTTTTTAAATTTTTTAAAAAGGCATTATTTACAACTTTACTCATAACATATTTTATTGCATTTGAAACACTGTCAACACATGCTTCAGCAGATGTTCCAATGCCTGTATATACATAATATTCATTTAATTCTTCATGTTCATCCAGACCCTTTATTTTTGATCCTATGCTCCATCTATATGCATAAAAATAAACTGATGGTTTTGATTCATCACTCACTATTCGAGTATCTTCATACTCATCTGTTAAATCTAATATATTCAAATGTCAGAAAATACTTTAAAATTACCACTGTAGTCAATATATCCTGTTGTGCTTATTCCAATTGCTGTTGCACTTGATATTGCGACTTGGCATGATGCCTCATCTGTACCAACACCAGTATAGATTAAATACTCTCCCTTCACTTTGCTTCGCATTTCAAGGCTCCACCCATAACGAGTGCTAAGAGACCAATCATCATTATCAGGATCGGCATAAACTGAGTAAGCAAATATTTCGCTTGAAATTTTTCTACCTAAAGTATGCACTGTTTTTTTAAGATAAGTTGTAATTATTTATCATATGTATCATTTAACTGTTAAAAAATAAAAACCTAAATAAAGCTGAGTAAAAAAGAATTCTACCAATGAAAAAAATATTACTTGCTTCTTTGTTTATGTTTTCTTTTGTCCCTAGTGCTAAAGCAGACATCACCCACAAACTTAGTTCAAGCGTACAATTAACAGTAAATGCTGCTGCAACTCAAGTTGAGCGTATCGGATCATCTTACTCCGTAGTAGGGAATGGTCTTGATAGCACATATGGTACTGGTGACAGTGCTGTAACAAATGGTATCGGTGGAATGACATTCACTTCTGGTGTTGGTACTCCAACCTCAACTACATTCACACAGGATGTACCAGGTGCAAGTTTTTCACTAACTCAAACTCATGTTCAAGGTGATGCGGTATCACAATCTGCACCAACTGTTGGTCAGGTAGGTAATTTCTCAGACCAAGTATCAACAGCATCAGGAACAGCAGGTGATCTTGCAGGTACAATCACATCAAGCGGTGCGGTGACAGTAACTGCTGGTGGTGCAGGTACAGTCGGTACAGGTCAATTTGTGACTGAACTTACTATAAATTAGTAGGTTATTATACGATGAAGAGGGTTTTTATATTATTACTTTGTCTTCCTTCGTCAGTTATGGCAGTCCCCGTGGTGCCCAATTTTACACAGGGTTCCATGACCAGCCACACGGAAACGACTTCGACGGTGACAGAGACCATAAATTCTATGGACTATTCCACAGGTTGGACATACTCGGTAACGGGTACAAATGTTCAACATGATGGAACATCCATATCCCCTGATGCTACATCAAATCAAAGTAATGTATTAAATGGAGTGACTTCGACATGGACAGGTTTAGATACCAGTCAAAAACCAAACTGGAACATAGTAGAAAGTGGTGCAGCGTTTCAATTCACAGAGCACTACAATGGCCCAGGACTTCAGACTCAGACAATAATTCAAAGAGAAACCACCGTAACAAGCATAACAGATACAACTTCAATCTTCAGTCAATAGGGTCATCAGTTCTATCTGCTATTAGTCTTCTTACTATAACTACCCCAGTCTTAGCAAACACAGACGTTGGGGGAGTTTCTGCTACCGCTAATCCAGTCGCCAACTCTTCAGGCTCAGTAACCAATCAGGCAATACAAGTTTTACAAGGACCGTATATAACTAATACTTATGGTAATGGCATACAATGTCAGGGTGCCACCGCCAATATTACACCCTATGTCACTAGAACAGGATCATGGTCTGACCCATACGAATCAATTTTCCAAGATCCCGTGTACGACTTGAGCACTGATGCAGATGGAAATTTAATTAATCCAGGTGGTGTATTATATTATGTTCCTACAAGAACAGGACAAAAATCAAATCAGAATATAAATTTAGGATTCAGTGCAACTATTAGCATTCCTTTAGATAAAGAATTACAAAAACAATGTAAAGAAGCAGCTGCAGCAAATATAAAACTTATGCAACAGACTCATGCTAATAAGAGACTCGACTTTGAGATAGCCAGGTTGAAAAATTGTGGTCAGTTAAAAAAAGAGGGTATAGTATTCCATCCTAAGTCACCTTATTACAGCGTATGTTCTGACGTAGTTCTTGTAAATCCACCTGGTGTTGTTGGAAAACATGTTCATGAAGTTAAATCTACTTCTTCAAAGGAGGTAGACCTCTCGATTGGCGATACTGATTAGTCTTCTTTTCACTTCTGGAAAACTCACGGTGTGTACCTGTTTTCTTTTGGAGAGTAGCGATAGCTTTTTTTACAGCAGGTTTAATTAATCTCAATAAAAATGGTGTTGCTGTAGCTCCTGCTGTTGCAATTATTGCGATTGCTAGTGTCGTGGATGCTTGACCTGTAGAAGGTAAAAATTTTTCAACAGGTGTAGTAGGTTCGTACAATGTTATACAGATTTTACCATCAATACTAAGTTCATGACCTACAACTTTCTCATCACCTGACTGTGTTATATCACCTACTCTTAATTGAGCAGGACCAGGACATGGCACTTCTTCTTCAATTTTTGGTATTGCTGGAACTTCAGGCGTATCTATTTCTGGTGTTTCAGGTGGTTTTACGACTGGTGGAGGAACATCTTGTTGAAATATTAATTTATTAGGTTCATAATCCATCGAATCAAATTTTGGCATTCCTGCATCACATAGTACAACAGTACCATCTTCGTCGTCTGTAGGTAAATTTTCTCTTTTTAATCTTTCATCTTTATGATACTCAACACAACCAGGTAAATCTACTACAGGTGATCCTATATTAACAGTAACAGGAGGAACATTTAAAAATGTAGGTCTTGGTTCAAAAAAATTATATTCAGGTATTCGGGGAACATTAACATTATCAATATTTGCATCCCTTATATCGTTTAATATTATATTAATATCTGGCATTATGTAAATTATTCAATTGATTTATTTAGAATGCCAACTATCATAGTTGAAAATATAATACAGATACGAACTGACGCTTATTATCAATATTAAACACATCAAATTGACTGAGTGTATTACATCAAGGGTAATTAACAATTTTTATTTAAACCCTCTGCCATATTTGCACCAATATCTGCACCTTGATTACCACCAAACATTGCTACCCATCCTGCTGCTACCCATCCTACGAATGGAATAGTGCTAAGAGCAGGTGCTGCTGCTGCACCAACACTAGTTCCTACTATTCTACCTGTTCCTTTTGCAGCACCGACTGCTTCAATGCATGCTTCACTTTTTTGTGTGGAAGAATTTATATCTTTTTCCAATGATTTTGTTGCTGAATCTAACCAAGATCTATGATTTGATACTGAACCACCTTGGTTAATTTGACCATCCATAACATACTCTTCAACAACCTTTTCTGTATTGTCTGCTAGTCCTAAGAAACCACCCTTCTTCTTAACGTCTTTGGTTATATACATGGTCTTAGGATCGTTTGCTTTATATGAAATAACATATCCATCCGTTGATACACTCACTTTGTATGATGTGTAAGGACCTACTGGTGGATTGATGCTTGGTAATGTGGGTTCAGTTTTTCTTGTAGCAAGATGTCCAATCATTCCGATGTGTGACACAGCAAAAAGACTACCAACTATACCAAAAGAAATCCATTTCATGTTGATACCAAAATTTGGTTTTTTATTTACTTTAGGTTCCGCCCCAAACATCGCTTCATCTTGATCCATATTATTTACCAGTGCTCTGAGTTACTATTTTAATCGGAGCTTGTTCTATACGTAAGATCTGAGTAGGATAGGATGGTTTACTTCCTCCAGTACTATCAGAAGAAGCACTCTTTTTCTTACCTGCTGCTTGAACGCCGAATGTGGCTAAAGTTCCTGTAAACACGCTGGCTATGAAAGTTGGATCGAGTTTTTGTTCTGGTATATTGAACGCTGCTGGCAATTTAACGTACGCTAATGTTAAAATTCCTGCGGACCAAAAAAGTACGATCACTCTTATCAATGTTGATAAGTATGCTAGTTGCTCCTCTTTATCATCAATACTCTCTTTAATTTTGGTGATGATATTTTTTGGTTTTTCTTCAGCAACTTTCTTTGTTTCTACCATTTTTACACATAATACTACTCCCTATTTAGGATAATTACTTCTCTAATACTTTCTGACATTTCTCTGTAACCATTTCCCACATATATTTGACCTGCAACCACTGCTATAGAACATATACCCCAAAAAATATAATACCAAGATGACTTTATCTGTTTCATCATATTTTAGGAATTCTTTGTAACAATGGTATCAGATCACTCTCTACTTTGTCTACAATTCTATCCAAAATGTTTATATCTATGTCTAAAAATGGAGGGACTATACCTAATAATCTCAATGTGCCATCAAGAAATAGTGCAAGACATGTAAAACCTAAAATCATACTGATAACAGTTGCATCTCTGTTATGTTTTGCCATTGATTCTTCATCAATTCTCCTCGCTTCTGCTACTGCATTACGAATAAGTGAATCAATTTCCTCTCTGGAGTATGTGCCAGATCTTTTTAATTCTTCCGACAATGGGAAGTCTTTAAGGATAGTGCTTAACATACATTTTTAGGTATATTTATCTATACCTTTACTTATTTGAGATGTATTTGCCAGTATTTTTGTCGAAAACACGATATTCACCTCTTTTCAAAGGAGTTTGTTTAGCATACCTTAAATCTCTTTTAAATTGTTTATAAGTTTTTCTTTTTTCGTTGGCAGATTTAAGGAGTTCGTCTTTTACATCTTCGTTACTTAATTCCATTTAAGGAGTTGGTATTGGTAAACCTGTTGTCTTTGGTAGGGAGGGAGTCATTGAAGGTAATTTTTTGCTCAATGTTTTTTGTATCTCCTCTGTTGCATATGATTTTACTTTAGTAATCACTGCATCTTTGTTTACAAAAAGATAAACACCACCACCTATAAGTGATAGAGATACGATCCCTGAGAGAATTGCAATACCATTAACTATTTTTTGCATAACTATTTTCCGCTATGGTTCTCAAGTATTCTTGAAATTTTTCTTCAATATTATCTATGCTATTATTATTTTCCACATAATCATTACAAAATTCAAACACTGCACGACAGTGATCATTTAAATGTGAAGACAAAGCAATAAAACAATCTGCTCTCAACTGTAAATATTCATCTGAATATTTTGGATTATCCATTTCTTGTGGATCTAATAAAGTGCGTCGCAGATAGGACAACCAACGGTTCTTTGCCATTTTTTTTGATGAATACGATAGGTTCATGATTTCCTGAGTTACTAGATGCCTGTTCATATGCATCCCATACATTCAATTTTTCCTGATTCTTACACTCTATACTATACGGAAATTTTTTTCTTGCATCTCTGGCCATAATTAAATCTTCACCACCTGCACCCATGCTTCTAGATTCAATATCCTCTGGATGCACGTCCAATTGTTCTATCAATTGATTACGAACCCACTGCTGAAGTTTCCTTCCTTTCGCTTTCGCTGACTGTGGTTTCATTTAATATTCTCCAAGTGTCATGATAATCACTAACTTCAGTTACTAAACCCACATCTGAATTTAGTATTGCTTGACCAAGAGGGTAATCGTTTTCCCCCTCCTTTAATTTATCTCCGAAAAAATGTAGACGTTCTCCGTACATAAAGTCACGAAGTATTTGACTCTTATCTTTATTAGATATATCAAGACCTGTTTGACCTCCAATCTGCACGTTGAGATCTGGAAATCTATCTGTCAACCTCGCAGCAATATCTCTTCTTTCATTTGTATTTTTATCCCACTTCACATACTCTTCTCTTTCGACAATGTTTACACCGCCACCCCTACCTAATACACTAAAATTTACTCCACCAGGTCTTTCCTCAATATGTAAACCATTTCTTACAGGAAACTGACTATAATCTAATTCATCTTGTAAAAATTTTTTAACGTCATCTGGTAGTCTCCACGATGAACGATATACGTTTTCCCCTTTCACCCACACGTCTGCACCAGAACAGTTATAAACTCTTTTTGCTCTGTAACAAATATCTAATCCTAATTGCTCAACTGTTTTTTCTCTATCACTACCAGTGACAAGATATACGTCATGTTTACAGCAAAACTTTATCATAAAAGTTTGAAAACTTGAATCAATTTGTTGTCTGCTTGGAGTTAGCGTCCCATCAACATCAAAGATGTATTTCATAATTTAAATCCTGCAAAGGTGTTTTTCTTTACGTCTTGTTTTATACCACCTACAACATAAGATTCCACTTCAGTTTCTTGTGGTGCAACCTGTAGACCTTTTGATGAGATCCAATGTTGTGTCCATGGTAATGGGTTGCTTCTTGCAGGTACATCAAAGATAGGTTTTATACCTATTGATTTCATTCTGCGATTAGCAATCCACTCAACGTATTTTGATAAGAGTTTCTCATTTAAACCTATCATGCTTCCATTTTTAAACAAGTAATTCGCCCAACTTTTCTCTTCTTGAACTGTATTTCTAAACATTTCAGTAACATTCTCTTTCTCTTCGTCAACAATCTCTAACATATCGGGATCATCACCCTCTGCCCACTTGTTTAAGATTTGCTGCGTGAGGACAAGATGCTGGTTCTCATCTCTGGCAATGAGCGATATAATTTTCGCCGACCCTTCCATGGTCTTGAGTTCGCCAAAAGCAAAAGAGCAAGCAAAAGACACATAGAACCTAATGCCTTCCAAGATATTGACATTCGCAACTGCCCTATAGAGACTTCTTTTGATCTCTTTGATTTCGTAATTAGATGTCGGAGATTTAGTATTCCAAAGACACCCTTGACTCCACTGTTGTGCATGGTTGATGAATTCATCATATGCTTTGGTAACAGATTTTGCTCTCTCTAATATTTTTTCATTATCTAATATTGTGTCAAATACTTCAGAGGGATCTGCGTATACATTTTTTATTATGTATGTGTATGACCTACTATGAATCATCTCCATGAATTGCCATACATTCATAGCACCTTCCAGTTCTGGCAAGGAACAATAGGGAGTAAATGCCATTCCAGGTCCTCGACCCTGAACACTATCCAGTAGTATTTGATACTTTAAATTGCTTGTAAATATATGCTTTTGCTCATCTGTTAATTCTTGATAATCACTACGATCTTTCTGTAAAGATACTTCTTCAGGTCTCCAGAAGTATCCCAACATTTGATTTGTTATTTTATCAAACACAGGATGTTTATATGTATCGTACCTTTGCACACCTAATGGTGCTCCAAAGAACATAGGTTGTTTAGTACTATTAACCTTACTGTCATTAAAGACAGTCATTTGTTTTACAGGCATTTTTTTTTTTAAATTTTGCAGGACTCACACTCATCAGCATTTTCGATGTCACATATAAGTGATTCGATAGATTTTTCTTCTACTTCATCTGTTTTACAATCATTAGTGTTTTGATAATATGATGTTTTCCAACCGTACTTGTAGGTTGATAAAAGATCCTGTGCTATGACAGACACTGGAACTTCATTATTTTCATAATGTTCTGGATTGTAACTCCAGTTGCCAGAAATTGCTTGATCAAAAAATTTCTGCATCACTGCTGTCACTTTGATATACCCATCGTTACTTGGCATATCCCACAATAAAGTATAATTATTTTTTAATGTTGAATAAGAAGGAACAATTTGTTTCAAAGGTCCTTTCTTGCTTTTTTTAACGGACAGATAATCTCTAGGGGGTTCGATACCATTCGTTGCATTTGACACAATAGAACTGCTTTCTGAAGGCATTTGTGCTGATAGTGTACTGTGTCTTAGTCCTGACTTCTTTATCGACTCCCGAAGAGTTTCCCAATCATGTTGGTACTTCGGATTTGTTATTTGATCCACATCCTTCTTATATGTATCAATAGGAAGTACTCCATCTGAGTATTTTGTATGTGTAAAACCGTCACATTTTCCTTTTTCTTTTGCAAGATTATTTGATGCCTTTAAAAGAAAAAATTGAAAGGATTCAGAAAGACCATGAACCGCATCCCACGCCTCTTGTGAGTCATATTTATGCCCTAATTTGGCAAGATAATGTGCTAAACCTATAAAACCTACCCCAAGCGATCTTCTTGACTTTGTAGCAACTTCTGCTGCCTTTACTGGATACTTCTGATAGTCTATTAATTCATCTAAAGCACGAACTGATAAGTCACATAATTTTTCAAATTCACTATCTGATTTAACTTTTCCTACATTGATAGCAGAGAGTATACATAATGCTATTTCTCCTGCACCATCTATATGTTGTATCGGATCTGTAGGAAGAGTAATCTCTTGACACAAGTTACTCATATTCACCTTGTCTTTGAAAGATGAATGTGAATTACAATGGTCAATATTCATTATGTAAATTCTACCTGTCTCTGCTCGCTCTTTAAGGAGGTCTCCGATGAGTTTTTGTGCTGAGATTCTGGTGTGTGGGATCGATTCATCAAGTTCGTAACGGCAATATAACTCATCAAAAGAATCGGTCCCAAAACTCTCATAAAGGTCAGGAACATTATGAGGGGAAAATAACGTGATTTCCTTATCTTCGATAAAACGTTCATAAAAAAGTTTAGAAAGTTGAATACTATAGTCTAGTTTACGAACTCTATTGTCCTCTGTGCCTTTATTATTTTTAAGAACTAATATATCTTCTATTTCTTGGTGCCAGATTGGGAAGTGGACAGTCGCTGATCCACCTCTAATGCCGTTCTGAGTGCAACATCTGACAGTGCTTTCAAACTTTTTGAGGAAAGGTATAACGCCTGTGTGTTGTACTTCTCCACCACGGATTTTGCTGTTGATACCCCTAATCCTACCTGCGTTGATACCGATACCCGCCCTTTGTGCAACATATTTGCCGATAGCCATATCAGAACTAAAGATGCTATCGAGGGTGTCATCAATGTCAACAAGAACACAACTAGCAAATTGTCTAAGTGGTGTTCTAACCCCACCCATAATGGGAGTGGGAATGTTGATTTTGTGTTTGCTGATCGCACGGTAGTACTTTTGAACATAACTTAGTCGTGTTTCTTTAGGATATTTTGCAAATATTGTCATCGATATTAAGACATACATAAACTGTGGTGTTTCATATATCGCACCACTGCTACGGTCTTGTACAAGATATTTATCGACCACTTGTCTAAGACCCGCATATGTAAATAGGAAATCCCTGTCGTGATCTAGAAAATTTTCTATCTCGTTTATTTCTTCATCAGTGTAATTTGTTAATACTTCTTTGTCATATACACCATCATTTACACATTTTTTAATGTGTTCTAATAAATTTGGTGTATCAAAATAATAACCATACAAACTTTTTCTAAGTGCAAATAATAATAATCTTGCAGCAACAAATTGATAATTTGGATTTGATAATGTAATCAAATCATTAGAAGATTTAATTAATATTTCTTGTATCTCAGCAGTTGATATACCGTCATAGAATTGAATACCAGAATTCATTTCAATTTGTGATGCNGATACACCTGCTAAACCTTTACATGACTGTTCTACCATGACATGCATTTTTTCTAAATCCAGAGGTTCTACAGAACCGTTTCTTTTCTTGACATTTATGTCATTCATACTTTTTTCCAAGTGTTAAATTTTAGTTCTGCCTCTAATCCAGAGTATGTATTAGATTCTAATAAGGTTTGGATGTTGCGTCCACCAAGAACCATATCATTGATGTCTTTTTGTTGCACATTTGATGGCCAAATCACAACTTTTCTACCCTTTTTAATGCATTTTATAATCCTGTTACATATTTCTTTATTACGAGGTTCGTTATCATAAGTGTAAACCAATTCACTATCTTCTAAAAAAGATAATCCACTGTCACTTCCACACATAGCAACACTATTTTTTACAAAGGTGCTGTCAAAAGGACCTTCTACAACATACACAGGAAGTGTTTTATCAACCTCATCCAACCCATAGATTTTTGGAGCATCTTCATCAAACATAAGTGTAAGATATTTAGGTTGTACCCATGCATCCATGCTCCTACCTTGTATACCAATTAAGTTTTTATTTTCATCGTATAAAGGTATCACTATCCTTGCATGATCCTTTGCAGTATCACTGAAAGTAGGTTTTAAAGTGTTGCAATAACGTTTAAATTTCTCTGTGTAATAAAATTTATCAGGATTTATTTTTCTACTTTTTAAATATTTTGATGCTCTAATATGTTTTGATGCTTTATCAATATTTAACTTTTTCTTAAAGACTGGTTTGTTTATAAGTTTTTTAAAATCAGGTGCTTCAACGGATGATGATCCTTTAATTCCTGCAAATCCCTCCTTAAACTTCTCCATAGTATATTGTTTATAAAGGGTCGTATCTAATCCCTTTAGAAAATTTTTAAATGAAGAACTTGCACCACAGTTATGGCACTTAAAGTTTGTGTTTACTTTGACCTGATAAAAATATCCTCTTGCCTTATTCTTGTGTTTCTGAGAATCACCACAAATCGGACAACGAAAATTGTAAAGATTTGGTTTAATTCTTTTGAACTTATCAAGTCTTGAGGATATGAGACCAATGTATTTGGAATCAATTATATCCATCAAAAATCATCTTATAGAAGCTGGTGTATCTATCTTAGCAGGTATTTGTGATGCGGGCATTAATATCCTTTGACCTATCGGTGAAACGATAAAACTTATTATAGTTAAAGATCCAGCGATAGTCCACATTTTCTTTTCGATTGTTCTTAATCTATTATCTACAAGCATGATATCTCTTTCACATCCTTTCTTAATATCTGTTGCATGACGATCTAATTTTTGATCTACTTGTTCAATTTTTTCAAATAATACTGCATCAATTCTGTCCTGTTTATCAAGTTTTTCGTTATGAACTGCAAGAAGTTGTCCCATCTTTACAGAGTTCTCCTGTAGAGATTGAACAACTTTCTCTAATCTTTCAAGTATAGCAGCATTAACGTTTTGATTTTCCACGAACCTGTTGTAAACGTTTACGATAGAACATGTTTAATTTTCTACCATATTTTTTTCTTAAATCCATGACTTTATCATAACCAGCAACTGGATTTTTTGATTTACTACTAAAACCAGCATCACCTGTTTTGCCAGGATCAGTAGACATCATCTCTTCTCTTATGATATTTATGATCCTATTAATATTCATTAGACTCTGTGTAGAATACGTTCGCATTCATCATCTATAGGTATTTCATTTAACCCACTTTTAGGATAGACAGGCACTCGATTTAAGAATACCAAAAATGTCTTTAATATAGACCAATATTCCTTATCAATTTTATAAAAAAGAAGAGGTATGGTTGCCTCTCCGAAAACATTGAAACATATTATTAGATGATTAAGGAGCAAATGATGCTTCAATTCACCATGAGTAATATATTTTTTGAATAATCTTTTTATATATTTAAATCTTTTAAGATCCTCCTCAAAATCTTCTATGGTAGCAGCTTGAGGATTTTCATAATGTTTAATTGCAAATAGAAGATGATTCTCTTCGTTCAATTCATCAAATCTCATTCATTTATTGAGGAGTAGGATAATCTATACCATTAGATCCAGTTGTAATACCTGAGTTGGCAACTAATACTTCTGTTTTGACTCTTGCATTTCCATGCATATCAGTGTATGTAGTAACTCCTACCCAACCTGCATGTGCTATATGAAACTTGTCCGACCTTGATGGCACGTCAGGACCTGCACCGTAAACTAATTTGTCATCAGTTCCAGATGAACTCTCGCTGTAAGTTACATCCCCTACTGTGCTGATAGGTAATTCACTGATGTGATAAGATGTTCCTGCAATACTTGGTCCGTTAAGTGCTAATCCTGATGTAGATCCAATCGTAAGAGATGTGGAACTAGCAATACTTGTGATAACTGCATCACCAAAATATGTACCACCAATACCACGAAAACCTAATCTGATTATGTCCCCTGTCTGGGCAAAACCAGTTAATCCAAATTTAGAATTATGCTCTTCACCTGTAACTGTTTTAGTAGCATATGTAAGTGTTACTATTCCAGCACTAGCAATATTATCTGATTTTCCCCAGAGTGCCATGGTTTACCGTCTTGTTTTTACTAATGATATTTATGGTTTAACGTGCTTTAATTGCTTTTTCTACTTGAGCAAACAATTTATCATCAGCATCTGTCTTGGTTAATTTAACTGCTTTGCCGATGATGACTAAACACACATCAATTAATTTTTCTCCTAATTCTGAATCATCAGGAATTTTATTTACAGCATCAGTAATTATTTTTGATGCAAAAGGAAGTAGAAATGAAAACATAATCTTTAATCTATACCCTTTATATAGGTAGTTAACTGCCTAATCCTCTTCCTTGTTTCATATTCTTTTCACTGCCGTATCGTGAGACTACATTTGCATAATCTTGAGTTGATTTATATCCTGCTTTCTTCGCTCTGTCTGCAAATGCTTTACTGCTTGCTGCTTGGTCTTTTTTCTTCATCATCATCTGTGTCATTTTCCCAGTTCCCACAGTGCTTTTTGCACCCTTCACCTTTTTAGGTTGATTAGCACCCATGCGTTGACTACCGTATTTTTTCATGACAGATTGGAGTGCAAGATTATTTTTTGCAGTTCCACCTTTTTCTATTTTTTTATTTGTTTTTGTGTCAATTCCTTTTTCTTTTTCGTAACGATTTAATTCACTTAGGTAATCAGAAACTATTTTATCCATCATTTTTTCACCCATCATCTTAGGTTGTTTTGCCTTCTTTAATGCTGCTGCCTTTTCATTAGGATTTTTATTACCCCTAGCAAGATTAATCATCTTTGCAGTTTTTTGTGCCTTTTTATGTTTTTCAGGATCAATTTTAAACATTTCTGCCATGCCTCTCATGGGAGCAGGTTTAAGTAAATCAAAAACTTTAATCCTACCATCACCAAACTCAGCAGACATCTCCTCTTGTGGTGTCATTTTTTGCACATTTTTTTTATAACCACCAGTGCCTACAAGAGTATTTGGATGAATCTTATCTCTCATGGTTCTTTCCATTTTTTTCTCAGTGTATTCTTTCAACCATGTTCCCTCTGTCATTTTGTCACCTTCATATGTTGACAAATTCTTTTTCTTTTCTTTTTTAGATATCTTAGGACCTCCTATTGGATCACCATACTTATCTTTTTTAATTTGTTCTTTGGCAAGATCCTTATGAAGTTCTCTGTATTGTGCTTTACTATCACCAGATCTTTTATTTGACTTGTCCATCTTAGTGGTTTTCTTATATCCACCCTTCTTTATATCAAATTTTTTTCTGTAAAAATCTTCTTTATATGATTGCACTCTAGTCTTACCAAGAATGTATTTTGGATCATTCTTCATTGCTTTCTGTGCATCTGCCTCATCATTTTTATTTACATTTATAATT
>FUFK010041207.1_pt1 | contig 33796 bp, 46 predicted proteins | sample 1021851 | NCBI WGS metagenome assembly FUFK01 (sample SAMEA51879418, study PRJEB19060) | metagenome | reverse complement strand
GATGGTGCCCTTAATGGAGCGACAACAGACGAGAGGAGTGCGGACAATGAAAGCGGGCAAGGATATGACCGAAGACAGGTTATTAAGGGGCCTTTACTGGTACCGGGAGCTCTGGGCTGAGCAGTGCGCGAACTTTGCTAACTTCGCATTCAGGCTTGCCGAGTTGCGCAGTGCTGGGCTCGTAAAGATGCCGAGGCACCTGCGAGATGCACTCGACGAAATAGGGTCCACACTACCGCTTAACCCTTCGGGCTGGACCCCTGAACACAAGGCGCGAATTTTAGCGGCCGAGCTTGCGCCACAGCATGAGCCAGGACCTCCCGGACCGGTTCTGACAGATTACCTCATGCAGTTAGATGTCCTTGCCGAATTGTATGCAGAAATCAGACAAGCCTTACGAGAGGTAAGGCGAAAAAGACGAGAGGAGTGCGGACAATGACTAAGGCAGAATTACAGACCATGCTCGACATGGTAAACCGGCAACTTTTTACGGCCATCAAGGACAAGAATCCAGACATGGCACACCCTGAGAAGCGCGCATCAATTGAGCTTTGTTGGGCATATGGTTGCGTTCGAATCGTGCGCTCATCATCGCAGGACCCCTTGATGCCACGGGGTACAAAGCGCGAAGCCTACAACCATCTAAGGGCTATGTCTAAAGCTCTTGATATTGCAGCAGGATACTAGGGGGGAACAATGCGTATTTACTACAATGACACGAGGCGACACATCAGCGGCATTATCGAGCGGAGCTCATGCACTGCACTTGAGGCCCTGGCTGATGCGTTCCCGTATGACTGGGATGACTTCAAATCATTTTACGGGCCAGAGTTCGCAGATGACAACGGACGCGAATATCAAACCCATGACGAGCTCGACGAGTGGGTGAACGACGTTCATTTTTATAGCTTCACCTGCCACCTGTCAGACGGTTTGGTGCAGACCGACATCATTGAGGGGGGGAAGTAATGAGAGCCGTACTTATTCTGATTCTGATTCTGCTAACGGGTTCCGCTCTGGCGGACCCTAAGCCACAAGTGAAACTGACCAAGTCTCTGATATGCCACGGCATCGACTCGCCCTGGTGGGACAAAATCAAGAGCCCGGTCGCGACATTCAAGACGGTGAAGGATTGCCTTGATTCCATCGAGGGCGCACGGGAACCGAAGCGGAAAAAGAAGAAAGTAAAAGGGGGTGCCAAGTGAACGAGTTTCAAGAACCAGCCATCCGAAGGACCACGGGTTGGTCAACAAAATGGGAGCGCCGCGAGTGGGTAATTGATGAGCTTTTTACGCTTGTTGATAGCCTTATATGCATTTTTACCATGGGCCATTTTATCGGGAGCTTGTCCTGGAATCGAAGGTTCCAAGGCAATGAACGGGGTGCATCATGAGCACTTGCGAACAGCTAACCATCGAGGTCCGCGAATATTACACAGGGGAGGCCGAAGCCGTCACCTTTATGACAAGCCAGTACTATTTACCCGAGGCAATGGAGAACGCATACCATATTCTTGAGCGATACGGGACGCGCACGGTTATGAGAGAAAGCCGCGACATAGGCGACGGGTTCAAGCAGATGGTGGTCTNTTTTGATACGGGGGATGTGTCATGAACAAAGCAAACAATACCAGAGCAGACGAAATGAGCACGCGGATTCTGGTATCTCCAAACTCAAAAAACCCGAAGACCGGCGACATTCCCCAGATAATGATAGGCGGGTCAAAGGCTGAGGGCCTCGCATCATGCAAGGGTTGCCCGATGCTATCTAAAAAGATGGGCGGCAAGGGTGAGAAAACAAAGTGCTACCACTGGGGAGGCTCTTCACAAATGGGCCATATCGCCATGGCCAAAGCCAATGACAAAGACCCTGACAAATTGCGCGAAGACTTGAGCTACCAACTTTCAAGCCCGAAGGTATCCAGGCAAGCGCAATACGTGAGGCTCGCCGTAGGTGGGGACCCGTCCGCGTTAGGTCGGGAACGGGTCGAGGAAATCACCGAGACCGTCAAAGCTCACAATTTCAAGGGCGCGCTGGGGTACACGCACTTTTACCAGGGCAAAGGTTCAGACCTTAAAGGGTTGGTCATGGCTTCGGTCGAGTCTCTCGAAGATGCAGACCGCGCCGTCGATGGTGGCTGGCGCGCCGCCGTGGTCCTTGATGCCGTGCATCCTGACTTAACCGTATCAAGAGCCAAGCGCTTTGAAGGTGCGCCACTGTGGACGGGGCAAGACTTCACAACCCCGAAGGGACGACGGGTCACTGTGTGCCCATCTCAAACGGGTGCAACGGTTAAGGATGCCAGGGGAAACCAGCGACCCATTGATTGCAATACATGCGGAATGTGTGACGCCACGCAAAACAAGGGCGGCGACATTATCGGATTCTTGAAGCATTGAAAGGTGGGACGAAATGATTAATCACACAAGAACGCGGCATCAAGTCAGGGCTGTCTCATGGAAAGAGGTTTCATACGGATTCAGCCATACATTCATCATCAAATACGAGGACGGCACCGACGAAGAGGTGCAATGGATTGACGGCAAAACCAAGACAGAGGGGGTTGATATCACCTTTGACCATCCTGGGGGTGTGAGATGATCACGTTTCGTCGAGGTGACAGAGTTTGGGCCCCATGGAGCGCCAAAACCAGAGGTACGGTCATCTATACCGAGCCGTCAATAACTGGAAACACCTTGGTCTTTGTCCGATTCGATAGACCATGCGGACCAGGGCCAGACTCCCAAGGCTTTTTCGCCAGCCAAGATCTTCGACGTGTCGAGTTCTACGAAATCGGCGGGGCAACCGATGACGACCACAGGGTAATGGCTGAACGATACAGACAACTACTTGTTCGACTCAGGCAGGCAGAGGGTGAGCGAGACGAAGCCATCGAAAAGCTGCGGCGTGCGGTGCGAGTACTGACAGGGGTTGATGATGAATAACCCAGAACCATATTTTGGGGATGACATATTCGAGACGAATTCACGGTGGAGAACCAACGACCAGCCCAAAGGTGGCGCAGTTTTTGTGCTTTCTGAATCTGGCAACATGTACACCCTGTGCCACCTCGCAGGAACAAACCGATTCAGAATAATAATCAGCTCTTCAGTCGAGGATATATATGGCGAAGATGGTTGCAACGAATGGCTCGATAACAACCCGCCCGTTGAAATTTCGGGCATATTCACAAGTCGGCATCTCGGGGTCGCGGGGTTTGTGCCAATAAAAGAGAGGGGGCACCATTTCCGTGGGTTCGATTTTGGGTGGGCGGCTGATACGTGGGCCGAATTTGAATGCGAGCACATGACACTCGACATTGAGAGCGGTGAGGAGGGAGTAGATAGGGCTATCCTTTTGATGGATGTGTCCATAATCGCCAAGACACGAGGCCGTGACGGCAACCTGACCGATGATTCGACGGTGACATTTTGCGCCGGGTTAACACTCATGCGGATACTAGAGTGAAATCACCTTGACAGCACAACGTCCAACTGATAAAACCTTACACACACTACACCTATGCGGGGGTAACATGTTCGACGAACTCAACTTGCTAATTGCGCTGGCCATCGTTCAGATGATGCCTGCGGATGAGGCAGCAGTAATGCCAGATGAAGAATTGAGCGCGCTGATGGTCAGCGTATTCGAGAAAAAGTACGACACCACAGGCGAGGGCTGGAGCCCCTACCCCGTGGACGTTTCCACGGTGCGCCGACACCTCACAATCGACACATGGGGGGCTGACGATGCCTGTGCATATTGACAGAGTCGGAAAGATTGCCAAGTCGGTAATGAGAAAGCTTGCCGGTGATGGGCCTGTGCTTTCAACGGAGGATTTCCAACGGGGCTTTGCCCATGGGATGGACGGAGCCACCGAGCCCGCACCATGGTACCGGCGGGGCAGGTTTAACGATAACTACATGAGGGGCTTGCGTGCCGGCATTGGGGTCCGCACGGCCTGGACAACACCTGAGAGGGGCTGAGATATGCATAACGCACACGAACGCGGCATGCGTGCCGAAAGAAAAGAGGACAGCATGACAACACGAACAATCGAGGGCACCACGAGATACCCACAAACCCACGTCCGGTTTGAGGTCTGTCTTAGCGTGCAAGGCAGGAAATATGAGGCTGTGCTTGCCGAGCTAACGCGTGAAATCAAGCGACTGAATCATGTTTCGCCAAACATTGAGGACATCTCTGTGAAGCCTGCGACGGTTGAGGTTGGGATGGTTGAACTAACCTGGACAGAAGGGGGGCTGACATGATGGTACATCCAAACAGAAAAGCAGCGGAGCAGATGCTCAAGACAAAGACCTACGAAGATCCGCTTGCCTACCGGGTNAAGGTTCGCTTGNNNGCCATGGGNATGACAGCGGCNGANNTTGGCAGGCATCTNGCCAANGGNNACAANGANANNGCGCTGGCAATCGCNCGACANATTCGAGACGTNTCNCTNAAGAGNAGCGTGCTNACCGTGGTNGCNGTTGCNCNGTACNTGGACCTGTACAACTACGAGGGNAANGACCCCANNGACCCGCTGTTCAGCGTCGGCGCATTGTGTGTGCTTGATGGTGAGCTACTCGACTATGAGCCTAAGTAGTGGTCGCCTACGTCTACCCAACGGTTGACCGTGACGCCATCGAAGAGCACTTCGGTGTCAAGATTGCGCCCACGGTTGACGTTATGCGTAGCCTGGGTGCGTCGAATAGCTCGATGGTCCTCGGTCTGAATCCGTATGGAAACCAGCACTCAGTCAAGGCTGACCTGTTGGGAATCAGTGAGCCAAGGGAGGGTGACCAGCTTGACCGGGGCCATGAGCTGGAGCCATTGGTGGCAGAGTTGGCGCTGTCGGTGCTGAGTCTCCAGGGCTTAACAGCGGTAGCCAGTTTTGGTGATGGGTCTATCCAGGTTGAGCCGTGGATTCACTGCACGCCTGACAGAATCATTGTCAACGATAGCGGTCAGGCAGTGGGCATATTGGAAATCAAAACCAATATGGACATGTTCAAGCCTTACGACATCGAGAGACCAGACCACAATCTTCAGGTGAGGCAGTGTGCCTGGGGTGTTTCCAAGACGTGGCCCAATGCGGGCAGGCATATGCGTGAAAGCATGCTTGTGTGTCTGGCTGCTAGTGAGGATAGCTTCACGCTGTTGCGTAACGCTATCAAGAAGGATGGTCTGCAGGTTGCGGTCAGCCTTGCCAGAGAGATGATTGACATCGAGATGGCAACACTGCACGTGGCTTCTGTTGACCCCGACATTGAGGGCTTTGAGCGTGACATCGTCCCGAAGCTTTCGGACTGGTACAAGAAGCACATTGTGCTAGACCAGATGCCGCCTATTGATGGGTCGAGTGAGTGCCGTGATGCTTTGATGCTGTCCTTTGACGAGAGGCATGGGGTGATGGATGTCAGCGATACCATCGTGTCACTGGCGGAACGCAAACTCGAAATCAGAGAGGTAATCAAAAAGCTTAAGGAAGAAGATGCGAACGTCAGCAACCACTTGATACGCGCCTTGGGACCACACGAGAGGGCCTTTGGTGAAGGTGTGTCGGTTACTGTCGGAAAGAACAAACACGTTTACGTGAAAAGGAAAGAGGTGCGGGAATGAAGACTTCAGAAAAGACGGACAAGCTAACGCCTGCGATGTGCAAGGCTTTCGGGGCGATGGGTGCAGCCTTTAAGACGGGCAGAAATCCACACTTCAAGAGCAAGTATGCAGACCTGCGGGCTGTTGATGAGGCATCGAGGGCAGTGCTTGCAGAGCATGACCTGTTTGTCACACAAGGTGTGGTCGAGGGTCTTGGTGGGCTTGCCATGCAGACAACCATCATGCACGGTGCGAGCAGCCAGTTCATCAGCCAGTTGGTGCCATTTGTGGTGCCGAGGGGTAGAACTGAAGACCCCCAGGCGTATGGGTCGGCGCTAACCTACAGTCGGCGCTATGGGTTGCAGTCTGCCCTTGGCATGGTGTCCGAAGATGATGACGGCGAAGCGGCTGCTAGGATTGCAAGGGCTCAACAGCGGCCCAACGCAGCTAAGCGGGCGTCGGACTGGTGGGAAGCCAACATGGATTTGAAGAAAGCATGTGCTGATGAGGGTCTTGACTTCGGACTGGTCGAGGATTTTGTGCAGATGAAGAAGGGGGTGCAGGTAATACAGCTTGGCAGTGCCGATATTGCTGACCTGAAAGCATGGGTCATGAACAACAAAGACAAATTCAGAAAGGATAAGTGATGCAGAAAGTAACAGCTATAGGTCGGCTTGGTGCCGACCCTGAACAGAAGCAGGCAGGAAAATCCAGTGTGACCGAGCTACGCCTAGCCGTAAGCAATGGTAAAGACCGAGATGGTAACGACCAGACAACATGGTGGCGGGTGTCAGNGTGGGGTAAGCAAGGCGAGTGGATTGCTGGCAAGGTCGGCAAGGGCAACCGGGTTGTCGTTGATGGCCGGTTGATGCCTCCNAAGATCTTTCAAAAGAACAANGGAGACCATGGCCTGGACCTNACNATCAACTGCGACAACATCACNGTCATTGACTACAANGANGATGAGCCGAAGCACAAGGATGTGAGCAGCGGTAGCGGTGGGTGGGGCTCGGACCCTGTGCCGTTTTGAAGGGTGCTATTGTCGGCATTGACCCCGGTAGACGGGGTGCAATGGTGGCCATCGAGGGGGGCGAGGTTGTCGCCTCCCTCATGATGCCATTCAGGAAGAACGAGCTTGACCATGAGGAGGTCCTGTCGTGGCTAGAGAGACGCGACATCAGGATGGTTGTGATTGAGAAGCAACAATCCATGCCACGGCAAGGCATATCATCGATGTTCACCCTTGGTTATCGATACGGGGAACTGTGCGGCATCGCCAGAGCTCTAAGGTTTCACCTCGAATGCCCATCACCGCAAACATGGCAGAAGATTATGCTGAAAGGTGCAGATGGGCACGGCAANCTTAGNGCNCTNNGNAGNGTCAAGGANNTNCTGCCCGGTCTNGGGCTNCGTCCAGGCAGGTGTCGCGTTGACCAGGATGGTCTAGCTGATGCTGGTCTTGCTTGCCCTGTACGGNGANTGGGTCATCGACAAGGAGAACAGTCGAGCCCGGTTTAGCTGGATAGANTANNTGAGNNGGACNCANCTATTTCTNATNGNGTGCNTCATNCTNGGNATGCTGGTTGGAAACCTTGCCACCTGTGATGGTTAGTCCATCTGAGTCATAGTGGGGTCCAGCAACCGCTGGGCCTGCATCCCCCTGATTGAAGCATGCACGTCTTCAAGCACCCGGTTGTGGTCATCGAGCTTCTTAACCACATCCTGATAGATTGCGCTTTGCTTTTCCTCATGACGGGCAATGATGGCATCGTACCGAGTGCGAATTTGCTCCTCGGCTGCATCGTGAGCCGTCTCCTGGTCTCGGATTGTCTGCTGGAAAGACTCGACGGTCTCATCAAGTCGCTTCGTGTTCTTGGCGTGCTGCCAGATAAGGAACCCGGCGAAGAGCCCAAGCGCACCGAAATCCAGCAAGCTTGAGGTTATAGTTTCCATGGTTAACTATCCATCACTTACGAACACGCCAATCCCAGGCGCATCACCCCGAACGGCTTCGTACCTGACAGGCTCTGATGGCAGGAATACGTAAAGCAAAACACGACCGCCATCAAGGTCGAGCAGTTTGATTGCAGGCGCAACAGTGTGCTCATCTAACGTAACCATCCCGGTTTCCATGAGTATCTCCTCTAAATGTAAAAGACCTTCAAGGTTGCCGACCCGGCTGTCAGGGTGTTGAACTGATTGGACCACTTAAAGTCAATATCAAGATCAGATGAGCCAACCACCAATCGAGCCATTGCCGATGCCTGAACGCCCGCTGCACCCCAGTAGTTAGAACTAAAGGTCACAGAGCCATAGTTCTCGTATGCCCCGCGAGGTTGCAGAAGTGTATCTGATGAGTTTGTAACCGCAAGCTTGGAGCCATCAACAACAAACCAGCCCGCATGGTAGCTCGTGCCAGAGCTATGAACAAAACCCGTCGCCACGTCAACCGTGATGGCCATTATTGTCTTGCCAGCAGGAACGGTCAGCGCACCGCTAACCGTTCCACTCGATGAAGCATTCAGTGTTGCGTATCCCAAGGTGTAGCTATCTGAAGACTCAGACGACCCACCACCACTTGCTGCAATGGTGACCGACCCCGACCCCGTTGTCAGGGTCACACCGGACCCGGCAACAAGGGTCACACCATTGTTAGAAGCGGGCTGTGCGTTTGACTGACCGGACACCTCGAAGTGTGTCACGGGGTTGGGGTTTCGGTATGCCATCTTACAGGATCCACCATGCAACGGCACTGCCGTCGGTGCAGGCCACTAACTCAACAGCGGCGAAGGCGGTAACAAGGGCGTCAAGCGGGCTGGAGTTGTAAGTTCCACCATCAATCTTGTCTGCGGCTGCAGCGGACTGCAATCGAACCTTAACGCTTCCACTGACAGCGCTGCCAGCCTTGAAGATGATGCGGTCCCCGGCAGATGGTGACGGAAGGGTCACGGTGCAGGTTGAGCTAATGTCACAGATATAGATGTTATCGGCGGCAGCGGTGAAGCTGGTTCCGGTCTCTCGGCTGACAGACATGCCGCCAGAGTTGTCTGCACCCCATGAAAGAGTACCCGAAGAGTTGCTCTTGAGGACATAGCCAGAAGCTGACGCATCAGATGATGGCCATGTGTAAGCCACACCATTGAAGGTGGTGGTTCCCGAAGAGCCAACGGTGAAGTTGCCGCCAGTAGTAACAGCGCCAGAACTGAAGGACAGTGCGGTTGCAGCACTGCTGTCCTTGATGTCGTTGCCGGTGACGGTGAGGTCTCCAGCGCAGGAAAGGTTGGCGGCCACCGAAATGTCNCCNCCNGAGNTNCTCAAGACNGTCGTGTCACTGCTGTTCTTGAANAGNNNGCCAGATNCACCGGCNTTGATGTAGCCNCCNCCCTGAAGCACAAGGTCTTTGCCGCTTGCAAGAGTAACGTCACCACCTGCGCTGACTGCACCCGCTAGAGCAACAGCACCAGTGCTGTCGGTCAAAGTGATTGCCGTCGTTCCGTCCGAAGCCTTGAGGTCATTACCCAAAAGCACGTTATCATTTGATACTGAATAAGCCACCGTTGTACCTCCTAGTACACGTAATAGTTAGTGCCATCAGACACGATTGAGACTGCCGCTCTTGCGCCAATCAGGTTGTAAGTGCTCGATCCGTTCACGTTGCCACCATTGCCGTCAATGATGGTCTTATAGGTGCCCGCTGAACCTGTGTCGATGAAGTGCCAGGACTCACCACTCAACCCCGAAGCTGGCGCTGGAAGTGTGAGGGTGATGTCTCCTGAGCTACCGGAATGGTCAATCAGAATAAAGCCATCCGAAGCGGTGACGCTGTAGTTGCCAGTCTTCGTTGCAATACTACGAGAGCCACCACCAGAAATTGTAAGAGTCGAGCCCGATGCGCTGGTCGATACGCCATCAGCACCAACGATGGCAAAGGTGCCAGATGCTGTGATGGGTGTGACGCTACCAGAGTCGGACGAAAGGCCGACAGAGGTGACGGTGCCACCTCCGCCACCACCAGATACCGGACCACTATTTGTAAAGTTACTTAGCAGGTTGCTCATGTTGCCCCCTACTCAAAACACAGGGCGTAAACAGGATCATCATTCTCGATGTAAAGCCCGCCAGTTGGAACGCCAACCAAGGGGATGAACATGCTGCCCAGGTGGGAGATTGCAATACCCTGCTGAGTATTTACTGCGGCTTTGCTCGCCTCGTCCCTGATGTAGATAGTTTTGCTGCCGAGTGAGTTGTTGCTCAACAAGACCGAGGACGGGAAGAACCCGGCCAGCGTGGTGATGTGTGCAATCAGGTCTTCAGCTTCGCCTACGGACCCATTCGTTGGGATCTTGATGTACTTTGTTTTAGCAGTGAAGACGCAGTTGTTTACGTAACTTCTTGCTGTTATTCCAGCGGCCATTGGTTACCACTCCTTAATAGTGTTGTGGTTATTCGCGGCTTATTTTAGGAAGTCTCGTCTTGCACGATTAAGCCGAAGCGTTTCGGCTCTCACTTCCCTCTTTATAATACCATCCCATCGTTTCGCGTCCAGAAGAAGTTCCCTTGCCTTGTCTTTGCGTCCCGCCTTCTGCAGCTTCTTGGCTCTTCTCCTAAGCTCACCGGCAGTTTCCTTAATTAAGGTGTCCTCGACTTGCTCTAGGTAGTAATCAACATCACCCTTTTCGGATTTACGTCTGCCGATAAGCTTCATGGGTGTCGGAGCTAGGCCCAGGATGCGCCTAACCGCAAAAGACATCGCCGTCTCCCTCAAGTCTGGGTCAAGCTTTACACCCTCTGGAAGCTCCCCGAAGACGCCTGTCTCTGGGCCAACGGCGAGTGCAGTCTGAATACCCTTCGCCAAGGTGCCTCCAAGCAGCGCGGACCCAAACGAGGCGAACCACTTGTCTGCACTTATTGGTCGCCCATACTTGTCCTTAAAGTCGTTTTTCATCGACTCTATAAGCTCTAAGGCGGGGCCTCCTGATAGGCCGATAAGCTCAAGGGTGTCCATCCCGTTGAGACGTTCACCCCTTAGCTGCTTAAGTGCAAGTGATGCACGCCTTTTGCTGGCAGGGTTGTCCTGCGCCTGTAGTCTGAGAAGGTTTTTCGAGTCTGTGTCACCCCTTGCCATCGCCAGCAACCCGGTCGCCTGCCTAAGCCCCAAGCTGAACGGGCCACTAAAGTCTACAAATTCAAGACTCTTGGTTCTGGTAGCACCCCTGCGGTCTGGCGCATCCATCAGTAGTGGCGAACCCTTTCGGACATGGTAAGACGCCACATCTCTATACGCATCACGCATTGCCCTGTCCTCAAAGTCCCCCACCTGGGAGAACATGGCCCTACGACCTGACTGCATTGCCGCATCAGCTAGCTGCGCACGTAAAACTGACACGCTGTCTGTTGATACGATTGGCGAGAACTCTCCCATGAGAACATTGCCAACAAGCCCACCACGTCTACCGGCGAGGGCCTTGCTAAACCATGTGTAAAACGGAGAAACGACGGCGGCTGCGTTTGAGCCCCTGATCTTTTGAGTCAAGGCACCAGTATCGTTGTAGTTGAAGAATTTGTTCTCAGCCGCCATTGCTGCGCCTCGTGCAACAATATCCGAAAGCTGCTGGCCAGTTACAGCCTTGCCATCTCTAACAAAATTGCCGCCTTCACGCCTGAGCTTGACAGCCTTATTGCTGTCAACCAGCATCGTAACGCTTTCGCCGTCTGCAATCTTGCCCAGGTCTTGCATCGTCTTCTTGTAGACGCGGACCGATTCATCCAGCTTTGGAAGTGCATCACCTTGGCGGTAGAAAGTTTCGAAAGGCTTGGCGAGCTTTGAGCCAAGACTCTCCCCCTTGTACAGGTTTGTCTCAACAGCAATCATGTCGTTATCGAGGACGCCAGTATCCTCTAGGCTTCGATACATCATTGCAGCATCAGAGCCAACGTCGCCCTTGTTCTTGTACTTCCTGTAGTCCATGCCGGTTGCGGCTAAATCTTTAACCACCGCAGACATTGGGGTTCCACGGGTTATTGATTGAAGCAGTACATTGGCCGTGATGTTGTTAATGCCGGAGGATATGTTGAGAACCGTAAGGAACTTCTTCATTCGCTGCGTCTGACGGCTGACCCAGCCGCCTACGACCTTGTTTGCAGCATCCCTGAACTTTTCGGCAGCATCGATTTCGCCAAACACCTTGCTAACACCGGGGTCAATATGACCACCAAGATCATCAACCTTTTTAAAGTTGAAGATCTTATCCTGAAGCCTGTCCAGGCCACGCTCAACCTGCTCTGGTGAGAGGTCCGGGTGCTTTTCTAGGATCCTATCCACTATCCCTTGAGTCGCCTCACCCTCCCTAAGCTGACGCCTTAGTTTGAACGGGGCGATATCTTTGAATGGGAGAAACATAACGGGCGCACCATCAACAAGCCCCCTCTCAAGCTCGTACATTTTGGCCCACATATCCTGGTATACGCTGGGGTCTTCCTCAACCATCTCGGCAAAGGTCTTGCCCTTGTTCTCAGGCTTGCCTGCCCACCGCTCCTGGTATATGTCAAAGACAGGGTTTGCCGTATCGGCAACAATCTTTACACGCTGATTCTTTGCTTCATCCCTAGCAATCATCCCCATGGTGCGGTCAAGAACGCTGCGTTGAGCTTTCGGTGACTCTGATACAGCCTTCCTTATCACGCTCTCCAATGGCAGGGTTTTCCATTTACCGTCAGCACCCTTAACTTTGGTCAGGATGACGGGGTTGAGATCCCTATCCCACTCATTGGCAGCACGACGAAGAAGCTCACCAGCCTCTCTCGGCTTGCGACCCATGCCAACAAGCCTGCCCTTTACAAGCTCGTACACAGTGTTGTCGTTAAGCAGGCCAACGGTCTCACCAGTGAGAACCTCGCCAACCTTGGTGAGATAAAGGTCGGTCTTGTCTATCTGACCGCCGCGAGGCGACTTTTCTCTGACCCTGGCGACACCACTCTTTAAGGCAACCCTCATCTTATCCAAAGTCTTGGCAACATCTGGCGGCATCTGTGCAACCCTTGGTTGCAGCTTGCCCTTGTCAGCCATGGCTGACAGACCTTTCTCTTCTTTGGGGATTACTCTGCCTGATGCATACTCAAGGCGCGCAGTGCCCGCCTCCTTTGTCCCAAACTTAACGCGCTGGGCAGTGCTTGGGTCTATCTGCTCTATGAGGTCTGGCAACTCGGATGACAGCCGTTGAAGCTCTTGGGCAAACTTTTGCGGCCTTAGCACTGCCTCACGAAGCAGGGCCTCAGCCCTTGCGTTGTCTCGTGCAGCAACATCTGTAAACAGTCGACGAAACAAAGTCTGTGGTGCTTTGGGAAACCTCGCCTGGAACACCTTGAGCGCTGGAGCAAGGGCTGCACCAAGTGCAGCCTCATCAAGCACAAGCCCACCCGCAGCACCCTTGAGTGCAGATTTTGCAAGGTCGCCAAGGGTTAGTGCTCGCTCACCGCCTGCAAGCACGGGGCCTTCATCGGTAAGCCTTTCAACAACCCGGTCTTTAATCTTAAGGTTGCCAATCTTTTTGCCAGCAAGCTTTCCTGGTGCTTCAGCTACAGCGGTTGCAGCACGAACCAGCCCGGTCTGCTCAAGCTCCTTCATTGCCCTGATTGCTTGTGCGTTCTTAGCTTTGGCAAGACCAGCAACCTTCGGCAGTGCTGGTAGCACCGTCAACAATGCGTCAGCCGGGTGCGTTCTCATTGTTGTGATGGGATCTTCTGCAAGACGGGAAAGGAATGCGGCACCGCCACCAACCATGGTCGAAGGTAAAGCCATACCCTCCTTGAATGCCCTCGTCATGCCGCCAAGGGTTGACTCTGAACCCTTATCTTTGAGGTCTGCAAGCTCAAGAAATAGGTCTATTGTGCCTTCGGAAAGGTCTGCAACATTTGCGCGCCAGTTGTCGTAGACATCTTTATTGAGCCTGTACTCAGACTCCTTTGCAAGCTGCTCTCTGGTCTGCTTGAAGGCGGTCGCAACGTCAGACCTCTGCGGCCTCGTTGAGACAAGCTCCATTGCCGTCTTTACTGCACCAGCACCAATGCCTGCAAGCTTGGCTGCTGGCTCTGCCACCATTTCAACAAAGCTCTCGCCCTCTTCTGGGGGCTTGAACAGCGATGGCCTGTCATCGACAGACATCTCTGGCACCGGACGTTCCTGCTCGGGCTTCTGAGGGGGCTTTCGCATCATCGCGTTAAGCTGCTTAACGTCGAGGCTTAGCATCTCTGGCGTAACCGTATAGCCAAGGCTCTTGCTCATTGCAGCAAGTACCTGCTCTTCAGTTCTGCCGAGAGCGACTCCCTCCTTTAGAATGCTTAGACCTGTCGGCATTTACTGAGGCACCCCTAAGCCTTGGTTCTTCATAATCTCGTCAAGGTCTTTATCATCTTCGCCATCACTGCCCACCTCAGTTTCGTCGGAGGACTGTAGCAGTACCGAGTAATCATATTCTGGCATTTCTTCAGGTATGGCGTTGAGTAGCTCAGGGTCCTGACCGGCTGCTTCTCGCATTCTCTCTAGCACACCCATGTGTGCGAGACGCCTTCGATTAACGATTGCACGCTGCGATAAGATCTCTTGCTTCCTCTTAACTTCTGCTTCATCAAGATCGATGTCATCTGCGAGCAATATCCCCAAATTGTCGGTTGCGGCCACAAGCGCTTCAAGCCTCTCAATTCCAGCCTCGTAATCATTCAGAGCTTTAATCTCTTCCTTCTTTTGGACGGCGAAGTCCTTTTGAGCCTGGGTCGCAGGGGTTTTGCCCGGTTTCTGAGTAAGAAGGCTTAACAGAACCTCTGATGACTGCGTTCTTTCACGGTTTTTTTGCTTGCGAGACAAAACGGCTAGACGATTTCTCTGCAAAATCTTTTCTAGGTCGACCCTGAGTTCATTCTTAAACTTTGCAAACTCTTTGTCGCCTGCACGTTTCGCAACAAGGTACTGTTCTCTGAGTGCCGCTCTTTTCTCAATGGCGGCAGCGGTGGCTTCTCTGCTCTTCTGGCCCTCACTCTCTATAGACTCTCTGGTCATCCGCGCTGTGTCAGCTCTGAGGTTTGCACGGTAAACATCCACAGCATCCCGGCGAGCCTTGGCTGAACCGCTGTTCATAAGCGGTGACTTGGCAAGGTTTCTTTCAAATGCGGCGATGTACTTGTCTATCTTCTCGCCACGGTTCCACGGGTTAGAGTTTTCCCTTACGATAGCCAAGCCCTCATTAAAGTTAGCCATAACCTTTTCGAAGGTTTCTTCTCTAGCCCTGCCTGCATCCGCCACGGTTTGGCTAACGTAAGCCTTCTGAGCCTGCATAGGCTCTGACTCTGGGGCTGGCTCTGGGGCTGGGTTGCCCATATCGTCAAGGATTGGCACACCCCCCCCCGCCGAGGGTGCGGGGGTTGGAGCAGGGCTGAGAGGGGCCTTTGCTCCTGGCGGAGAGGGTTGCTGAATCTGCCCCTTGATATACTCATCGTACACGCTGTCCTGACCAGTGCCAAGGAGTCGCGCCTTAAGCGCTTCTCCGTAAGCCTCTGGTGTTGTCTTGGGGTCGTCGGGGATTATCTTCTCAATAATCTGCCCAGCAGTCAGGCCTAGCTGAAGATACTGGTTAATCTCAGACGCAAGGTTACGCCTACCTGAAGCAACCTTTGGCATCTGAACCACTCTGCGTCTGAGAATGCGTGCCACTGCCTACCTCCGCATCGCCAAGTTGATTTGCTCAGTGAGTAGCGCCTTGAGCACGGGGTCGTCGGTGTTCCGCCTGTGCATCCTGAAGTAGTTGGCCCGGTCAATATCCCTGCCGATAAGATCTTCATCGGGCTGGCCAGCGATAATTGCAGCAAGCTGCTCCTGGGCGTTCCTCTGTCGGTCAAGAAGCTCTGAGCGCTCCATCGTCTTGGTCGCCTCGACATCTGCCGCAGCCATCTTTGCAGCCTGGATTCTTGCGTCATTTTGAGCCTGCTGTGCAGAGATTGCACGCTCAGTGTCGCGCCCAACTTGACCAAGTGCTGCGAGCGTGCCACCGCCAGCAGCCCTTCGCCCCGCTGCCTGGAACTGGCTGGCAAGACCCCTTGCTGCCTGAGCCCTCATCTCGGCAAGGCTCTTATCGCTTGCCTCTTGGGCCAAGGTTACACCCTGTTGAGCCAGGGTTATCTGGTCGGCAAGAGCCTGGGCTGCACGCTCTCGCGCCCGTTCGCTCTGTTCGTATGACTCCCGTCTAATCTCTGCTGCTGTAGCCATAACCCTACTCCTGATTGCTCGTGACCGTGGTGGTCTTGCCTATAATGTAAACCCAGTTGCCGTATCGTGGTGCTATAACCGTACCCGCAGGCAGGTTCGTTGCGCCAGCAGTGTCTTGAATACCCCACCGGACCTCAATAAAGCTCTCTTGGCCAGCAGTGTTTGGTGTGCCACCAGCAGCGGCAGGCTGCTCTCCAACGTTTGTTCTAACATTGGTGCCATTCGCAACGCTGTTAAACCTGGACTGGCCGATAAAGAACGGCTTGCCTTGAACACCGTAGTTTGTGCTGGACTGCCCAGTTATCTCAACCAACGGGATCCCAACCATCTCCCAGTTATCCTGTAGCGTGTCATCAAGAATCACACCGAGCTTATCAATGCCATACGACAGAATGCCTGCGCCATGTGGGGCATACGGTTGCCACGATTTATACGCCACTTCTTGATAGGTGTGTAAGTCTGAGCGAAGACCAGAACCTATACCGACCCCAACATTGTGGCTGAATGTGGCTGTCGCTGGATACTTGTCGTCTTTACCGTAGTTCGCGCAAGCCACAACGTGATGCACAGTAAAGTTGTTTGAGATGGGTATAATTCGCCTATCTGTCATCATTGCAGTACACGGAGCAGTGCCCGCGTATGGCATGTTCGCCTCAACAACAGACGGCGTAATATCAAAGCGTAGATTGCCCCACATTGGGACTGCAATAATCTTGTACCCAGCATTGTCCGTAAGGTTTTCGTCTGCTGGCAACTCTGAGTGAATGTTGTAGTTGCCACGAAGCTTGTCCCTGAACAACTTATCAACCTTGCCAAGCGCGGTCTGAACACCATCTGAGGCATCACCGCCAACAGTGGAAAACTCTGCTGTAATCTTGCTCCCGGGAGCAGGCTCTATCGTTGTGATTGCCGTCACCTGGGTTGTGCCATTGTGGACAGAGGGCAGATTCTGCACATACTCGCCGCTTGCTGGCGCATGCCTATCCCTACGAACAAGCGGTGCGCTCAGGTTTAGCCAGATGTTAAGGTTGGGGAACCTGCATTCCGGCGTGCCGTCCAAGTCTGGCGCGACCACCTTTAATATATATGTTTTAAGGGGGGACAGGTTTGCGCTTATCTCAGAGAATGTGACAGGGTTTAAGCCCGCCTCCCACGCCGTGGTCGGAATGGTGCTTGACCATACGGTTGCATACCTAGACTGGTCTGAAGTGCTAGCAATCGCGCCACGTCCAGCTTGGAGCGTTTCAAGCAGGGAAACCTCAAGCTTACAGTTCGAAAGCCCACCAAAAACCAGCTTATTATTATCTACTGTAGCATAACCCCCTACAGCAGCAAGCTCATCTCCGCTATCAAAAGAAAAGCCTACACTCTCAACCCTAAAGATTGGGGTTTCCACGTCCTGGTATCCAGTGGCCCAGATTGTGTCAGATTGGTATGCTGGCAGCGTAAAGGGTATTGAGAAAGCCTTCTGCCCCCCATCAAAGGCTGGGACCGATAAATGAAGTGTGAACGGACCAGATGGTTGAGCCATCTGGTCAACCTCTACACCAACCGTTGTCCCTGCGTCAGACGTAAGGTTTGCCAGCGCCCTGGCAACCGCTGTGTATATGTGCCCGGTTTGAAGCTTTACGCCACGAGCAAGCTTTGAAAAGGTGTGCTTCACTTAACCACCTCTTCAAGATAATGAACCGTCAGCCCCGCAATAATCTTTTTCCATGGGGTTGTAGACCAACCCGCAGCAACAGAAGCAGGAAGAACTAGCTGATACCTCACCCTGGCCCCTGCCGGAATCATAACTCTAAGGTCAACAAGGGATACGATGCCGCCCTGGATGTCGTAGGTGTGCGCGGGCCGCATATCGACCGCAGGTGGCGACGCCGCCCCTCTTCTAAACCTCCAAGACGAATCAGAGAAGTTGTGCTTTACTACCTCAAGGCTATTAAGATGTCGGTCGTTTTTATCGCTATCACTATCGACGCTGATTAGAACGTGAGCAGAGTCACCAGTGCCACCCCATAGTGAAAGCCATGAGTCTGTAAGCATGTTGAAGTGTAGCTCTGTAATAATGCACGGCCTGATGTGGTTCACCGATGTTGACCACGCAAACTGGCTATCACCTGTCCCTATGGCTGTATTGTAGCAGCCCTTAACCCTAAGGGGGTTTTCAATCTTGTCGACACCCGCAGCAACAACATTGATTGCGGTGTTTCTAATTGGATTCCATGGGCCGTAGAATAGTGGTCCGTATGATGGCATAAACCCGGCATGGATCGTCTGCTCAACATACCGAGGCAGGATATCACCACGAGGGATCTCGTTAATGCGGGCTTCTACAGTATCAAGGGCTCCCTGAATCCTGTCGGAGTCAATGGTTGTGCCCTCACTGAACTGCTCTCTGATGATGCGGTTTGATGGCTGTGTTGACATCGTTCACACCTCGCCCAGAACGGTAGCGTTTGAGTGAGACCAGCCGGTCTCGTTAACGCAGGCAACAACAGAGACGTCGGTAGCTGCGTTTGCGGCATCATTATATACCACATTGCCAGCACCTTGCATCACACCAGTGTCTTCAGCAGACCTGAACCTGCAGCCAGAGAATGTAGCCTTGGCACCAGATGCGACGGTAACGAAGGCTGTTGTCAGGTTTGTTGAGGCGTTCCTGATGAATGTGCAGTCCCTAAACATCGCGGGCATTGTGCCTGTAACCTCTGCCAGCACTGCGTCACCCTTGAATGTGACACCCTGGATTGTTGCACCGGCCTCGACCTTCATGACGCCACTGAACTCAGCAACCTCTACAGCCCTAATGAGGGTGTGAGGCTTGTCGGCAGTGTGCCCCTTGAACTCACCCTCGATTAAGACGGTCTCATCTCGCTTCTTTGAGTACTTGATGGGGTTCTGCTGAACATCCAGTCTATGATAGCTGTTAACTATCCCCTCATTCCGAAGCTGGGTTAGCGACATATCTTTGTCGCGAATCTGGCGAAGCTCAGTCATTAGCGGCCCCGCCTTCTTGCGCCACCGACAACCTTATAGGTCATCTTCGCGGCGTATAGCCTAATGGCTTCCGCCTTGTTTAGAATAAAGCCGAAGAGCATAACACCGATGCTGCCACCCCTTGCACTGGTGCTCATGGCAATCTCGTCAACCTGCTGGTTGTCGATGAGCAGGTTGCCTGTGGCTGCATTCGCGGGGTCTGCATAGTAGGCTTTACCATTAAAGGTCTTATCGATCATCGTGTCAGCAACCTGGATCCTGGTTCTGATCGATGTCTCTTTTGGCAGGGTTACAACTTCGCTTGCGCTGTAGATAACTTGGTCGTTGTACAGCTTCTTGTCTGAACCAAAGGCTGCATTGTACAGCCGGTAGGGGTAATTCTGATTGACCAGCACACCCTCACCATGAGAGGTCACCCTGGTGTAAAGGCCCCGAGTCCTTATCTGCTGATTCTCACCGGGTCTCGCGGTTGGAGCCTTGTACAGATAGGCCACAGACTGCCCAAACCCCTCCGATATTTCTTGCGGTGCATAGCTCAGGTCGTTCACAAACACGCTGGCGTTGACACCACCTCCAGCCCCATTGTCAATGGTGGCTACGCAGCCAGCAGGGAACGCCCAGCCGAAGGTGTTTGTCCCTGAGTTTGCCGCCGTCCGATTGAATCTGACGTACATAAGCGGGTTTTTGTACCGCTCGTTGAGGTACTGAGTACCGCTAACGAAAATGAATATTGAGTCGCCGTTAGCATCAGCCGCGCCGACCGCACTACTTCTGATAGCGGTGGTTATAGAGCTTAAGCTGCCAATGCGTTCATTGGGTAGTTGGTAATCAAGAACGGTGGGCGCAGAAACAACCGGCTCCCAGTATGTTGAGTTAAAGCTAATCCTGAACGCCCAACCGCCTGGGATTGATACCCCAGCCCCAGACGGTGGGACGCCAGACAGGAGAAACACATACTCACCAGCCGCATTTATCTCTGTAAGCTCAAGGTAAAACGCGGCACCACCACCGCCAGAGCCAACGGCGGGCCCGGTGGCAATCTTTTCCATCTCATTGCTGACAATCAGACTTCTGCTCGTTGACATAGCTGTTATCCGTCCCACCACCCCGGCCAAGCTCGTAAATGCTGTAAGGGAAGATTGTGCGCGACTGACCAGCAACAAGCCCAGCCTTAGTGACCGGGTTGTCTACGGCAACCATGTACGTCTGGCCAAGCATGGAGAGGACTTGGCAACCATTAACAAGGTCGTATGCTGTCACCTTTGGGTTAATTAAGCTGGAATAATAGCTCTCAAAATCCCAAACCAGCCATGTACCTTTGGAGAAAACCCAAACCTTGTCATCAAATGAGCAGTAGATTTCATCGAATCGCTCATTATAGCCAATCATCGGGTCGACAGGTGGCGCGCTGAACGTCTCTGGCTGCTGGTTTCCGAGGTTTGTTGCGCCAGATTGTGTCGCATAATGAGAGAATGGGTCTGAGACCCCCTCTCTCCAGTACTCCTGAATAGGCTCAGAGATTGTCTGATAGCCAAAGTTTGACTCAATAGCGTGGACACCCTGCTCTGAGATCCACATAGGCACATTGCGTATGGACATGATGGCAGACGGAGCCACACACCCAATCTCAGCAGAGACACGGGTCAACACACCACCAGCAAGCAGGCCGGTCTGCGACAGCGCAGGCTGGATGACCCAGGTTTCGTCACGAGAGTAGACGTAAATCAACTCACCGTTAGACGCCATTGCGGTAATGTTAGACAAGACCGGGATTATGTCTGAATTTGCTGCCTTGATGTTGTTGGGCAGGTAGGCATCAGAGTAGAAGATGGTGTTGCCTGAAGCATATACCAACGAACCCTGATGCTCGCACATGGCAGACACGCCAGATAGGTCATTGTTGCTGATATAGTTGAAGGCTTCAGTGTTCAACCCATCAGAGAACACCACTGGGGTCACAGAGCTAGACTCACCCCGCGCTGGAGACCAGTCATACTCGTCTGCACCCTGAATTTGCGCTGAACGCTCTACTACTAAAGCTGGGCGATAGACGTAAACGCCAATATCTTCGTTCGCAAAGTAGAGATTGCCAGCCAACTCTTGGAAGGAGACAGTCTTTCCAGCAGAAAGACGCCACTTTGCTGCTGTGCGGTCTGATGCTTCCTCGTAACACGCCTTTAAAACCCTGGCCTCATGAAAGCTGCGGCCACCATCGCCTGTCACAGAGTGCAGGATGTGCTCAACCCTCGTGTTGTCCTCAACATCAAAGATAGAAACAGAGTAAACAGAGCTATACGTGCCAACCTCTCGACTCTCACCAGTAAACACATCAGCAGACAGCACTGTAACTATCTGAGTGTGGCCAAAAGCTGTCCTGATGATGCGGCTGCCAAGGTGCTTCTTGTACCCCTGGCTTGTCGAGGTGAGCGACATGGTTGTATCGCCACGATAGAGAAGACCAAACCCCGGCCTTACAGCCCAGGAGCCCTGCCTATTCTCCATGTTGCGGACAAAGCTGCCGTCATTTGCCGGGTCAAGCGACATCGTGGGGCTAAGGATGTCCAGTTGCTGCTTAGATGTCGCCACTGAACTACTCCTGTACCCAACTCGCCCCTCGTGGAACCCTGGTGCTCTGCAAGAATGAGCGCATCTCCTGGGTGAACTGTGCCGTCTTAGCCTCTAACTGCTCGTTCACACCGTTATCAATTACACTGTAATGCTTGGCGGCAAGCATGGCGATAAGAGGGTGAAACTGAGGGAAGTCATCCACAAACCCAGAGGCCGCAGAGAAGTCAACGCTTGCCTCTTTGAGATAGTTAACCCTGACTGTACCCGTCTGCGCCGTGGCAAAACGGAGGGTGGAGGCCCGCAACCATGCGATAGGCGTAGATAGAATCGGGTACGGGTAGTCCGTAATCTCGCGGTTATCTACTACTAAGTCGTAATAATACGACACGTCATCTGTAGACATCATAGCTACAGAATGGATCTTGAGCATGGGGTTTGTTGATGCTGCACCCAACAACACGTCTCCAGCAGCACCACCGTCTGGAACAACCGATGTTAAGTCAATCGTCTTTGCACTGCTCAACGTGTAGTTGACGGTAGATACCATATCGAGAGGCGTCTCTTCGTAGGCGATGGTCCTGAACTCGTTATGGCCCAGCTTAAGGAACAGGCGCTTGTCAGCCTCATTGACAAAAGTGTTGTCACTCTCATCAATCACCATCTCGAAGTATCGCATCAACTCAGTGGTGTTCACGGCATCTCCCCTTCGGCCTCTGCGTTCTCGTCAAGGATAGCCTGTGGATCAAACCCTGCATTCGGTGGCACCAGCCTTGTTGGCTGCTGTGGCACAAGCGCAGGGGTTGGCATAGGTGCCGGTGGTCTTGGGTAGACAACCGGCTTGCCCTCAAGGCCCTGAAGCGCTGCATCATCAAGCGGGACAAGCAGCGCATTCAGGATTGAGGCTATAACATCCTGCGTTTCTTCAGGAAGGTCATAGTAGTCAGAACTCTTGATGAAGTTGCTAAACACCGTCTTGAATGCATCGATGTCATCGTTAGCCATGATTTCAATCTCAAACCCGGCGATGACAGCAGCAAGAGCCTCACGAGCGTGAGACATTGTAGCAGCCTTCTGAAGCCTGAAAGACGTACCCGTCTTAAAGGACAGCTCTCTAATAGCAGTCTCCTTATCCAGCAGACCAAGCTGGAAAAGCTCAACGACCTGGGCGTCTCTGTTCTGCTTATTGTCTTGGAACATCGAAGAGGCGCTGATGAACACGTCAGGATTATCGACAAGGTTAGAAGACTTAAGCTCCCTAAACACTGCCTTCCCGTAAGTGTCAAACATGGCAATCATCTTGCCCTCGGTGTAATGCGCCTTCATAAGCTGCAACACCTTTGAGAACGCATGCGCCGCCGTATACTCAATGCTTGCCTGAGTAAGCTGAAGCTGCCCAACGTCTTGAGCCGCTAAAGCTTCAATCGCCTTACCAGACGTAACACCTACAGTACGCTTGCCCATTGAGATGTTGTGGATGCCAGCCACATCTTGAATCTCAGCCTGTAGACGCTGAATGTTGTCAAACACATATCCAGGCAGCGGCGCAGCCGGAAGTTGCTGCGGAGTGCCGCCAGCGGGGTTGTAGTATATCTTCTCCCCGGCCTTACCCCTGATACTGTCTGAGCTTACACCCGCAGTTTTAGGAATGAGCCACTTCGGATTAGACATTAACTCTACGTTCTTGAGGACCTGGGTCCTTGCTTGGTTGTAGAGGTTCTGCAATTCGAGACATGGCTCAATTAGCCCGATACCCCAGAACTCACGGGGCAGCGTTGAGTAACGGCTGACGCATACAGGGTGAACACCATCCCACTCACCCTTAAATAGGCACTTGCCCTCAAACATAATAAGGTGTCTGCCATCGTCGCAGTACACCTCGAAGACCTCACACCTGTCAGCCAGAGCCTTCTCGTCTGGCTTTTCGTCATCAGCAACTGACGGCGTATAGTCTTCGATCTTTTCTTTCTGCTCAGGATAAGCCTTCTTGAGCACATCTTTCTGAATGAAGTGCCTGATGGCTACAAACCTGGACTCATCAATACTTGTCGCACCAACCTCAACAAAGAGGTCATACGGAGACACGTTTTTGGTTGTCACCCTGTCGATGTCTGCATCGTAATAGGTGTGCAGAGCCGCAGTGCCAAACTGTACAAGATGTAAAATGTGGTCGTTCAGCGTCTCTTTCATATTGTCGTTATGAAAGTTGTACTGAATCGCCTCTTCGCTCAGCTCAGCTTTTGCAATGTCTTCGCTTGACGGTGACGCAGGCAAGACACCCACCGACGGGTAGATAATCTGAAGCTTAGCAATGACTGTGCGCTGAATACCGAGAAGCCTGTTGATGACCACCCGGTTGTCAGTGCGCTGTCGTCTGATGAACTGGTTAATCTTACGGTCAAAGCTAAGTGACTGCTTGCCCGCAACGTACCGACATATAAGGTCCCACGTGCGAACGATGGGCTTACGCTCTCGCTTGGAGTCGGCGACCAGCTTGGCGAGGTCTTTGATTTCCATCATCAGTAAGTTACCTCATAGCCCCTATCTGTCTCATTGAATCTTCTGAACTCTCCAAAGTCATCAACATCCACATTAAGAGCGGCAGGCCCACCCAACAACTTTCTAATGATATCGGCAGACCTCTTGTCAGTAGCGAGGTTGGCAAGACCTGCGGCCCCTGAACCCATTCGGGCAACGTCTTTTTCCTTGGCACCAGAAGCCAGGGCACCAAGACCCTGACCCAGTGAGCCGCCAAGTGCAGCCCCACCGGCTATAGTCTTGAGGCCCGCAAGGCTTGCACCTCCCGTTGCGGGCGCAGCAATGACCGCCCCAGCACCCATGCCGAGAAGTGGTAAGATGTCCGCAAAAGTTGCACCCTTACTGTCAGACATCTCCTTCGCAGCCCTCATTCTCGCGACAGACGTTGTTTTTCGCCCATACCTCATAAGGCTACCTCACTCGATATCTAGCAGGTCGGCAACAGACTCGATTGGCGTGACACCAATGTTCGCCTTCTGCTGTTGGTAGTTATGCCAAACGCCCCACAGCTTGAGCGACTGATTTATAAATGCAGGAAGCATCATAAAAGCAATCAAACAAAGATATGGAGCGCAGGACATATTCTCTCCAGTTGTGTCTAGCTACCCTTGACCCACTTTTGGTTGTCTTTGTCCTTAGTGTTCTTAGGGTTCCACTTTACACGGTCAGCCCAATAAGCCGCAGACATCTTGCCCTTGGCAATGTTCTTAGCATGCCTGGACTTAAAGGCTTTACGTTGACCAGCAGTTTGATTGGTTTTTACACCCTGCTGGCCAAACCTGATTGTCTTAACCTTGTCGCCCTCCTTAGCCACAACAACGTGTGACTTAGTGGGATGGTTTGGTGTGCGCTTGGGCTTGTTGAAACCTTCAACTCCCGCTGCGCGCACCAAAGCCACTCCATGAAGGCGAGGGTCTCGCTTCATCAGATGTTGATGCCAGCGATAACCGCCTGGGCGTTGGGTCGAGTGCAGGCAGTGTTGTAGTAGTGCCTGTAGTAACCCTCGGCTGCGTCGGTGTTCGATACGCGAGACAGTGCGGAACCGTCAAAGTCTGCGAATCCACCCTGGTCAAGCTGCAACAGCTTCCAGTGCTTCATGGACATAAGAATCATGCCACCGCGACCACAGTGTCGGCTGGAGCGAATCTCCACGCCACCATAGCTGAGTCCGGTGAAACCACCGTCGCCACGGCCAGCCTTGTCGGTAAGGGTCTGCAGGTTTGCAGTAAGCAGTGCGGTGTAACTCTGTCGCTGCAATGGGTTCATGAAAATGACGTCGATGTCTTCACCACTTTCATTAAGAACGCCATCAATGGCCTTCTGGATCAGGTCAAGGCTGAGTGCTGCTCGTGTTGCGCCACCAACCAAGGGCCGGAACCCGTTTGAGTTTAATGCGCTACCGGCGCGTGTCACGTCGAACATCACAGATGAGCCAAGGTTTCCGTAGATACCAATGGGCTGGTCTGCATACTGCGTTGCGACATTGTTGCTTGTCACCTCAATGGCCAAAACATAATCAGACTCGGCTGCACCGATTGCACCAACGACTGGGTTAAGGTCAATAGTGCAAAGCGTAGTATCAACAGCAGCAACAGTTGCCGTCGTAATGATTGCGCCGGTGTCAACATTGATTAGACGACAGGTTGTTGCGCCTGCACCAACCTCATCTGCCAGCTTCTGGATATCACCGAAAAAGCCAACATTCGGAATGTTTGCGCCCGGTGCAGTTGCCCCATTAGGCAATGTCGCAAAACCCATGACAGAGCCACCAGAGAAAACCATGCGGTTCATGGTGTCACGGACATCTTCTGCGAGAAGGTCCATGGAACCTTCCATCCAGTTGATAACTTGGTCGGTGTTGCCCTTGCGAGCAGCAGTCATGACCATGCCGTCAACCTGGAAGCGAGCCAAAAGGCGTCGGGCTTCGACGGAGAGCTTGGCGAAGTCCTGGGTGGTTGCTGCTGGAACGGTTCCGGCATCACTGAAGTTAACACCACCGCCACCCTTTCCGATGTGAACGGGGATGATGGCAACGCGGCCTGCCCAGTTNACGCGGGCNTTTTCAAACATNTCGAGTGCGATGGTCTCGCGGTTTAGCTGNTCCTGTACTGGTGACAGGAAGAATTCTTTGAGCAACTGCCCAATTTCGTTTGTTGAGAGAGGCATGAGTTTTGAGGCTCCTTTAAGTCATTCTTGCGATAGCCTCTTGTACTGCTTTGTACCGGCTATCACGGTCGAGGGGTTTTGGTGCTTCCTCAGTTTTGGCTGCACCAGTTTTCTTTGGGCGCGGAGGCCCTGCTTTCTTCTTCTTCTTCGGTGCGACTTCTACTGTCTTCATGTGCTCTGCAATTGCCTTTTCTTGAACCTCTGCAATGTAGCTGCTGTATCTTTCAGCCACAGTGTTGAGATTCTCGTTTGGGTTTTGCACCACAGCTTGAATCAGTAGCTCGCGTGGTACGTTAGGGTGTTGCTCCAGAACGCTGTTAAGCTCTTGTTCTAACAGCGCTTTTTGTTGCTGCACCTCAAACCGTGTAAGTCGTTCGTTAAGCTCCTCATACTGATCAGGTACTTGGGACTCTTCCAACGCCTCGTCTAGCCAGTCTTTTTCTTCTACTGGCTGCTTTGGGGCCTTTGCTCGCCTTGACTCTTCGACCTGAGCTTTAAGCTCTTCAATCTGTTGCCTAAGCGACTCACCTTCTTCTCTAAACGAGTTTCGGGCTTGGATGACCTTCTGGAACCTTTTATAAGGCACAGCGTGACCATCAGCATCGTCTCCCTTGTCATCTTCGTCTCCGTCTTCAGACGCCTCTTGTTCTTCTTCAGCGTCAACAGGTGATGAACCCTCTTCAGAAGCGGCCTCTACCTCTTCTGATACATCTTCTTCTAACGGTGACTCTTCCTCAACTTCCTCAACTGCTTCAGGCTCGGCTTCCACCTCAGCTTCTGGCTCTGCCTCCGCAGCTTCAGACAAACGATTGGCGAGATCGTCAAATGCGCCTTCATCTAACAGGTTGCTCATTGCGTCCCCTACGATGGGCTTTAGACCGCCCAAAGAAAGTCATAAAAGTCAATTTAATATACTGGACACACTTTCGAAAGTATAGTCATCACGTTTATTTGGATTATACCTTTTCCCGTGTACAGCCTCCCACTTGAGAACTTCTTCGATAGAGGTGGGTTTGCGAAGCTTTGTCGTCTGGTAGATATAGTCAGCCTGCTCATAGGCGACATACGCCAGGGCAAGCGAGAATATCATGTCATCGTGGCAACCAGTGTCGTGCCTGGGTTTGCCGTTTATATACACAAACGTGTTTAGCTCGTGCTGCAACCTCTGGTCGATGACCTTCATCTTCTGGCCCATAAGCAACTCGTGCAACTGGGCCATCAGCAAAGCTCTCGTCTTCGTGTTTGTGTTAAAGCCAAACTTCTCGGTCAACTCTGACGAGGTCTTGTCTTTAATCATGCGACGGTACAAATGCGGGTGCTCACCCCTCTTAAGGTGCTCAATGACTGCATAGCCAGTAGATGCGGCCTCAACATTTACCATGGCTTTGTATTTTGTTGCCGTGGCTAGAACCTGACACGCAAAGTCTTGCACAGGCTCTTTGTTATAGTACGTCGCCACAATCCGTGGTGGTTTCGAGCGGGTCAAAACAACAAATGCGGAGTAGTCACCGTTTGGCCCACCTTCGGCAGCATCGACACCCATGATGTATGCCTGAAGCGGGTTAGGTGTTTCGTACTCGATAAGCCCAATGCCAACCTTCGCATCTGGGAAAACAAGGTCGAATACACGCTCACCGCTGCTGATAAAGCACGAAATGGGGTCGCTTGCGTACTCTTGCCTGAATGTCGCCGTGCTGTTGGCACACTTAGTACGCAAAGTATGCAGAGCCCAGTTGCGCTGACTCTTTGTCAGGTTTGGCAGGCTCTTCAGGAACTCCTGCTCTGACTCCGATGGTGCTGGCGTGACCTTCTTCTTCCGGTTGTAGCTAGGCTCAATCAACCAAGAGATAAACGTCTTGTTGTATCCAGACTCAGTGGTCCACAGGTCGTGGTAGTGGTTCAGGCCGTTAGGCGTGCTCTCGAAGATAATAGTCGGGTTTTCACCGGCAGTCTGCAAAAGCGCAGCAATATCTTCGTCTGGACTCTTCCAGAACGCGGCCTCAGATGCGTGAATGCTCTGATAGGTAGAACCACGGAAGCTATTTGGCGTACCTACTTTGATACGAGAGCCGTGCTTGAACCTAAGCTCGTTAGCGTTCTCGTTACTGCACGGCAGCTTTAGCTGCGGCGGAAGATTGTCATAAATCGTTTGATAGATTCCGAAAATCTGCCTAACAGCTTCAAGAGTATGGGCAGCAATCGCAACGCGGTGGTTACGTTGAAAAAGTGCTTTATGGAGGTAATAAGCCGCAACAAAGGTCGATGTTCCTGTCTGACGAGCTTTCAGCACCATCTGCCACTGGTTTGACTGCAATGCCTCATGCAGCATTTGCTGAGAAGCATTTAAGTTAAACCTGACGAGCTTTCCGCCCTTGTTTATTATCTTGACGAACTTGCAGAAGTAAAGAAAGTCGTCTTTACATTTGCGTATCTGCTCAAGGTCTGATTTGGAAAACTGCACTCTAGCCTGCGGCGAGTATCGTGTTAGCTACGTGAGCTATTACGCTTGCAGCCGCAGCCATGCCTGCCCATTTGACGTGAGCCATGCCAGCGGCCAGCAGTTTGACGCTAGATGTAAGGTCGTAGATGTTGGCCGTTAAATCTTTAACGTCTCGCTCAAGAACGCCGAGACGGTGGTTGATGAGTTCTTCGTTTGCGCCGCTCATTCGTCACCTGCCAAAATCGAGAGTAGGTCCTGGTGTGTTTCTTTTGACGAGTTGTTCTTGTTAATGTCAGCCAGCAGTCTAAGGGCGTCAAGTTTGACTTTTGCTCTTGATGCGTTGTTTCCATCGGGAACATCGTCGGGCGTCTCAACAATGAGTCGAAGCACCAGTTCTTTGATTCCAATATCATCAACATCAGGCCCTGGCAACTGCGCGATGACCTGAGATAGTGTTTTGGCGTCTCTGCTCATCGTGACCTCGCTAACGGTAATACGCGACAGTNAAGTGCTCTGACGCGATTGCCCTTATTCGGTTCATNTCTTCAACAAAAGCTGCACGGCTGCACCTTGTAAGCTTACGGAAGTCAACCGGGGTTATCAACCCCAGGAGTAGATACACGTATGGTCTACCTACTTGCTCATCGATGGCTTCGATAAGTCTGACCACCTTGAGGCGCAGCAGTGGGCTTGTGGTTGCCGTGGCGAACGGTGCCTCTTCGTCGATGATTTCTTCAATCATGTTGTACGCAAGGCTGACAGTTCTGCCGTCTTTTTTCTGCTGGCACTCCAGCTTTGCCAGCACGTTTAGTGCTCGGTAGTAGACAATCTGCGGTGAGAAGAACGCGCCAACGTGGTCACGCTTTCTCATCTCCCTGGTCTTTGAGAGCAGGGTTGTGATTGCTACTTCGTATGCTGCATCCTTGATGTCGCATCGCATAAGCTCTGCAATTTGCAGCAGCACGCCTTCAAGCTTGGGCTTACGCTTTCGCAGGCCCAGGACCAGTTTGGTCATACAGTTTGGAGCCCAGCAGAAGTCTGTGCGTTTGTCGTACTGGTACAGCTCAGAGTTGCAGAAGTGGCATGGCTTTGCGTTTTCCCTGGCTGGATAGCTGCTGATACGTTTGTACAGCTTGCTATCTTTAAATGACTTAGTGCCGCGTTTCCTTTTCGGTAGCGACGTCCCAGTCTCTGATAATCCTGCCGCACATTGCTTTGTGAACGTCGCAGCCGTTGCCTTCATCATCCATCCCCATAACTTGAGAAGCAGCAGTTAAGAATTCAATAATCAGTCTGACAGCATCTGTGTCATCGGGTTTTGATTCGAGTACGTGTAGTGCGCCTCTTACCAGTGATACGGCAGCATGGAGACTTGGGGCACTCTCGATATAAGAATCATCGCCCGCCAGTTTCGCCGTAGTTGTAAGTTCTTCTCTGGCAATAAGAAGGAGGGCTTTGACGCTTTGGTTAAACGTGAGGGCAGTCTCTGTGCCATTAGAGACGTCATGAGTAACCTTGAGTGAGTCTTTGATGGATGCAACTGTTTCATAGAAGCTTCCCCATATCATACCTCCGGGTGGCTTGTCGGCCTCGCCCTCTTCGAGGATTGTGACAAAATCATCGTTCTTGGTTTGTTCGTCGCTCACATTACTCTCCTATGTATGCGTGTACTTCGACCCATGAGCCAGTTTCGGCGCATCGTGCAAAGCCTTCCCATCGGCTACCTTCACCGAGTAGTAGGTCATGCAGGTCGTAGCTGAGTCGTTTTACTTTTGCCGGGTATGAGCCGACGTTGCCTTCGATTGTGTGCAGTATGCCGTCGGACACTGATTCAACGATGCCGATATGTCCTTGCCATGAGCCAGGGGCACCCCTGTCCCAGAGAACGACATCGCCGGGTTTGGGATCTTGTACGTTTGCGCCAGTGATGGTGATGTTGCTGAATAGCTTTTTGGCCCCACCGCTTCTTTTGAACGGCATTTCGATGCCGATTTGCTTTGCGCCTTCTTCAAAGCAGTATGAGACGAATGCGGCGCACCATGCGCCATCGTCGTCATCATTTCCATCGTCAGCGATGCGATGATACTTGGCGACATGCATGCCTGAGTTGTTTCCACCCTCTTCACCGTACCCGATTTCGCGGCGTGCAACTTCAAGGGCTGCTGCTGCAAGCGCACCAATATCGACACCATCGCCTTCGAACATTGAGTCGATGAGGCTTTGTTGTGTGGCTGGTCCACACTTGCCGTCTGGTTCGAGGTTTTTGCATCCTTGCCAGAACTCGACAAGTTGCGAAATCATGATATGGGTAAGGTTACCCTTTTCAATTTCCCTTAGATTGTATTCTTCTGGTGTCATCTTGACCCCCTTTCACTAAGCAGTTTAAATGCTGTTGCCGCCACTGCTGGTACTTGCCCATTGCCGAGGCATTTAAGTCTGTCCACCCTAGAGGCCACGCCATCAACCACGCGACCCACGTCGGGTTCAACTTCCCACCAGCCTTGAACGCTACATCGTGCAGAGTTGTCCCGCTGTGGTGTTTTGAGCCCGCTTTCCGAGAAGAGGTCTCGTTCCTTCCGTGGTTTGCTGTTGGTGTCGGCCACATTTTCACGGCTACCGTAAGGCTCGTGCCACCCTGAGCATATTTTGTGCTGCGGTTTTGCCAGTCTGACGCCACCGGGGTTGGCCACTTGGTTTGGTCTTGTAACGCTGCCTGGGTCAACCTTTTTAGCATCTTCCTCGACCCTGACCCCCCGTTGAGCCCGACTGATACTGGCGTCGGCCACAATCCAGATTCTTTTACGCCTGTGGTTGGCACCAACATCGTCCGCTCCCAACACACCCCATTCTGCATCGAACCCCATCTCGGCCAAGTCTCCGAGAACTCTGTGAAGCCCCCTAGAAGTGAGCATTGGTGAGTTTTCCACGAAGACGTATCTTGGTCGTACTTCGCGAATGATCCTTGCCATCTCTGCCCAGAGTCCGCTTCTCTCTCCGTCAAGCCCTGCGCCTGTTCCTGCACAACTGATATCCTGGCAGGGAAAGCCTCCAGAAACGACATCAACACGGCCTTGCCATGGCTTTCCGTCAAATGTTCGCACGTCATCCCAGATGGGAAACGGTTCCAGGCATCCGTCGTTTTGTCGCGCCACAAGTACGCTTGCGGCGTATTTATCGTACTCGACGGCGCAGATAGTTCTCCATCCAAGAATTTTTCCCCCGAGTATTCCGCCACCAGCGCCTGCGAATAAAGCCAACTCATTCATATACCCTCTCAATGAATCGTTGATGTCTACGCTCAAATGTTAGTGATACGCTGCCGGTTCTGCCGTGTCTGTTTTTAAGCACGCGCAGATGGCAGTCAACTCCTGACGACCCTGGTATCCAGGCGTCATCCTCATAGTCTATACGCAAAACGGCTGATGCGTCATGTTCGACGGAGCGCGATTCTCTTACCATGCCCTGGTCGTTAAGCTGACTGAGTGCGATGACGGGCACTTCGCATTGCCTTGATACGGCTAGCAGCCCTGCACTGATGGAGGCGACCTCTCTTTCGCGGCTGTATGTCGCCTCACACTTTAGCAATTGAAGGTAATCGACGATAACGAGGTCGATACTTCGAGCAGCTTGTGCAGTTTTGACAATGGCTGAGAGTCTTTCGGCATCGACATGGACGTTATCCATAATCATAAGGTTATTGCCGATAAGCTCTAGTGCTGTTGATGCATGTCTCATGGCGTCGATTTGGTCATGATTGAGTCTACCTGAGCGTATGGCGTCGGGTGGTACTCTGGCTTCAGCGGCTACGAGTCTTCGGGTGAGGTCTGCGTGGCCCATTTCTAGCGATATATATAATACGCCATGATTTGACTTGGCGGCGGCCATGGCGAAGTTGAGTGCCATGACAGATTTACCGCGTCCTGTACCGGCCCCTAATATATATACAGCCCCAGGTTGCCACTGGCCTAGAATCCAATCGAGGTTTTCAAAGCCGGTGGTTACTCCGTTCTCGGAGGTGGGATCTAAAAAGGCTTGCCTGCTCTGCTCCATGACTGTAGCTAGCGAGTCCCCAAGACTCGTGGGCGTAGACTCCGACCGCCCTCCAGTCTCGATGGACAGCAATGCAGCAATTGCAGCATCTTTGGCATCGGCAGGACTGAGCGCCTGAGAAGATGCAGTCATAGCAGCTTCGATGGCAGCGTTCGTCTGCCTTAACTCAGCAGCCTCATGCAACTCATCAAAGGCTGTGCGGCCACCACCGTAGTAGCTAGTCAGATGCAGCAGCTTGGGAAGGCCGCCGATTAGCTTATAGTCATCAGTGCCCTCGCCTAATGCTTGAGCAACACCGACTTCATCTGCACGTCCTTTATTGTGGGCTTGCTTAATGGCTTTAGCCAGCACCTGGGTGCGTGGGTCTGACCAACATGCGCTTGGCAGTGCGACAACTCTATCGGTGCCGTTGCCCTGCATAGCGTTAGCTAATGCAACTAGCTCAAGGTCTAACATTGTCTCTCCGTGATGTGTCCCGCACAAAGAACATCGCAACTACGAAGAGAGAAAGAAACGTAATAGAATTAACGGTTGGCTGTTATGGGGGTAAAGGGTTGGAATCGAAATGAAAATGCGCTGCGAATTTTTTAGGGTAAAGAGACATGAGAGGACATGGCCCAACCTACGATCACCCCTACCGTTAAGAAACTAACGGCTACCACCCAGCCCCGTGCATTTACTGACGGCTCCTCGACGGTGGGCGTTAACAAACTAACACTACTCGCTTCGCATAGCCGCAGGTCGGCTCGGCACTTCGGCAGCCCCACCGCACCACAACGCACAGCTTCCCTGACTGTGGCTTCCGGTACCAACAACCCACCACTACAGGGGACCGTCTGACCCACCACCACCGGCACCGTCTTTTGGCAGGGAGTCGCCACCACCAAAGAGGGCATCAAGGTCACCAGCAAGCTCATGACTGTCAGTGTTTTCCAGCTGCGCTTCCTTTGCATCGATAGTCTCCATGGTTTCGGTGTGCGTCTGCTCTGCCCGGGCCCGGTTCACCCGGACTATCTCGAGGGCTGCATCTCGTGCCCCTCTGGCATCTTTCATGGCCTTGGAATAGCCTCTCCAGAGGAAGCCAAGCCCAGCGGCCCCCAAAAGGGCAAGCAGGGCGTTTAGGAGGGAGGACATAGGGGTAGCCTTTCGCGGAAGGTTTGAGGGGAGAGAAAAGCGCCAGGGCC
>FUFK010045309.1_pt1 | contig 33826 bp, 27 predicted proteins | sample 1021851 | NCBI WGS metagenome assembly FUFK01 (sample SAMEA51879418, study PRJEB19060) | metagenome | reverse complement strand
TACACCAGGTGCAGCAAACCCTCAAACTTCCCCATACACTGGTGATGATTCCATTGAAATCACCGAGATTCTTGCTCACTGTTCATCTGGAAGTATTACACCTGCAGATGACTGGGTCGAATTATTGAATAATGGCACACAGATGATCGATTTGTCTGCATGGAGAATGGTCTCCAGCGACGGCGACTTGATGCACCTGCGCCCTGACAGAGTATGGAACTCTTCGAGCATGATTATCGCTCCAGGCGAGAGATTTGTGTTCACAACACCAAACTGGTTTATCAGCGGATTAGGGGATTCAATTTCCCTTCAGGACCCTGATGGTAATGAGGTTGATTTCGCAGGTTGGAGCATTACNACCGATTGCAAAACNATGAATGGNGATGGAGAGANTCTNGCCGTGGCCAACACCGGGTGAAGAAGAGCCCGATACCTCGGATTTCGCTGGACCTGAAGACTTGATTTTCAGCCGTTTCATGTTTGAAGAAAAGAGCCAGACAACCAATGATGAGTTCTTTGAAATCAGCAACACAGGCGACCTAATGGCCGTTCTGAACGGTTGGTCGATTAGGAAGATAACCACTGGTGGAACCACGTTCAATGGCACATTTACTGCCGGTGAAATCAATGCAGGCTCATCCGTAATTATCAGCCCTGATGCAAACTCAGTCAAAGCGATGGGTGGCACAATGATACTCGATGCCGATGACGTAATGGATTTCCCAGTGTGGATGCCGAATAGCGGAGCTACATTCCAATTGGTCGCTCCAGATGGAACCATTGCTGATACATTCGTTTATGGAAATGGACCTACTTCCGAGGATGGATGGTCCGGCCCATCAATTGGCGAACCTGTCACGACAGTCGACCGCATCCTGTACTTGAGAGGTGACGGATGTGGAAGTATGCCAGATACCGATTCATCTGCAGATTGGGAAATGCGTTGGTCGGTTGCTGGTGCAAGCCATTTCTGTGGGATTAACACATTCACCGACGATACTAGCGTAACTCCGCTTATCGGCCCTTCAGCAGGTCTTGATGATGTAATTTCTATGATGAACAACGCAAACGATTCAATTCATTTGCACGTCTACCAATTACACGATACTTACCTTGCAATGTCACTGATTGAGGCTGCTGCAAGAGGTGTAGATATTACCGTAGTTATCCACGAGCCAGAGAGCTGGTGGGGCGATTACAATGTTGGACAGAGCCTAGGAATCGCTTGGGAGTTGGAAAATGTAGGAATTGAAGTAATGCAATTCTCATCTTCCTCTTCATCTCCTTACCAGTACGTGCACTCAAAGGTTGCAGTAGTCGATTCATCTCAAGTTTGGATTAGTTCAGGAAACTGGAAATCATCATCTCTGCCAAGTGATGGAATCGGAAATCGTGACTGGGGAGTCATTGTAGACAGTGAAGACCTTGCTTCGATTGTTCTTGAAAGAATGGCTTTCGATGAAGACCCAAGTGAACTACATGTTGAAGATTCGACATATACACAACCTGATTCTGGTTCCTATTCACCTCCGATTTCATACCCTGCGGTGTTGCAAACTACCGCTGCTATTTCCGGACCAATTAGCGGTGAATTATTGACATGCCCTGATGATTGTATGCAGGGATTAGCCGATTTCATTGACTCCGCTGATTCAGAAATTCTTCTATCACTACAATACTTCGAAATGGATTGGTATTGGGGATGGGGCGAGAATCCTTTGCTTGACTCACTCGAAGATGCAGCGGCTAGAGGTGTTGCAATCCGTCTAGTGATCAATCAGCATTACGTGAACGACAACCCTGGAATCAGAGAAGCTGTGAACGAATTGAATGACTGGGAAGGAGATGTTGAAGCCATTCTAATGAGCGAAAATGAAACTGTGACTAAACTACACAACAAGGGTGTAATTATCGACGGAGAGAGTGTTCTAATCTCCAGTATTAATTGGGGAGACAACTCGATTCTTCGCAACAGAGAGATGGGATTGATTATCCATTCACAGCAGGTCACTCAACCTTACATGGATTCATTCTGGGAAGATTGGAATCGCCTTGACCCTACCACTGATACCGATATCGATGGAATACCTGATTTCTGGGAAGTNGCNAACANTTTNTCCAGAACAAACCAAGATTCATCGCTCGACCCTGACGGAGATGGTATCTCCAATCTCGGAGAATACTCATACAATTCAGACCCTAATTCAAACGACACAGANGGAGATTGTATCGCAGATGGNGATGAGATCCTTTGGGCTGCAACTATGGCAAATGTCAGCGCAGGNAGTGCATTGACACTAGCAGATGCTGATGGAGACGGCGTAGATGACCACACCGTTATCGGCTGTGTNCCTGACCTTGAAGAACAAGAACCTGAAGAGAATAATTCTCAGAACAACAGTGGCGAAAACAACACTGTTGTAGATGACCTCGATGCAGACAATGATGGAGTTCTCGACGATGTCGATGAATGTCCAGGAACTGAAGAAGGTGCTGCAACAGATACTCAAGGATGTTCAAATGAGCAAAACAAGAATCAGGTCTACAAGGACACTGAAGAAGATGGGCTATCCAGTGGAATGACATTCATGTGGACTCTAATTATCGTCGGAATATTCGTTCTATTCGGAGCAGGGACTCTCCTTCTCAAGCAAAAGAAAGAGGAAGATTTCGAGGACGAAACATCTCAGATCCCCGAATTAGCTGAAACCAAATCTTGGGATATGCCGGTTCTAGATGGTACTTCACCTGAAGATTCAGAGGGCCCTGACCTAAGCAGATTCCCAGGTTGGGGTGCTGAACAAGTGCAAAAATACCTCGATTCAGGATGGACGGAAGACCAACTTGCAGAGTGGTATCAGCAACAAGTTGACACTAATGACGCGTAAGATTGACAAGGGAGTGCTATAATCGATACACGAGTCACATGGTGTATCGTAGTAGTAACCCCGCGCTGAATCCTCAATACTTCCAAGGTGGAGTTGCGAGTCAAAGAATGACCTTGGATGGTACAATTAACAAGACAATCACTTTGCTTGGCCTTGTCTCAATCACTGCAATGTTATCTTATTCGATTGTATCACAAAACCCTGGATTGGGTTTCATGATAACTATCGGTGGAGCGATTGGCGGATTTATTCTAGCACTAGCGATTTTATTCATTCGTCCAAATAATCCACAAATTCTGATGAGTATGTACGCTCTGCTGGAAGGATTGTTCATTGGTGGATTCTCTTACATGATAGAGAACTATTACCTCGGGGGAACTGAAGGAATTGTCCTACAAGCACTGGTTGGAACTGTAGCAGTATTCCTAACCATGCTAGCCGTCTACAAATTCGGAATCATCAGACCAACTGAAAAATTCGTATTAGTGGTAACCTCGCTAGTAGGTGCAATAATGATCATCTACGTTTTCAATTTCATTATGAGTTTCTTCGGAACCGGCATCCCATTCCTACACAGTAGTGGTCCAATTGGAATTGGAATTAGCATTGTTTTCATCACTGTTGCAGCTTTAATGCTGATTGTTGACTTCGGCATGATTGAGAATGGCGTCAAGTTTGGTGCACCAAAGAACATGGAATGGTATGGAGCATTTGGATTAGTTCTAACTCTCGTTTGGCTGTACATCGAGATGCTGAAGCTAGTCGCAAAACTACGTGATTAAGATGGCTAGAACACTTGCTGTTTGCAACCTTGCCGACTGGCGTGCAGGTGGCGAAAGAAGAGAAGCATTCGTCCAAGAGATGGGTGCAGCGCTTCAGGACATTGGCTTCTTTGCGTTGACCGGGCACGGGATTGATTTTGAAGCAATCAAGAAATCCTACTCGGTTGCAGAAGATTTCTTCCATCTTCCTCAAGAAGAAAAGAACCGATATGAGCAAGCAGAACTATTCCGCCAACGTGGTTACACACCATATGGAGTTGAACACGCAAAAGATAACCCTGCACCTGATTTGAAGGAGTTCTGGCAAACTGGTAGAACCATTGACGACCCTAATTTTCACAAGAACATCTGGCCTGAACAACCAGCGGATTTCGAAGGTGCAATCGATGGATTATACATCGCCATGGAATCAATGAGTTCTGAACTATTGGCTGCTGCTTCACTATATCTTGGCAAGCCAGAATCTTGGCTGCCAGACATGTCTCACAACGGCAATACGATTCTGCGTGTGATTCACTATCCTGCACTTGGAGAAAACTCTCCTGAAGGAGCGGTTCGAAGTGCACAGCACGAAGATATCAATCTGATCACTTTGCTAGTTGGAGCAACAGCTGACGGATTACAAGTCATGGACCACGATGGTACATGGATTGAAGTTGAAGGAAACCATGACCACATCATTGTTGACAGTGGGGACATGCTACAGAACTTGACCAACGGTCTATTCAAATCAACTACACACAGAGTAATTAATCCACCAGATGCAACATCTGATAGATATTCGATGCCGATGTTCGTCCACCCAAGGGATGATGTCGACTTGACACCACTTCCTGAGTTTGTAGAAATGACCGGCGGTGAATCACTGTATGATTCCATTACTGCAGGAGAATACCTCCACCAAAGGCTTGTTGAAATCGGCTTAGCATCATGAGGTGTACTCATGCGATTGATGCCCGACATTTTGGTTGCAAAACGCGATGGTGAAGAACTTACAACTACTGATTTTCAATACATTTGCAATAACATAATGCAAATCCCAAGAGAACAACTCGGCGCATTTTTGATGGCATGCCAAATCAATGGTTTGAACACACAAGAAACCAGCGACTTAACCCGTGCAATGTTGAATGCAGGAGATAGAATGGAGGCATTGCAAGGTCGCGTTGACAAACATTCTACCGGCGGTGTTGGAGATAAGATGAGCATTATCCTTGCACCAGCACTTCGAGCTGCCGGAGCAACTGTTCCAATGCTAGCGGGAAGAGGACTTGCACATACTGGAGGAACCATCGACAAACTCGAAGCAATTCCTGGCTTCAACACTGGACTTTCAATGGATGAAATGAAAGACAACCCTTGTTTTATTTCTCGCCAAACAGAAGATATCGCTCCTGCTGATAGAATCCTCTATTCTATTCGTGACATAACTGCCACAGTCCCACAGATTGGGCTAATCACTGCCTCAATAATCTCAAAGAAAGCCGCAGAAGGGCTAGAGAAATTAGTGCTCGATGTAAAGTGCGGAAATGCTGCATTCATGCAAACCAAGGAAGATGCAGTGGCGCTTGCAAAATCTATGGTTACAACCGGAAATAGTCTAGGAATGGAAGTTACAGCACAGGTAACAGAAATGGACAATCCAATTGGATTAATGTTCGGAAATAGCCATGAAATCGTTGAATGTATTCAGTGCTTGAAAGGAGATGGTCCAGAAGATACGATGCAACTAGTATACGCACAGGCAGATTCCTTAGGTTATGATATTCGGCAAAACATCGCCGATGGTTCTGCGCTTGCTGAATTCCGCAACATGTGCATGCGTCAAGGCGTTAGTGAGGAAGATATCGATGAGATTATTGCGAATCCTTGGACCAAGTTAGAACGCTCATCAAATTCTGTTGATATTGTTTCCAAAAACTCTGGCTGGATTACTGACATTCACGCCCTAACAATCGGCGAAATCCTGTGCAAGCTAGGAGCTGGGCGAACAGGTGAAAACCCTGACATCAACCACGGAGTAGGAGCTCAGCTTCTCGTTCAACGTGGCTCGTTTATCGAAGAAGGAACTGCTTGGATCAGATTCGATACCGAGTCCGGAATGTCCAGTGAAATGATTGACCAAGTCCAAGGTGCACTAGCTCTTTCAGATTCTGAAACCAAAATTTCTAGCAGGATTTTACAAATTATTGAAGCCTAATTTAGACGATTTTGATGGAAGCCGTCATATAGGGAAGGCATGTCGGCAGGGGTGCCGTTTTAGCTTAGCTGGTGGAGCGTGGGACTGTTAATCCCAAGGTCGTGGGTTCGAAACCCACAAACGGCGTAACCTGATTATCGAGGCACTGCTAACGCTGTTGGGAGATGTTGTGCAAAGCAATATATGTGAGGCATCCTTTACNATTCTCATGAAAGTTCGTTCCGCTATTCTGTTGACGGTTTTTTTACTAGTTCAGATTGCTTCAAATTCATTCAATCAAATTGTGTACGAACAAGATGAGGCAACATTTGATTTCGATGAAGAGTTTAACTTCATGAGTGGTAACAACTCTAGCGGAAACAATAGTGGTGGCAACAATTCTGGCGGGAATAATACTGGAGGTAACAACACAGGTGGCAACAATACCGGTGGAAACAATACTGGTGGTAACAACACAGGTGGAAATAACACTGGTGGTAACAATACTGGTGGAAACAATTCTGGCGGGAATAATACCGGTGGAAACTCAACCAGCGGCGATGCACATTGTTTGGAATTAAGCAATTTATCGATTAGTCCGACATATAATGTCACATTGAATTTAGTAAATACTTGCAATTTTTCAATTAATTATCCAGGAATTAATGCATCAGCAAACAATTCTAATGTTCAAGGACTATACGATGGATGGTGGTATCAAATTGGTTGGTCCAACTCTAGCTATGCGATCCAACCATACTATGTACAACTGAATTTTAATCAGTCAATTCAGAATGGAACAATGATTACACTGAACTTTGAAGCGACTGTGATGAATTGTGGACAAAACAATTCATGGTCACACCAATGTCCAAATTCTAACAACTCAAGTTTATCGATACAATTTCAATATATTGAGCCTGCAAAAAGTTTGGTGATTTCGTCTGCATCCATTTCATCAGATTACTCGTATAATGATAGAATAAACATTGGCTACTACTCTCAAAACTACAGTGGATATGTGTATTGGGAATATACATCTTCAAATGGAACATCTACACATTCGAGTTACACCAGTAGTTCATCTCGAACAACTTACATCTATCCTGATACGTTTGGAACTATACAAATTTGTGGAAACATTCCAGGTGACACAACCTGTGTGAATGTTACAAGGGACATTCCAATCATGGCAGGCAATATTTCCTCACCCAACAATAATTTCAGCACATTGAGTAGCGGGATTTACATAGCATATTATGCAAGTAATTATACGAACGGTTCGATAGATGTAAACGGTAACGACTCATATTCAATACCAAGTTATAGTTATGAGAACGAGTCATTGTTGAAGTATGAATATGTTTACCTCCCGATGGGTAATTCTACGGTCTGTTTGAATCTCCAGGGATATAATAATTCATCAATTACTGATTGCATACAAGTATACAGAGAGCCGCCAGTGGTTAGATTTACGATTGAATCTGCGGTTTTATCTTCAAGTAATAACTACATTGTTTTGCGTTACAGTTCAGAAAATTATTCTGGTAATGTTTATTGGACATATAACTCGACTAACGGGACATCATCAACCTATACCTACACTACTAGTTATACGAGAACCAGCTACATTTATCCTAGTACATTTGGAACCATAGAAATCTGTGGAACTATTGATAACTCAGTCACTGAGTGTGTTTCAATAGATAGAATTGCTAGAATTGTTGAAGGAGGAATAATTTCTCCTAATAACAATTCAGAGTATAACTCAGTTCTAGTTTCAATCAGTTATTCTGCAAACAATTACTCTAATGGCTCAATCACTCTGAACGGCATAAATTATCGTTCTCTTGGTTCTTCATTTGACGACAATTATAGTAGTCAGCAAGGTGGTAGCCAGCAGCAAAATGAGAGTCAGTATGTTTACATCCCCTATGGTTTTTCAACGATATGTTTGGAATTAGTAGGTGAAGATGGTACACAATTGTCTGATTGTATCACAGTTGAAAGGATAGTACCTCCACATTCCGTTTCGATAACTTACCCTACTACAGGAGCCGGCATTATCGGACACGTTCTGGATTTGAGTTATGTTCTAGAAAACTCTTCCAATCACCATTTCACTGTTGACGGAGCACAAACTAACCCTGTTGTAAATACATCAAACCCTGCTCAGTTGAATCTTGGATTTGGAACAAAAGTTGTTTGCGTGGTTTCTTCTGATTACGCAGGTACAGAATTCAGTGCATGTGTAACCGTGAGCATGATTGATCCAAATGCTGATTCTGATTCAGATAGCGTACCTGACCATTCAGATAATTGCGCCAATACTTCAGCTGGCTGGAGTGTTGATTCAGATGGCTGTGCAGCAAATCAATTGGATACAGATTCTGATGGAGTCACAGATGATTTGGATATCTGTCCTACCACCCAACAATTCAGCAATGTCGATGCAGATGGGTGTGCCGCTTACCAAAGAGATAGTGATGGAGATGGAGTAATGGATAATCTAGATGCTTGCCCTGCTACACCTGCCAATTCTGTAGTTGATGCATATGGATGTTCGATTTCGCAAATCGATTCAGATAATGATGGAGTTATGGATGATGTAGACCTTTGTCCAGGAACCTTCGTTGGGTCGCAAGTGGATGGAGATGGTTGTGCTCCAAGTCAGCTAGATTCAGATAGTGACGGGATAGTCGATAGTTTCGATCAATGTCCAAATACACCAGTGGGTACTGTCGTAGACCAAACTGGTTGTTCATACACTAGTTCAGGGAACAATTCTGGAAATGGTACAGGTTCTGGAAGTGAGTCTGGAAGCATACCTGGATTCGAAGCCACCTACTTGCTAATGTCAGTTGCAATCGCATTATTTGTGCTATCTCGAAAGCGAACCTACTGAACGGCGCTTTCACATTTTTTAAGGCAAAGACAGGTGTGCTTATGCCGTGTTTTGGTCAAAAAATGAAAATTTGAATTATTGCCGGGCATTAGTTTAAGGTGACATGGAATTACTAAGAGTCATGAAATCTGTTGGTTTCCGACTTTGCGTGATTTTAATTGTTGTCGCATTTTTACCAATTTCGCAAGCTGGAATTGACGCTCAATCCGAAAATTGGGAGATAAGAATAGATTACTCAGGCGAATGGAGAGCTCTCGTAGAGAGTGATAATTCTGACAGAAGAGGATATGGTTCTGAAACCATAACAACTTACGCAGCCTCTGAATCTGCTACAGTAAGGAAACTCGATGACAATTCCAAGGAAATGTGTGTTGAACTCTGGAAAAATGGTGAATTGGTTGACAGTACCTGCACTAGTTCAGCATATGGTGAGGTCGAAGTAGGAAAGTGTAAATCAAATTGTGGCGATCCTAGTGTTCCATTCAGTGAGGTACCAGGATTTGGATTTGTAAGTTCAATATTTGCATTAGCATGTTCTGCGATTTACTTTCGCAAAAATAAATCGTGAAGGATAGTATAACCTGAGAAAATTCAGAATCAATAAGGGAGCAAATCATGAAAAACGACGAAGAGGATTCATCTGACTCAAATTTCGAATCACCTAAGAACGAGGTAAAAGCGAATAAAAAACCAGAACCGATCTTGATTAATACGAGCGGCAGCAAATCAAAACCTGAACAAAGGGTTCCAAAAAACACTGTAAAACAGCCTCTTACTCGCTCACAGAAGGCTCTCAAAGGATTTTTGCTTATTGCAATTTCAATTCTATCTGGATTTATTGCGGATGATGCAGATGAGAGCTTTTGGATTTTCTGCTCTCTCTCTATTTTCTTGTTTGTATATGGTTGGTCTACAATTCTTCAGGCAATGACTACCACTAAAGATATGAGTAATACAGAGGCAATTGGAACTACTGTAGTCGTATTTGGTTTAATCATATTTGCCTTTATTGCATGGATTTTACATGCCTTGTCTCAAGGATTTTGATAACGAACCTATGAACTAACCAATGGCGTAACTCACAGTCACTTGAGTTTCATCTTTCCTAAGCAACTGCGCAGGCAGGATTCAAGCTCAGAATGTGTAAATTCGTAACCGGATTCAAGTAATCTGTTTGGACGCACGTCTTGGCCTTCGAGAACCAATTTCTTACCCATTTGACCGAATAATATCTTGATGACAAATCCTGGCAATGGTGCGAATGCAGGTCTTCGCAGAACCTTACCTAGTGTCTTAGCGAACTGCTTCTGTGAAACTGGATTAGGCGCTGTTAGGTTGTATGCACCTTCACTATCTTCTTTCATCATCAAGTGGTGAATCGCGTAAATCTCGTCATCTAAGGAAATCCAAGACTGCATCTGTTTTCCACCGCCAACAGGGCCACCTGCACCCATCTTTGCCGGCAGTAACAACTTGGCAAGCGCACCGCCCAATGGAGACATAACAATTCCAGTTCTCAGGTGAACTACGTTAATCCCTGCATCCTTTGCTGCATTAGATGAATTCTCCCAGTCCTTACACAGTTCTGACAGCATGTCATTACCCGCACTCGAATTTTCATCCAGAACTTCCGTTCCTCTGTTTCCATAGAACCCTATAGCAGATGAGCAGAGCATTTTCTTCGGCGGATTTTCAAGTCCGGCAACAATCTTTGCAAGATTTTGTGTAGGAATGATTCTGCTATCTCTAATCAACTTCAGACGCTTCTTTGACCAGCGCTTGTCGCCGATTCCTGCACCTGCAAGATGGATGATGCTGTCGAATCCATTCATGTCGCCTTCCAAAATTTCTCCTGACAAATCGTCCCATCTAACGACTTTGGCAGAATCAACATCACTTGGCAACTTGGTACTTGGGCGCAGTAAGCGATGAACATCGTGTCCTGCAGCCTCTAAGAAAGCACACAATTGTAATCCAATCATACCGGTGGAACCTGAAACCAATATTCTCTGCCTTGGCAATTTGGCAGTAGCTTGTATCTGCTTCAAGTCATTGGCAACTCTTACACTGCGGAATTCAAACATCTGTTTCATTCTTGGCAACACAGTAAATCCTGCCGTCCAACCTGTGAAAATGTGTAGAGGAAGTTTGTACTCGACATTGTCGATAACCGAGGTCATCTGTGCAGATTTCGATTCGAACTCATGGTGATGATTCCATGCACCAAATGGACCTTTAATCATCCTGTCAGCAAACGATTCCCCTGGAACTACACTGTGGTGCCTTGCGATCCATTTTTGTCGAAGTGGCCCCATTTTCACCTTGAAAATAGTCTCATCGCCATCGACTAAACGACCTGCATTGATTGGCTGAATGCCTTCCCATTCAGGCATAATTCTCCTGAATGCTCCATCGCTGTTGTACCAATCCCAAATCTGTTTTTTGTTTGCATCGAACTTGGCCTTATGTACAAAAAGTGGCAACTTAATCCCTCCTTTCATATGAGATGTTGCTAGAGCTTGCAGTCACATTGGGAAACAATGTTTGTTGCTTCGAAGGCGACACTGAGTACGTCTCGATGTATTTCTTAGTGCTGAACTTTCTCTTGGTTGAAGCTGTGGTCATGCAACGGATTTTTCCGTACACTGGGCGCTCAGTCCAACCTCTGTCGAACTTGCCAAGAACCCAACCAATTCCGGTGTAGGTATTTGGGTCTCTACCATCTAGCGCCCATTTGTCATTCAAAGCAACCATGTATTCCATCGCAATCTCAGGAGTAGGAGTCCACTCCAGAATCTTCTTCCCCCATAGCATGCGGAGATAATTGTGAATCATTCCTTCCGTACGAAGTTGCCTTTGAGCAGCATTCCACAACTCATCATGTGTTTGTGCATTCTCAAACTCGTCAAACGTGTAGATGTAAGGGCGTGGGTCATCTTCATGCTCTTTCAAAGTCTTTTGAGCCCACTCTGGAATTGATGCGAATTCGTGATGATTCTGAACTCTAACACAGTGAATGAATCCAAGATCTCTCCACACGATTACTTGGTCCAAGAAAGACTCGACGTCCTTTGGTAACCCCCACCAACCTGACCTTCGTCCGTTGTCTGGTGGAACAATACACGAAATGTCCCAGTTGTATTTTGCAAAAATCTCGGACAGGATTTGATGTGGACTGATGTGTCCGAAGTGGAGGTAAGGAGAAAGTCCGCTTGAACCGTTTAATTCGGGCTGATTTCGGTTTTCGGAATACTCACCAAGCCTTTCTTCCATGAATTCATTCCATCGAGACAATGCCGCTATCGAGCCACCCTTAGTGTGCTGAACTGGAGGTACAGAATGGTCGATGGAAAGCACAGAGAGCGCATTGAGTCCAACATCTTCAATCTCGCAAATTCTCCAGATAAACTCGTAAGGAGTAACCGGAGTATCACTTTCTGTAAAGATACTCTCAACTTTCGATGAATTAAATCTTGGAAGGTTTGTGGCATTCGCAACTGGATTCGCTAGAGGGAACTCCGACATGTGTTGAATTATGGTCTTGTGAAGGTGTCTGCGAAGAGAGTATGCGGTGTTGAAATCCCTGTCTTGACGCATAGAAATGAATCCATTAGAATCGACGCAATGGACTTCACACTTTCCGAGGGAAATCGCAATCTCTGAAATTCTTCGAGGCATGTACACGGGGAAATCGTCGATGACCAGTACGTCTGCATGTTCCATCCACTTTTCTAGTAATCCGCCAGCTTCGTACGGCTTTGTCTCAACATAAGGAATGTAAGTTATTGGCGAATCTTCCAACGCTCTTTTGTTATCCATCATACCTTGAATTACGAAAGTATGTGACCTGTCATTAGCCCATTGATGAGCGATAGCAAGAGCTTCGACAACTACTAGCGGAAGATTGCGCTCATTAGCCAAGTCAATGGCATGCTGAAGACCGTGATTCCATCTTGTTCTTCTTGCTGAAATCATCCAGTACACAACGCACTCACCAGAGCCTTTGCCCTGATTGAATACTCGTAAGCGGTTTTCTGGAATCATCTATTCTCACTGACCTATATTTTTTGACTGTCGGTTCACACTGTAGACATGATACGTATCTGCCTTAGTTATCGGCCTGGAAGATTTCAATGACATCCGCTCCCCGCTCAAACCATCCAAGGCAAGGTTGTGCATGGTTTGGGAAACCCAATCCAAGTCTTTCAACTCAGAAAGGTCAGCCCATCTGATTTCGTCGATTTCTTCAGTAGATACGCTCGTCTTGTCTGATTCAATATTTACATCATAGCACAAGAACACGGCTGGCTTTTCTTTGTAGAGAGTGGATCTAACTGCAGAAAGCCCAACAATAGTACCACTAACTCCGGTTTCTTCTACGAGCTCTCTCAAGACTGCCGATTCAGGAGATTCACCTTCATCGACGCTTCCTTTGGGCAAGCCCCAGCGATTTTGGTAACTACCTCGGGCCTCTTTTACTAGCAATATCTTGCCGTTGTGAATTGCTCTGGCTGCTACTCCCAAGTCACAAACTACGCCAGCCATGAACACATTGCGCATTGCGTGGTATATATACCACCGTTTTCGGCCTTCAGGCTTATGAACAGGCTATTATAAACTGAAGTTGTGAAAACATATCATGCTCAGCAAAAAGCGAGAGACTAGCATTGTAGAAGCCGATGCGATATTGCCAACAAAGTTCGGAACGTTCAGAATTAGGGCGTTCCATGATCACAACAACAACAAGGAACATGCCTTGCTGTACCTCGAAAACCCAGACATTATTCCACTGGTGCGAGTACACTCTGAATGTCTAACAGGAGATGCGTTCGGTAGCCTAAGATGCGATTGTGGGCCACAACTTGAGAAATCAATGAGAGAAATCCAAGCACACGGAAGCGGCGCTATTGTCTACCTCAAGCAAGAAGGAAGAGGTATTGGATTGTATGCTAAAATGCAAGCTTATGCCCTACAAGACAGGGGATTAGACACACTAGATGCTAATCTACAACTAGGACTGCCTGCAGATGCAAGAACCTACGAAATTGCTGCAGAAATGCTGAAAAGTATTGGCTATGATGAACTGTATTTGCTCACAAACAATCCGGAAAAGCGCCTCCAATTAGTAGAAAATGGTATCAAAATCAAGGATAGAGTACCCATTATTGTAGTACCTAGCGAACACAACCTTTCTTATCTCAGAACGAAGGCATCGCGGATGGGACACATCCTAGAAGTTTGAGTGATTGAAATGGGAAATAGTATAATTGGTCAAACTGCTCCAGATTTTGTTCTACAAGCAGACGACGGAAGCATGTTTGACAGTACCTCTCTTCATGGACAATGGAGGGTTTTGTTCTTCTACTCAAGGAACAATTCTCCCACATGCAAGCGTGGTTGTCTGACGTTCAAAGAACAGTATGAATTGTTCAAGTCTTCAGGATGTACCATTGTTGGCATTGGACCTGGTTCTTATGAAAAATTGAAAGATTTCAAATCAACAATTGGAGACCTACCTTTCCCGCTTCTTGCAGACGTTGACAGATCAGTTGGTGAATCGTACAACATACCTCTTCACCTCGGCCAGTTCCCATCAAAATCATCATTTGTGATTGGGCCTGACAATAAAGTCCACTATGTGTACGATTGGTTGTTTAGACCAAGAAGGCACGTGGCAAAAATTCTAGCAGACATCTCGAAAGTTTCTGGAGGAGATTGAATGTGGGAAGAACTCCTCATAGATTCAGGGTTGAATGAGCGTGAAGTACGCTCAATCCTCGTTTTAGGCTCTAATCCTAAAATGAAAGCTTCAGAATTAGCAAAGGAACTGGGAACCACCAGATTAGATGCCTACAACAGTTTGTCTAGGCTCCAGGAAATGGGAATCGTTACAGTAACTGCAGACAGACCGATGCGTTTCTCTAGCATGAATGTTCATCAAGCAATTGAGCACATTATCGGGATGAGAAAACAGCAACTGAACAGATTAGTAGAAGGCTACGAGGAAATTTCCAAAGATGTAACTAAGGAACCTAAACCATCTCAAACTGGCGCAAGAAACTCCGACGACCCACGTTTCGCTGTGTTGAAAGAGCGAGGCAACATTTACAGTCGCCTCAAGAAAATGGCTGAAGATTCTGAAGAAAGGTTGATTCTGCTACTGGGACAATATGGAATCCTCCATCTTTGCCGAAACCCTGAGGCCCTTGAGGCAGTTAACAACGCAGCAATTAGCGGAGTTGTGTGCCAAATCATCACCCATTTAGACAAGAGGACGATTCGATTCTTCAACGATTTGCATGACTCCATTGAAGTAAGGCACTCTGATGAGTTAGAATCTCTAGGTTTTGTACGTGACGGAGTAGAAGTAATCCAATATCTAAATATCGAAGACAACCCTGTTGGAAGAGGTAAAGACGATGCTGCACTGATTATCGAATCTTCAGCATTTGCTGAATCTCATGTTAACTTGATTGATACAATTTGGGAAAATGCAGTACTGTTTGAGACAGCTGTTGCAAGATATACTGATAATCAAATCAACGACCCTCTACGCTTGACTATTGGAGAAGGTTCGTTCTTGAAAAACATCTCATCTGTCCTAGGAATTGCTGATGAACTGCCTGAAGAAGATACTCCGTTTGACCCGGAAGCATTTTTCGCTGCAGGAAAAGAAGTTAATCTTGCCAGGAACAAATTGACTGAAGGTAAATTGTCAAATCTGAAAGTCTTAGGAATCGACCTAAATTTGATGCTGAGACAAATCGGAAACAGAATCGGTAGAGAAATCGCATTCTCCCTAAGAGGGATCGAACATGACATCGAGTTCCTAGATGAAATGATGGACTGGTGGGAACATGCCGGCCTAGGTAGGCTAGAGTATGATGTAGACCCTACCTTCCACGTAAGAGTTGGATTACATCACCCACCTGTTGATGACCCTGATGCACTCCCAATGTGGGAGATGGACGATGGAATCATAGAGGGTGCATTATCCAGTAGATTCTCTAAGGACTCACAAATCGCCATTCAAAGAATTGAAGGCTCTGGAAAGCCTGAAGATTTGTGGCACTACATCATCCACAAGCACGCTGGCGGTTCATTGGAATTGACCGATTAGAGAACTAAACGGGTATTAATATACTGAACTGCGTAGATGTAATCATGCGCCTCGGAACTCTGCTTAGATTTGCAAGGCAGTTGAAAGGTAAGAAACCTGTTGACATCGACAAAATACAATCGATGGGATTACTGGCTGTAAAGCTAGGCCAAATCTGTGCATTACGCCCAGACCTTCTTGAACCAGACAGGTGCATTCAACTACAAGAGTTGTACAGTAGAGCTCCTTCGATACCGGCAGAAAACTTTGACAAGTTGCTAGACAACTATACCGACAGTAGTTTCCGTTCGCATTTCAAGCATATCGATTCGACACCATTTGCGGCTGCTAGCATTGGCCAGATTCACCGAGCCGAATTGAATGACGGGTCAAGAGTCGTCATCAAACTCATCAAAGGAGATTTCAAGAAATCATTCGAGAAGGATGTTCGCAGAATGAAGAGGTGGATGAAGATGGGGCTGTTCTTTAATCCTAAATTGAAGAAAGTAGGAAACCCAATCGGACTTCTAAATCACATCGAAGACTACACGCTTAGAGAACTAAACTTACTCAATGAAATTACAGGCAAAGAACGTCTGGAAAAACTCGCTGCAGATTACAGTGAAAAGTTCCCGATGCCAAAGCTACGATTCCCAAAAATTTGGAAAAACCTGTCCAATGAAAATATTCTAGTCATGGAAGAAATCACTGAGCCAACCCTCGAATCACATCTAAATGCAGGTTCAATGGAGTGGGACGACCTTCTGCAGTTATTCAGAATTCATGGAGCATACATGTTCGGAATGGGAGTATTCCACGGTGACTTGCACCCAGGAAATGCAATGATGGGTAATGATAAAAATTTCATTTTCATTGATACTGGTGCTATTTGTGAAGCTCCAGAACATGTCAGAAAGGCATTGTTCGGTTTCTTTTACTTCCTCGCCAAAGGGGAATTACAAAATGCGTTTGATGCAATGTTGACGATGGCTGAAGTGGCACCAACTGGAAAAACACTTGAGACATATTACGAATCGATGTATGAACTCTATGATGGATTCGTTGGGACCTCTGTCAGCGAGGTCTCACTAACTCAGCAGATGATGAAGACAGTCAAGGCTGCAGTATTAGCTGGCTGTTCTTTCGGCGATGAAGCGTTTCCAATTATCCGCTCACTGATGTACATGGACGGTATGGTTTTGAAAGGGCATCCAAATGTCGATTTGATCTCATCGATGGGCCCATATCTTGATGAATTTGCTACTTTGATTGACACATCTACTCTGCTTGACAGAGAGCATGTAACCAAATGGAAAACGGTGGGTAAAAACCGTCCTTTAATAACTAAAACAACGGCGTGAAATTTATGTCTGGCACAAAACAACCATCTGTAGCAATTATTGGAGCAGGTCCCGGCGGTCTAGCATCCGCACTACTGCTAGCCAAATCCGGAGTCAAAGTCACCGTGTTTGAAAGGTCCGAACGTGTCGGAGGCAGGAACAAAGTTTTCGAGAGAGACGGTTTCAAATTTGACTTGGGTCCAACCTTCTTCCACTACCCTGAGGTAATCGAGGACATATTCCAGGCAATTGGACTTGATGCACACAAAGAACTCAATCTCAAGAAACTCGACATCAACTACCGACTGATTTTCGGCCAAGGTGGCATGCTAGATTGTACCAGCGACGTTGACCAGATGTGCGAGCGCATTGCAGCACTCTCGGGTGAAAAGAACGCTGAAGGATTCAGGAAATACCTCAAAGATAACAACACCAAACTCGAGAAATCAAAGCAGTGCCTACAAGAACCATGGTTCGGTGCTAGTGACCTTCTTTCAAAGAGAGCAATGCGAGTTGCAAGTGTTCTAAGACCTCAGCGCTCAGTAGCTAAAGATCTGATGAAGATTTTTGACGACGAGCGTTTGATGCTAGCGATGTCATTCCAAACCAAGTATCTTGGAATGTCTCCGTTCAATTGCCCAAGCCTGTTCACAATGCTAGCATACCTAGAGTACGAATACGGAATCTTCCATCCAATGGGTGGCCTAGGCAGCGTTTCGGAAAGAATGGGTGAAATCGCTAGAGACTTAGGCGTAGAATTCCGTATGGGAGAAGCTGTTACTGAAGTTATTATGGACAAGAAAACCATCAAAGGTGTAGTCACAGAAAATGGTGAGTTCTATGCTGACAAAGTTGTCATGAATGCTGATTTCGCTCAAGGAATGACATCACTATTCCCAGACAATGTAAGAAAGAAGTGGTCCAACAAAAAGATTGACAGTAAGAAATATTCTTGTTCAACTTTCATGCTCTACCTTGGAGTAAAGGGCACCTACGACCACCTACCTCATCACCAAATCTATGCATCTAAGAACTACGTTTCAAATCTTGAGGATATCGAAAAGCATCACCGCCTGACTTGGGATGACCCATCTGTCTATGTTCAAAACGCATGTGTTACAGACCCACAAATGGCACCTGAAGGACACTCGACGGTATATGCACTTGTTCCTGTTTCACACATTCATGAAAACATCAACTGGGATGATGAAAAGGACCCATTCCGTAACAGAATTATTGATCAAATTGAAACCAAACTTGGATTTGAGAACCTCAGAGAAAACATCGTCTCTGAATTAGTTATCACTCCTGAAGATTGGGGAGAGCATTGCTACCGTGGAGCTGTATTCAACCTAGCCCACGGATTGGATCAAATGCTATGGCGTAGACCAAAGAATGAATTTGATGAAATCAAAAACCTGTACCTAGTAGGTGGAGGAACACATCCTGGAAGTGGCCTTCCTGTGATTTACGAATCCGCACGAATAAGTTCAAAATTAATTCTTGACAGCCTTGGAATAAGGCCTGACTGGAACGGGGTCGATACTTGGTTTGCTAGCAGAAAGAGAAGAAGCAAAGCAAACAAGTCAGCGGTCACATCAAAATCAGAAATTGCAACCGGTAATCCAACTCAATCATAAGGTGAGAGAATGCGCAAAGAGATTATTGAAGATGCATATTTGCAGTGCCAGCAAATTTGCAAAGATGCTTCAACCACATTCTACAGTTCGTTCTCTGCATTAGGTATTGACAAGCGACGTGCTGTTCATGCGGTATACGCACTATGCCGCTGGGTCGACGATATCGTCGATGGTGACGAGGAGCCTGTTGTTGAAATCAGTGAAGAGTTATTGGAGCAAACAAATCAGCGTGACCTCATCTTGCGAGAGTTGCACTCCGATAGTGAACCATCAAATCCCCAAGAAATACACTCCCAACGATTGATGGCTCTTGTTGCAATTAGAAACAAACTACAACTAGCAAATGAAGGAAAGATTACAGAAAAAGATGAGCCTGTATTCATTGCTTTGCAAGACGTCTTCAAGCGCTATACAATCAGACTTCAAGACTTTGAAACAATCATTGAGGGAATGGAAGATGACTTGTTTCCCGTGTTTTGCAACACGTGGGACGAACTACGTTCATACTGTTACAAGGTCGCATCAGCTGTCGGCTTGATTCTCATCGAAATATATGGTTACGAAGACAGAGCGGCGAGGCTTCATGCCATTGATTTGGGAATACAAATGCAACTGATCAATGTACTTCGTGATGTTTCAGAAGATTATGAACGCGGCAGAATCTACCTTCCAAAAGAAGTACTAGCAGCCCACAATATTACCGCTGAAGATTTGTCAAACCCAAATCTTCCTCAAAACCCTTCATGGAACTCTTTCATGCAAGAATACCTGGAAGTCGTTCGCAGGCACCAGACATCTGCTGTTCATCTGTTCGATTACCTAGATTCTCGCTCAAGGGTGCAGCCTAGAATAATGCTGGATGCATATTCCAAGATTTTCGATGAAATTGTAAGGCGTTCAGGGGATGTTTTCTCTGCACCATTGAAGTTGTCAACGACATCAAAGATGTCCTTGTGGATGAAGATCAATTACATGAAACTACGAGCAAGACTAACGATGGATTGAGGTGAAAATATGGAGTGTAACATTGGAGCAAAAGGCAAGGCAGCACGATTGCGATTAGGACTAATGGCGCTAGCTGGCGCACTGGCACTAGCACTTGTGATTCTAACTGGATTTATTGAAGGCACTATCTGGTGGTATGGAGTTGGCGCCGCGGGCTTCGGAGGCTTGTTTTCTATTTGGGAAGCAAGAGCCGGTTGGTGTGTTGTGCGTGCAATGGGATTCAAAACCCCGTTGTGATCATTCCCACTCAATTGTACCCGGTGGCTTGTGAGTAACATCATAGACAACACGGTTAACTGCACCCTTGACAGTATTCGTGATTCTAGTGCTGATTTTAGCAAGAATCTCATGAGGGATTGTAGAATATCTTGCAGACATCCCATCCATGGATTGAACCGCTCTTACAACTACAGTTTCACCATATGCGCGAACATCGCCATGAACGCCTACTGACCTAACGGGGAGTAAAGCAGCAAAGTATTGCCAAGGGATTTCCATTTTCCCTTCAGCTGCTGCAGCTTCGAGTTCTTCTTCGACGATTGCACATGCTTCTCTTACAACATGTACTCTTTCCTTAGTCAAAGGCCCGAGACAGCGCACTGCTAGACCAGGTCCAGGGAATGGTTGTCGGTCTGCGACTCGAATTTTGAGTTCTCTAGCCAAATCTCTAACTTCGTCTTTGTACAAATCACGTAGTGGTTCAACGACTTCCAAAGTCATGTCTTCTGGCAATCCGCCAACGTTGTGATGACTCTTGATAGTGTCACGAACACCGCCTCCAGATTCTATCCAATCAGGCGCAATAGTTCCTTGAACTAGGTACTTTGCTCCAACTTTTTCTTGTTCATCTTCGAAAATACGAATGAATAATTCTCCGATGATCTTGCGTTTCTGCTCAGGGTCGGTGACACCTTGGAGCGCTTCGAAGTACCTGTCCTCTGCAAACACTGTTGTCAAATTCAAACCGTGTGCAGCCAACATTTCTTGGATTTCTTCAGTCTCATTTTTTCTCATCAAACCGGTGTCGACATACACACAGTGTAATCGGTCGCCAACCGCTTGATTTGCGATAACTGCTGCAACAGTGGAATCGACTCCACCGCTGCAAGCGATAATTGCAATATCGTCAATTTCATCCTTCATTTTTTGAGCGGACTCTTCAATGAATGATGATGCATCGAACATCAAGCATCCCTACCGTTGACCTCAGCATCCATTTGCTTGACTCTTGCAACTTGGTCAAGCTTGTTTTGCTTCAAGGCAGCAGCATACTTTTCATTCCCTAGCGCTAAGATTTGTGTTGCTAGGTATCCAGCATTATCTCCACGGTCAACACCTACTGTTGCAGCAGGTACCCCCGGAGGTAATTGAGCGATTGAAAGCAGGCTGTCATAAGGCACTCTTCCGCCACATGGAACACCAATAACTGGCTTTGTAGTTAGTGCTGCAACTGCACCAGGTAGTGCAGCAGCGAGACCTGCCATTGCGATGAAAACAGTGCAGCCATCGGCTTCTGCATCGTGAACGATTTGCTCTACGAAGGCAGGTGACCTGTGTGCGCTTGCAACACGCAGTTGGTAAGATACATCGAATTGCTCGAGAATCTTTGTGCACTTTTCAGCAACAGGCATATCGGATTTAGAACCAAGTAGTATAGTTACGTCCATGCATGATGCGCCATCGACGGTGGTTCATCAACGTACCGCGTTAAATCGGTTTTCGTTTCCTTTGGATTTTAGCTTGTAGACGGTGTTTTGTGGGCATTTATTTGTGAAGGAATATGTGATTTACTTTCAAATTGCCATTCCCAATTTCCTTCTGCCAAAAGGTGACCACCCGATATCACAGATACCGCGCGGCTATTGACCAAGGTACGAAACCGTCGAATGAAAGATGGAATTATCCAAGCGGGAGTATCTTGGAGATTCCAGACATCTTGAGGCCACTCTCGATTTCTATTCAAGAGACGTCTGACCTTTCGTTTTTCATCGTTCAGCAGACTAAGGGCTCGTGCCTCTAATTCTGGCTCAGGATTGCGGCCATAGAGATGTGTCGTCATGAGNAAATTNGCGAGGACTATTCTTCCTTGCCTAGCCGCAATTCCGGCTGCTCTTGGAATTATTCTGCCATGCCCTAAACTATCAACTTCAATCAAAATTTCATATTTCCTAGCGAGGTTTTCACATGCTACATGACTTCGAATATCGAGTTTATTCTGCCAGAGAAAGGGGGCTATCCAACGGTATTCTGAATCAGGATAGATGTGACGAAGAATTAGGCCTCTGATGTCTAAGGGATAATCGCGCATATCCTTGCATATGCTAAGTCAAGTAAGCAATTATTTTGCTCACTCTTCACTGAATGTGAAAGTAATCGGCGCATCGGCTTCCAGCATTATTTCATTGTTGACTCTAATGCCCCTAACCATGTTTGTCCCTATTCGAAAAAGAGGTCTTGCAGCCCATTTTTTGTGCATATAAGTCGCACCATCTATGTCTGGTAAAGGAACTCTCGGGTCCCATTTACAGCGGTAGCTCTTACCTGAAAGTGCTGACAAAAATGCTGCAGTACGGTAGTTGATTGTCCACACGATTAGTGCAATCGCAGCTTGAATCAAAACGGGAGGTTGGAAAAATAGAGAGAATGCTGCAAATGGAGATATCAACAATACCAGCATATCCACTCTACCCGGCATTGAGGTTGCACCAATCCATACAGCAAACAGAGAAAGCATAATCCCCGCTGCCAAAAATGACGTTGCTAGAAGACTGTTTGATTTGATGAAAAGCAGTAATCCTCCAACTAGTGGAAGAAGGGACCAAGCCATAGGGAAGAGCATCTTTGGCCCAGGGCCAACAGTATCTACTTCCGTCCACTCCATGCATTTGGCTGATAGCCATCCGCCTTGAAACATTTCATGGATTGAAGTCCTCACTCATCAAATGGGTATGATAGAGTTAGGTTACGAGCAGCATATACTTCGTCAACACGGCGCACCTTTGTTGTAACTGGAGCGTTGTGAAGTACATCTGGATCTTCCTGCAGCACTTCAACAAACTTCTTTGCAAACTCATCGAGAGTTTCCTTTGATTCGGTTTCAGTAGGTTCAACCATCATACACTCGGGAACGATAAGAGGGAAGTAGACTGTTGGAGCCATGTATCCCTTGTCGAGCAACCCCTTGGCAATATCCATTGCACCGATGCCACATTCTTCCTTCATAGGAGCCATCGAAATCGTAAATTCGTGCTTTACAACATCGACTGGAGCACCATCGGCAAACAAGTGACGAACACCTACTTTCTCTGCTTCCATGATTATTTTGTGACGTAGATAATTTGCATTTAGAACAGCGTGCTCAGACATGGTCTTCAGGCTTCTTCCATAGCGTCTGTAGTACGCCCAACAGCGAATCACCGCACCACTGTTACCATGCCACTGCTGAACTTTGCCGATACTGTTTGCAGGCTGGTGCCAATGGTACCACCATTCTTGATTAACAGAAGTCAACTGGTCTCCCGCCAAGATTGGCCTCTTCCTTACAACAGGCCCGGGCAGGAATTCTGCCAAGTGGGATTTCACACCAATCGGTCCAGAACCAGGACCTCCGCCTCCGTGAGGTTGACTGAATGTCTTGTGAAGATTGTAATGAACAGCGTCAAAGCCCATTAATCCCGGAGAAGTTCTACCCAAAATTGCATTGAAGTTAGCACCATCATAGTACATCTGACCTCCAGCTTCGTGGACAATTTCTGCAGCCTGTGCAATCTCTGGCTCGAATAAACCGAGCGTACTTGGGTTAGTTATCATCATTGCAGCGGTATCATCTCCGACAACAGCACGTAGTGCGTTCAAGTCGATTCTTCCATCTTCTTGGCTCGGGATTTCGATAATTTCGAAACCGGCCATCGCTGCACTAGCAGGATTGGTTCCGTGTGCAGAATCTGGAACGATTACCTTGGTTCTACCCAATTCGCCACGGCTTCTGAAATATTCCTGAATACATCTGATTGCAGTAAATTCGCCTTGAGCTCCTGCAACTGGTTGTAGTGTGACTGCATCCATGCCAGCACATATTCCAAGCATGTCTTGCATTTCATGGAAGATTGCTAGTGTACCTTGGATTTGATGCTCGGGTTGTAACGGATGTATGTCTGCGATCCCCGGAAGTTGTGCAATGACTTCGTTAACCCTTGGATTGTGCTTCATTGTGCAAGAACCAAGTGGGTAAAATCCTGTATCAATTCCGAAGTTCCTCGTTGACAACCATGTGTAATGGCGAACCATTTCGGGCTCAGAGAGTCTTGGCCATCTTGGTGGATTCGCCCTAACTAAGTTGGAAGGAATCTGGATATTGTCAACTGGTCCAACCGGATCTGGTTGTGAATAACCTCTTCCGTCCGCTCCATTGTGTTCAAACAAGTGGCTCATGCACTCACCCCCTGTAGCGATGCTGACCAAACTGCGAGATGTGCCGCCAACAATTCGATTTCAGTAGCCTTAGTCTGGTCACTAAACGACACCAATAACCAATTCTTCCTATCTGGATACCATGCAGACAAATCAAAACCACCAATCAGGCCTTGTGTATCCAAATATGCGATACACTCCGCTGCTGCACCAGGCAATTCGACTACGAATTCATTGAAATGTGAATTAGATTGGTGCGGAACTGCAATAGTAGGAATCTCTGATAATTTCTGCTTCGCAAGTTGGCACGCTGCCATATTTCTTTGAGCTAATTTTGCCAATCCTTCTGGACCAAGCAAAGACATGTGCATTGCACCCATCAGCGCGATTAGAGTTTCATTCGTACAGATGTTGGAAGTTGCTCTATGTCGCCTAATGTGTTGTTCCCTTGTTGAGAGTGTCAAACAGAATGCTTCTTTTCCATCAACATCAATTGAGCGACCGACAATCCTACCCGGCATTTGTCGCAAGTAAGTCTTGGTACAAGCAAAGATTCCATACAAAGGACCACCATATGTTATCGGAGAACCTAGTGCTTGTCCTTCACCGACTACGATGTCTGCACCATAATTCCCAGGAGCCTCNACAACACCGAGACTGACTGGCGCTACACCGACGATGAAAGCAGTGTGCTCACCAATAATTTCCTTGACACGAGTGAGTCCACCATCCAGTATTCCTAACGGATTAGGTTGTTCGACATAAACACCGCATGAGCCAGCAGCCTGTGCAAGAGAATCCAAATCGAGAGTGCCATCCGAGTTGTGACGAAGAGTCTTGACTTCAATTCCCCCACCTTGGGTGTAATTGTATATTACAGACCTTCGAGATGGAGGGACCAATTCACTGACATAGACTGTATCTTTTTGCTCTGCTTTGCGGTTGTGTACACGAACTGCACATGTGAGCGCCTCAGCGGCAGCTGTAGAACCATCGTACACCGATAAGTTCGCAACTTCGAGGCCAACAAGTTCACTGATCAAAGTCTGAAATTCCCACATTGCTTGTAGCATTCCTTGACTTACTTCGGGCTGGTATGGAGTGTAGGAAGTTAGGAACTCACCTCTAGTAACCAATTGGAAAACACTAGCTGGCACATAGTTCCGATTTAGTCCCGCACCAAGGAAGTTCACGCGGTCTCCAAGTGCAACATTAGCCCCTAGTAATCTGCGTGCATCTGCGATGATTTCTTCTTCGGATTGAGGAGGCGGAAGAGGTAATTCTTCAGTCATTCTAACTGCTTCTGGGATATCTGCAAACAGGTCATCAATCGATGACATTCCCATGAACTCTAACATCTCTTTTTCGCGGCCCAGATTCGGCAATTGGTCAACCATAGAGTAGCCCCCGTGCGTGTCGTAACGCGTAAGCAACATGAATGTTGGTTTGGTAGCAAAGCACATTGAGTGGGACCACTTCGACTAATTATGGCGCGAATTGCAATGGTAGTCACCAATGCATGTGCACCAGACCCTCGTGTAGAAAGACACGCTCTTTGGCTTACAGAGGAGGGCCATGATGTAGAAATACATGCTTGGGATAGACAATGTGCGAATCCAATCCAAGAAGAAAAGAACGGCTACAAGATAGTACGTTACCGGATTGGAGTAGTAACTGGTTCGATGCCAATTCGAACTTGGTTCCAGAAAAAGAAATTCATCTCGAATCTAAAACTCAACCACGATTTACTTATCCTAAATGACACGGATACTGGCAATGTAAAATTCCAAGGTCCGATAGTTCTCGACATCCATGATCTCGCACACACTTGGCCTTTGATGCGAGGTGAAACTGCATTGCACAAGTTTGCCTCTAGAAGGATGTTATCACAAGCAAAAAAAGTTATTCAAAGGGCGGATGAAATTATTGTATCTGCACCTGGTTTTAGGAAATGGGTGACTGCAAATGGTCGTAATTCGACATGTGTGATGAATCGAAGAAACCCTGTACAAATACAAATAACGAGTAAGAAAGTGGTCGGATATTTTGGGAGAATAAGAGAACTTGAACCAATTACTTCCTTGATTGAATCTGCGAAAAAGGCAGATTTCAAGGTGATTCTCGCAGGGGATGGATTAGAAGTCGATAATGTTCTGAGCAGTAACCCAGACATAGAATACAGAGGACCATTTACCGAAGATGAATTACCTAGTTTGATGAAAGAAATCAGTGTAATGTACGCAATGTACAATGAAGACCGTGCGAACATAAAATCGGGAGCAATTCCAACGAAAATGTTTGATGCAGCAGCTTTCGGAATACCTAGCATTGTAAATCAAAATACTCCAATGGGAGATTTATGTGAAAGTGAGAGGTTGGGTAAGACTGCACCATATGGGAACACGGAGAAAATCTCTGAAGCCATGACTCAAGCACATGGCATGGAAATCGGTGAAGTCAAAGGTGAAGAAAAAATGGAATTCATCACAGTAGTTCGAAAACTATTGAATTAATCTTGCCACTTTGTCCAAGAACCATCGGCATTTTGGTACCAATTATCGCCATTGTTGGCTCTAAACCAAACTGTTCCTTCTTCATCAGGATCGAGATAATCTCCNCCTGGNAAATCTTCCCAAGAGCCNACTGTAATTTCGCCGTCTTNCTCTGAAGTTTCTTCTTGTGATTCATCTGGTTCTTCCGCGACTTCAGCCGTATCCATCATTGGAAGCGGAGCAGGGGGTCCAGGAGTAGGTAAATCTGTGAGCGATTTTGGACCAGAGCGCTTCTTTGGCTGAGGTTTCTTCTTGAGCATCATTACGATTGCCCCGACCAGTCCTAGAACTACAACTCCTCCGATTATTCCGACAAGCGCCACAGTGCTCATGCCTTCGTCATCTTCAGATGATGACGAATCATCGGTTGTAGTCTTGCCACCATCGCTAGGCTCAGTCAGTAAACATCCTGGGTAATTCACATCGTCATCGAATCTTCCATCTGGTGCTTCTAGCGGACACATGTCGCCATAAGTCGCATTCTCAACGAATACTCCTGGCCATTCTTCACCCCTAGATTCATTCCATTCAGGGTTACCCCAGTTGTCACCAAATCCATCATTGTCCGTATCAAACCACTGTGTTGGGTCAATAGGGAACATATCAGGGCCATAGCCAAGCGAATCCCATTTGTTGAAGCTCCAGAAAGCATCAGGGTCTGAATATCCATCGCCATCTAAATCTGGGCAGCCAAATCGATCTATTGTTGAAGTTCCTGCATCATCTGTACAGAAATCAACATTCACTCCTTCGAAATTGTCACCAAATCCATCTCCATCAGCATCTGCCCATTGGCTCGGTTCATCTACGAATGCATCAGCACCTTGAGCAATGCTCCAGGCTATTTCAGGGTCCGAGTAACCATCGCCATCAGAATCGATACAACCTGTTCTGTCCATGCTGGAGTTTCCGAAGAAGAATGGACAATCATCAGGGTCGTTTCCTGCTGGATTATCGCCAAAGCCATCGCCGTCACCATCGCTCCACTGAGTCTCATCTTGGAAGAATGCATCTGCTGCATCAGCCCAACCATCTTCATCGAAATCAGGGCATCCTTTCATTCCACCCTGTGTTGCAGTTCCTTCTTGCAACGGGCAGAAATCGATAATGTCTGAGAAGCCATCATTGTCATCGTCATTGTCTTCACGCTGATCGATGCAACCATCACCATCGTTATCGTTAGTTGAATTCTTTCTCCAGTTTGTGATTCCATTCTTACACAAGTCAACTTCGTTGATAACACTGTCATTGTCGTTGTCATTGTCTTCGTTATCATTTCGGCAGCCATCTCCATCACGATCATTGGATTGTGAAGAATTCCAACCTACCTCACCTCTTGGACAATTATCATTTTCGTCGAAAATGCCATCATTGTCATCGTCTGGGTCTTCATTGGAATTTTCATCTTCACATCCATCACCGTCTTTGTCTGTCTGCACCGCTGAAGTCCAATTTTTTGCTCCTTGCTGACAGTCATCGACTAGGTCATCGATTCCATCACCATCATCATCTCCATCACAGACATCTCCAACTCCATCACCTTCGTAGTCTTCTTGCAACGGATTAACCACATATTGGCAGTTATCGTCTACATCTAGAATCGAATCCCCATCATCATCTGTATCCTCGTCAATGTCTCTGCAACCATCTCCGTCTAGATCACTAGAATTGTCTACTACCCAGTCCAGAACTCCGGACGGACAGTTATCATTTTCGTCGAGAATTCCATCATTATCATCATCTGTATCCTCTTCAATATCCTTGCAACCATCTTCATCATGGTCAAGTGAGGTGTTTGATTGATTCCAATTCAAGAATCCATATTGACAATCATCAAGCACATCGTGGAGTCCGTCATTATCATCATCGGTATCACAAGCGTCTCCTTTGATGTCAGAGTCAAAATTGCTTTGATTTGAATTCGCAGTGTTAAGACAGTTGTCTGTATAATCAGTAATGCCGTCATCATCCTTGTCATGTTGGAATACCCAAACGAATATATCTTGGTCTGTAGCACTTCTTGGAGTATCTCCAAACCATACGGTTCCACTGAAATCTCCTCCTGAAACGATGGTTCCATCATCCATAGCAAGTAGAGCTCCAACAGTATCATTGCCAGCGCCACCAATACTCATCGACCATTGATAATCTGAATTGTTGTCTACTTGAGCCATGAATCCATCAAGATAGATGGTGGAACTATTCTTCTGAAGTGTGTTGGAACCAAATTTAATCTCGTTTTGGTGCCATCCTCCGAATTGGACTTGTCCTTTGGGGTTCACAGATAGCGACTGGATTCTATCATCTCCCGAGCCACCTGCGTGGTAATCCCAAATTTGTGTACCACTCGCATCATATCTCAACAAAAGAACGTCCCAACTGCCCTGTCCAGTAACTGCACCACCGCTCTGTTTCTTGTAAGTCATCAGGAAGTTTCCACCAACAACTACTCCGCCATCAGGGTGCATGACCACATTGTTGAAGTAAACTCCACAACTAGTACCAAAGCATTGTGTCCCACCTGTGTTTTGTCCCCAAATGAAATTACCTGAATCAGAATATTTTACTAAGAAACCAGCATATGTAGATTGAGGGTTGGACGAGAAAGAACCACCACCCCATTCTTCACTACCAGTATTGTAACCGACTATGTAAGCAGAATTTGTACTGCTCTCAACTACAACCTGATATGGAACTGAGACACCACTGCCATAGGAATTATCAGCCCAATCCCATAGATTGGCACTGACGTTGTAATACGCTATGAAAAATCTAGGTTCTTCCGACCCGTAATCATCATTCAATTGAGTTGCATCAAACTCTGTAAAGTTTTGATAATATCCTGTGACGTACAGGTTATCATAATTATCTGCTGCTAAATCCCAACCGACATCCACGTCAAAACCACCGAATTTCATTGCCCAGTCCCATTGACCAGTGGTGTTTACTCTTGCAATCCATCCATCGAAACCTGTTGTAGAAACAGTTGTATTTCCAAAGTTGACATCTCCCTGAAAGTATCCTGTACCGTACACATTGTCATTGGAGTCAATTGTTACTCCTCTACATTCGTCATAATACAATGCAGTACCTGCTGAAACAGCCCATTCCCATGTGCCATCTTTGGTTAGCTTTGCAATCAAAATATCTCCTTCGCCTTCTGTGTAAACTTGAACTGCTCCGAACTGTGAGGCTTGATAGATTGTACCGCATACAATGATATTACCTTGAGAATCGAATATCATTTCATAAATCTCGTCATTACTCTGAGAACCGCCTGCTGCAGACCAATTAGTGTTAGTTCCACGCGCCAATCCTGCTGCATTGAGAGCCTCTATTTGTCCGAGTGTTAATTCCGAATCTTCGATCAACCTTGGGTCAGAATTTCCCGCTTCATCTCTCTCAACGACTATTGGAGAGTCGGAAATTGCAGGGATGATTGACAGGAGAAAACAAGTCAGTATACCAACTGCTAGAGTTCTGCGCATGTGTATGCGTAGCAGCGACCCCTCATCAAGGCAACGCCCCTATGGGGCGTTATCAGACAAAGGGTGGGCGAACGATTACAGCACGTACTTTTTTTCGTGGAGATGCAACAATCATTACTTCATCGCCAGGTGAAACCCCTGCGATGTAGCCCATGCCGATTCCGGTTCTATCTAGCGAAGGAGCTGGAGCGCCGCTAGTCAAGGTTCCAATTTTGTTTCCTTCCAAGTCTTCTACCTCTTTACCGCCACGAGGCAGAGGCCCTCTCTCAAGTTGTTTAACTCCCCATAGTCTTGCATCTTCAGGTGCATGTGAAATGACACGATTTCGACCCACAAATTCGTGGTCTACATCTAAGCCGAACGGCACATTGGTTTCCCAAGAATCCCTATGCAGCAATGTATTGTCGTCTAAATCAGGAGATGCGAAATCAACACCTGATAGCAGATATCCCTTTTCTAAGCGAAGAGTATCTCTCGCACCTAGTCCCACAGGCGTTGCACCTGCCTCGACTAAACCACGCCAAAGTGCTGGAGCATCAGCGTTGGAAATGAAAATCTCGTAACCTGCTTCTCCTGTGTACCCAGTACCTTGAATCCAGCCACTAATTCCAAGAGGATTTTCTTGGATCTCAGCCCATCTGAATCTTCCAACATGATTCTGACCAAGAACTGATTCACAATAAGCTCTAGCCTTTGGCCCTTGTAGAGCAATAATGCTAGTTTGTGGCGATAAGTCCTCTAAAGTAATCGAGCCATCTTCTGGCAATAACGAATTGAACCATTTCCACATGACTGGCACCATACTAGCATTAGGAACACCTAGTATTTCTTCATCGGATACAACAGCGAAAATCATGTCATCGATTAGGAATCCATCATGGTCGAGGAAATGAGTATAAGCACACCTTCCAGGCTCAATCGAAGAGCATTTTTGAGTAGCGATTGATTCTAGCCAATCTCTCACGCCGGGTCCAGAAAATCTGAATGAACCCATGTGAGAGACATCGAACAAACCGGCATTTGAGCGGCATGCCAGATGTTCTTCGGAGATGTTTGAGTACCAGATGGGCAATTCAAAACCATGGAAGTCGACAATATTTGCATCTAGGGCAAGATGCTCTTCGTATAGAGCGGTGCGAACAGGAGCCTGTGCTGCCATGACTTTGTGTCAGTCGATAAGGCATTAAATCATCACGCATGATAGACTGAAGTTTCACTTGCGCAGAATTGACCAATTTTTGCGACCTAATCCTTCTAGTGCAACCCCAGTAAGTATGCCCCACGCAATCTCAGATTCAATCTTCAATAACAGTATAACTGCCATCGCAATTGCAGCGATGATCCAGTGATGTAGCCATATTGATTTGCTGCGAACGTGAAATTTGAAATTCTCAGTGACCCATCTTGTAAATGCGAATGCTGCGATAATTGCCAATGAGTAGTAGGCAAACTCCATGTTCAATATTGAACAGCCGGAGGTATTCAAGTTTCGCCTCAGTATGCCACTGGTACAGGGTCAAGCATGCGCCACAAGTACCAGCAGGCTGCAGTTCTGTATGGCGCCCATCGTTTTGCGACTTCGAGGACCTGTTCTTTTGTTTCAGCTTCTGGCACCAACATTCTGACCGCCTTTACCAGTCCAATGTCACCTATACTGAAAACATCGGGCCGCAACAAACTGAAGATCATCAACATCTCCGCAGTCCAAGGACCAATTCCCTTGAAGCGGACGAAGTGCTTGTGAACTTCAGCATCGGTCATTTCATCCCATTTGGGCGATAGAAAATCATCAGGATTTTGGGCGACTCCTAAGATGTAAGTCGCCTTGGATTTGGTAAGACCACAACCAGCGATTTCAGCGTGAGTAAATCTGCTAACCTGTGAAGGAGTGATTTCACCTATCTTTTCATTAAGCCTATTCCAAATCGATTCCGCAGCGATTACTGAAATTTGTTGACCCACAATTGAATTGACAAATGTTGCAAACAAGTCTCCTTTACCCTCTAATGAACCCCCTTGGTATTTCTTTACAATCGGACCCAAGTATTCGTCTTTGGATAGGAACTCTACAGCATCATCCCACCATTGTGGTTTACCTTTCTGCATGAGAGCACCTTTCGTTTTCAACTAGAAAAGGGGATGTTTCGAATTATGTCATTACCAATCGAGGTGATTTCATCAACAAATCGATCTAGAGTTTCTCTTGAAACTGATGGGTTAGCAACGACTGGGCGCAAGATGATATCATCTCCAATATTTGATTGAGATACCATGAAATTACCAGATTTTACTAGTCTCTCTCTCAACTGTTCGTTTACTGAGTTGTGATCGATACCTTGCTTGGTAAATCTGATACATACATTCGACCAAACTCTTGAAGACATCATTTCCAAATTCTCATTCTCCTCAACTAGTGACTGAAGGTAATCGGCTAGCTCGACATAATTATCTACTATCCTTGCCCAACCAGCATCACCTTTTTCTCTCCACGCAAGGAATAGTTTCAGCGCATCATTACGGCGCCCACACTGTAGACTTGTTCTACCTAGGTCTACATCTTCTGCGTCTCCTAAGAATAGATAATGAGCAACATTTCCATGTGAGCATATTTTCCGTAATATCTCTGGGCGCTTGATTAAGAAAGCCGAACAGACTAGAGGCACACCCATCATTTTGTGAGCATCCCAACAAACTGAATCAGCCAATTCGACTCCATCGATCAACTGCCTGTGCTTCGTACTGAATAAGCATGAACCACCCCAAGCAGCATCTACATGTAACCAAATTTTCTGGTCAGCACATATTTCTGCGATTTCTTTTACAGGGTCGAATGCACCTCTAACTGTAGTTCCAGATGTAGCTACAACGCAGAATGGCAACTGGTTGTTCAATTTTGAGCGCTCAATCTCTTCGACCAATTTGTCGCATCGCATTCTACCATCTGAGTCACATGCAACTTTGATTACATTATCAAATCCAATGCCTAGGACATTTGCCGCCATCAAAACAGAATAGTGCGACTCTTCTGAAACAAAACAGACAAGTTGTTTGCCATTGAAACCTCTCTGTTGTCCCAATGGGTCTACTTGATGGCGAGCACACATCATTCCGATCATGTTACCATTGGAGCCTCCTGTCGTTAGAGTACCATTGCCATCACTAAATCCAACAATCTCGCACATTCTTCGAATCAGGGCTTGCTCAATCAGAGTCGCAAGCGGAGATAACTCGTAGGTGTACATGGAATTGTTAGCTAATGTTGCAATTACCTCTCCTGCAAATGCCGATAAGTTGAACCCACCCCAAAGTGGATTCATGAATCCAGGAGCGTTTGTTTTCACACTATGCTTCAAGAATTGATCTATGTCATCCAGGGTGTTTTCCAACCCCATGCCTTCAATCGGAATATTGAGATCCGCAATTTTTCGTAGACTAGACTGAGGGATATGCTCGACTATTTTTTCAGTACCTTCCAGGTAAGTGCGGATTCTAACGAGAACTTCGTCCAAGTAATCACTGGTAATGGAATCCACAGTAT
>FUFK010041680.1_pt1 | contig 33840 bp, 51 predicted proteins | sample 1021851 | NCBI WGS metagenome assembly FUFK01 (sample SAMEA51879418, study PRJEB19060) | metagenome | reverse complement strand
TTATACCTTTTTGACGAAAGATTTAATTTTAAATTTGACGGTGATAAAAATGAGTAAATTTAAAGATTGGATAATAGACGAGCAAGAGAAAGATCAAGAACTAGAAAACATACAAGAAGAACTCGCGGTGATGACTGTAAATGATTTTTGTAATTTAGTTGATGANCATGGTCTTGANATAGAAGTTATCGACAACATATTTTGGGAACTGCGAGATAAACTTTATGAAGAAAGGAGTAAGAATGAAAACAAAAATTAGTTGGTGGCAATTATCAATAAAAGATTATCCAGAGTATGAGCCAAACGATATGGATTTTGAGCATATAGCTGAGATGATTAAACAAGGTTGTACTCAAGGGCAACTAATACGAGAAGAGGAAGAAGAGGTAGAGGATGAACAGTAGGATAGAGGACATCATACAGGACATACGAGATTTAAGAGATGACGACTCTCATGTATGCCCTAATGATAAAGACGATCAGCTAGAATGTACTTGTGTTAAGTATGATCGTGTCATTGATAAGTTGGAAGATTTGTATAGAATGATGATAGCCCAAGGCTTCATAAATTAATGAAAAGCAAATACTCTTATGACAATGTTTTACCCGATTACATAATTAATAATCACGACGGGGAGAAACGAACAAAGCGCAAATGTTTCTACTGTAATAAAGAAACACTAATGACTAAATTCCAACGGTGGTGTTCTTCTCATTGTAAATTCATGGCTACGCAAGATTGCGACGGCCATGCTCAAGAAGATTTTAAGGTTAGTAAATAGAAAGGAAAAATTTTATGATAGAATGGATTATGAATTTATTAAAAAAATTAATGGAAGATCAAGATTAATCTTCAATGTGGTCAATGGTTTTTACTTCCATACCGATAGACTCGCCATTAACAACATTATGATCTCTAATCTCTTTTAGTTTNGCTTCTAACTCTGGNCTGGACATATTATCAAGTGAGGCAGTCACCACTTCCTTACGATCTANATAGAAACCNGCTAACTGACCGCGACGANACTCNGCTTGNACAGCAGGTCCCAACTGACCNTTAGCAATCGCCTGTTCTCTTAATCTTGATAGTTCTCGTTGATGACTAACAAAAGTAATCTTACTTGCTTCTGCATACTCTCTTTGTAAGTCCTCAATAGCTTGTACCACGTTAGGAAAGTATTTAGGATTTCTTAGGTTGCAGGCCTGTGATACTGCTGATCGTTCAGAATACCCTGCCTGTCTTGCACATTCCGTCGCCGTGAGGCGACCATTTTCTTTTACAAAGATTTCTACAAATCTTTTCTGTTTAGGCGACAGATCGCCATTTTTAATCTTAGGCATTTTTTTACTTTAATACACTTTTTCAATTCTGTATAGATTATTTTAATTCAATATTATAATTAATAATACTACTTTCAGTTCAAAAAAGACATATAGAGTGAGTTACTTNTGGTTACNTGTGGTTACGTCATCAAAGTAACCGTATTATTGTTGATTTACAATGGTTTTTGACTAAAGTTACGTGGTTACGTCTATTTTGTCGAATTTNAAAAACTATAAATCACTTTCAGTTTAAAATATCTATAGGAAACTAAATATTGACAAAATAATCCTAGAAATTTATAGTTAAATAGGGCTAATGAACTATTCCTCCTTTATAACTATAGGACCCTTTCTTCGAGGTCGTTTTTTCATTGAGCATTAGCCCTTTACTATGAGAAAGAAAAACCCACAAATAGAAGAAATCAGTCCCATGGTCCTTGTTTCGTGGTACGACGCCAAAGACGGAGAAACAGGNTGGCATAGCNTAGAGGATATAAAAAAAGAAAGACTAGCCATTTGCCATTCTATAGGTTGGATGGTATACAAAGACAAAGAAAGAACTGTGATCATGTCAGATTANTCAGAGTTCGATGAAGAAAAAGANGGCGGACGACACATNGTCATTCCGTCAGGTTGGGTAAAATCAATCGCCTTTTTAGACGTAAAAAGATTGGAGAGAAATTAAAATGGATATGGAAAGACTTTTAAAATCAGTGCGTGACCATGAAGGCTACCGCAACAAAGTGTACCTCGACACACTAGGAAAGAGAACGGTGGGCGTCGGGCACCTTTGCGTCGAAGATTTTTGGGAAGATGATAAAGAATACGACGAAAAATTTTTAATGGAAATATTAGAAAAGGATTTAGAAAACGCAATATCGGGCGCAGAAGAACTACTCGGTGAATACACGGTCCATGATCAGTGCAAAGAGATTATCGTCGAAATGGTATTTCAGCTAGGAAAAACCGGCGTGAGTAAATTCCGTAACATGTGGTCAGCGTTAAAAGATCCAAGAATACCAGATTATAAAACCGCCGCGGCAGAAATGCTCGATTCGCGTTGGGCCAAGCAGACCCCCAATCGCGCAAAAAAAATGTCAGAACTCATGGCTAGTCTTGCATAGTGGACGAGGAACTTTTAAAGTGGGACGGTTTTGACGACGCTATCTTAGGCGTAGGATCTCGCTGTGGTATGGACGACGTGTTAGTTTATAGCAAAAAGAAAATGACAGATATCTTGAGAGACAGAGATAACATGGACGTAGAAGAGGCGATAGAATACCTCGATTTTAACGTTTTAGGGGCCTACATAGGTAAAAGAACACCTATCGTAGTAGAAGACTTTGTTTAACATATTTATAGGCACTTGTTTAGTCTTAATCACGCTTTTATTAATACTTTTATGCGTCATGGTCTATGCAATCGGCGATCAGTTGCACGAGAGCCGAGATCCCAATAATAAAAGAGATTGATTTTTTATCTCCGATTAGTGTACAATGGGAAGTTTACACACTAAATTAAGGAGATTATTATGAACATTGAAGAAATGAAAAACGTCATCGTCTATTTAACAGACAAAGTAACAAAATTAGAACAAGAAAACATTGCATTATCCAATCAAAAACTATGTGAGTGCGTTGAAGAAGAAGATATCCCGGTATCTCCTAAAGAAAATATTATAAATTTATTTCCGAACGCGAAGGCGTAAACGAATACGGCGACGATTTCTTCTTTTCTTCGAGCCTATTTTACGACGGCCTTTGTGTTTTTTCTTTTTTAGAACGGAGCTCATCTCTATCCTGGTCCCATTGCTGGACTCTCGCTCGCCAATAATCTCTTTCTTTCGCGGTTAAATCTTCCCAGCGAGCTTGTTTAAATCCTTTCTTGTCTGATTTGTACCGCAGGTTCTTTGCCCTTTTATCATAAATTACATTTTCCACGGCGGTATCAATCATTCATTTCGATAAATTTTTTTTCGTGCTTTTTCCAAAGACGACGACCCTCTTCTAATGTTATTTCCCAATCAATAACATCAAACTCTTTATGAGAACCGTCGGTGTAATGAACTCGGACGCGGTTTATAACGTCACCAGAATCTGGATTTTTTTCTTGAAATCTAATAACGCCACTAACTATTTTTTTTAGCATCGGGAACGTGTCCCTGTGGGGACATGTTAGTGAAGTACGCAGTGCGCACATCCTTTATCGCATGCTGAAGATCCGCCTTTTCTTTTAATATCTTATATAACTCTTTAATATGCTCGGCGTGATCGTGTTCTGCACTTGTAATATAACTACAAGTATTAACTAATAAAACCTCTTTTGCCTCTAACTCTGATAAGTCTCCAATCATTTTATTCAAAACTGATACATATAATGCTCTTCTGACATTATCTCTGATCTGTTGATCTGACATCGTGGTCTTCTCCATTCTGTAAATTTGGTTGATTACTTTCTTGTTCGTGTTCTTTGTCTATTAAATAATGTAAATACGAACCCATAGACATATACTTTTTCTGTGCCATGGGCTTTGCCTTATTGTACACATCAATTTTTATAGCTACAGATTTATACTTAGATATATCTGTCATTTCTTTCTCCTAAAATATTTATTATATTTCATATATTAATAGGTATATATGGGAAAACACCCAATAGTCAAGGACTATATATTTCTTTTATAAGTTAAATCTTCTAAACTAGCAGCTTGAACACAGACAAAATTCATAACAATCTCATCTTCTAGATCACTTAAATCCTCTCTAACTGTTTTATAATATGAATTACACTCTTCAAAAGTAGGATGATTAATTTCAGANNNNACACGTATACATTTTTGATTTTCTGCTANACCAATACATATCCAACCCACTAAAAAAAACTTTAACATTANTCTCTTTCCATAAATTTAAATTGAACTCCTAACCTTATCTGCTCCTTGGTGCGGTGTCTATTAATTTGTGTCCCTATGCGACCAGTCTTCCTATATGATTTAGTTTTCACGTCGATAAGTTTAATATCTCCTGTATCGGGATGAATTATCACTAAGTCGATAGAACCACTAGCAGAAACGTTTTTAAACACCATATAACCCTTCTCAAGATACTCTATGGTAGCTTTATACTCATTAACATCTCCCACTATTGCTTTTCTATTTCTCCCCACGACGGTCCTATCTCCATGTCTACCTTTAATGGCACTTTNAGTTCAACAGTGTTTTCCATNACTTCTTTTATCTTTTTAGCTTGATCTGGTGATTCAATAGAACAATTTANTTCATCATGCACTTGTATGTGAGATACAACGCCTTGTTCNTATAAATCAACCATGGCTTTTTTAGTCATGTCAGCACTAGATCCTTGTATTAATCTATTCAAAGCTTTGTATGTCCATGCACGTTTTAAATCACGGCCATATTCTTTTTCTGCTTGCCATAATGGTAGTGGTTTATGTATTCCAAATGCTCGCGGTTCCCATGTATCAAATCTACATTTACGACCTAGTAGCGTTCTTAAAAATCCTACGTTCTCTGCTTTACGAGTTGCTTGCTCCATTAATTGTTTTACAAATGGAACATTAGCGTGAAACTGTGTAAACAAATCCTCTGTTTCATCTTTATCTAATCCTAATTCACTAGCAAGTTTACCTTTACCCATGCCATACATCATACCTAAATTAATCGTCTTAGCTGTTCTTCTATCTATTCCCGCCATGTCAGCAACTGCCTGGTGAAAGTCTGGATCCTCATGTTTATAAGACTCTATTACTTCATCCGCGCCTTTTAATCCACCACTAGTTAAAGCTGCAAAGTGAACTAATACACGAGGCTCTTGCTGTGAATAGTCAAAGCTACCCCACTCACACTCTTCATTAGGAACAAAAATAGATCTGATCATTGGTCCNATNTCTTTNTTTCTNGCAGGAATTTGCTGTAAGTTCGGACTACTATAACTAAATCNACCTGTGACNGTNCCTCCNGTNTCNCCNCGCATTTGATGAATATCAGCATGTATTCGACCTTTATGTTCATGTGTTAATATTGTGTCAATAAAAGTTGTGCGAGCTTTATTAAACTCTCTTGCTTGCACTATCATTCTTGCTAATGGATGTTTATGAGTTGTTAAAAAGTTTTTATCAAACTTGGGCTGTCCAGACTTAGGTGTTCTTTCATACCTAATTTTTAATTTATCAAACGCTTTAGCGACGCTGACAGCAGCCCAAACATCAACATCTATCCCTGTATCTTTTTTAATTTTATATAAAATATCTTTTTCTTTTTTATTTAGATCTACTTTAATGTGACTTGCTTTTTGTAAATCAACACATACTCCATTTGTTTTCATATCTAACAAACAAGGAAAGAGCCGTGTTTCAAGATCAAAGATGCTAGACAACTCTTGCTTAATTAATTCTACTTTAAAAAATTGCCATAACCTTAACGTCAAATCAGCATCTTGTTCTGCATAAGGACCCACATACATAGGCGGTAACTTCCACATCTCCGCTTTAGCATCAACGCCCCACTCCTTTGCGGCCTCATATAATAAAGCCTCTGACTTAGTATCTTTTAGATAATCTTTACCTAACTCGTTTAGCGAGTATCGAAATCTATTTTCATCTATAAGTGGAGCAGCGATAAGAGTGTCTATAATCTTGCCTTTTATTTCTACTCCCCACCAACGAAGCCACCCCACATCATAACTTGCATTATGAAATATTTTATCACAAGGCAATTCCATAATTTTTTTAACTTGTCGTTTAACAATCTTTTCATCAAAATTACCACCACCCTCATGGCGAATAGGAAAATAACCTTTCCAACCATCCACAGCTATTGCTATACCTGCAATGTATCCGTCCCCTCTAGGCCAACCTGGTCCAATAGTTTTAATATTAGGATCACAGGTTTCTAAGTCTATGGCTATCTCTTTTGCCTCTGATAAATCAGGCACCTTTTCAGGTGGCGTCCACTCGCTAGGNGGCTGAAACAAAGGCATTTGAGTCATTAGTCTTCTTTTTCTATTTCAGCAGCTATCGCGGCGTACCCCGCAATATCTATGTACGAGTCTGGCGTTGCTTTATTTTTTATTCTAGCAACCTTCAGTAACAACATACACATAGCTACATCGTGAGCGGAAATATCTTTTCCTAAGTAAGAGCTCCATAAAGCAGCAATATTACAATGCGTAATAGTCTTATCACCATAATCATGTGCTCTAGGCCCCGTTACTAATCTTATTGCTTCTTGTAAGCATTTTTCACTTTGCATCTTCTTTCTCCCTTAGTTGTTGTAAGTCTAGACGTAATTGTTCTAAATCTTTTTTTAAAACTTTTACGGCTTTATCTAAATCATCACGTCGAAGTTTTGTACCCTCTGCTCTGACTTTAGAAATCTGTTTAATAGTTATATCAAGTTGTTTAATAACAACATTTACAAATGACATTAAAATACCTCCGAAAATTCTCTGTCCGATTGCGATCGAACTATGTTTAAAATGTTTCTTGCACGAGTCATACCCACATAAAAAACTCTTCTTTCGGAATCTCTATGTCTCCAATATTCATCGTCTGCTTTACGAGATAGATCAGTCAACAACATGACNTTATCTGANTCTCCACCTTTTGATCCATGTATCGTTGATAACTTGATCCGTGGTTCGTGTCTTATGTTCTCACCACGACGTAAAACTGCTCTTACATAAATTGATTTTGACGGCGGTATATTTTTCAAAGCTTTAAACCACGGTAACTCTTTATCTACTTTTAGTCCATAATCTTTTTTCAAAGTTTCATAATTATATAATTTTTCTTTATCTGCTTTCTTCATAGCTTTGTGTTCCGCCTCAATACCTTCTCCTGTCTTGATATAAGCATAACAGCTTTTTATCTCTTTTACACCTATTTCTTTACCTTTTCGTANATCTTCCCATGCNAAAATNGCTTCATGTATTCTTTTATTTATNGAAGTNTTATCTCCACGCTTATAATAATAACCATAAATTTTTAAATCTTCTTCTAATTTATCTAATCTATATCTGTCTCTCGCCAGGATAAGCCACTGACCCTCTTTCATTTTTTGTAACTGTTCAATCGGATGTATGTTTACCTCACCGTGATCATCTCTAGACGTCCACTCTTTTTCTACTCGGTCAGTTATTCTTGTAATTAGTTTGTTTGCATGACGATGAATTAACTTAGATAATCTATAAGATCTATTTAAAACTGTTCTCTCTCCCTCCATATTAATTAAATATTCTGGTCTGGCCCCTGCCCAACGATAAATAGCTTGATCATCATCACCTGCAACATAAACTCTTTTACTATTCTCTATAATCCTTTCTACCATTTTCCATTGCAACCAACTTAAATCTTGTGCTTCGTCTATTATTACAACATCAAACTTAGGTATGGTATCGTAATGTTTTTTGTTAAATTGAACTATTAAATCAGTTAAATCAAATTTGTTTCTATCTGATTTGTACTGACTTAATGCAGTGTCTATATATTTTAATTTTAACCAACCACCCTCTAAATGTCCTACACTAGGATCATGAAAATAATTTTCCGTCGTTAAACCTCTAACTTTCGCACCGTCTATAACTTTCATAAAAATATCATCGGGAAACCCTGCACCATAAGTTTCCATGTTCTTATTAGGATTGCTTAAATTAATTTGTAGTTTATCAGATACAACTCTGTAATCCTCATCACTCATAATATTTTCTTCTTTCAAATGTAATTCTCTATAAGCTAAACTATGTAACGTTCTAAAATTCATAAAATCTTTTGTACTATAATTTAATTGAGAAATAGCTCTTGATAGAGCTTCATCAGCAGCTTGATTTGTAAATGCCAGATACGCTATTTTATCTGGTGACACTTTATTTTCTCGTAATTCTTTTTCAACGATACGAAGCAAATGTGTGGTCTTTCCTGTTCCTGGTGGTCCAAATATTATATTTCTCAAAACGGAGCCTCCTCTCTCATGTCTGGAGTTTTAAACTCATCATCACTTTTTTTCTGCCAAGGTAAATACCACAAGTATGTAGTTTTGTTTTTTACTTTACGTCTTGTATCCCCACCACCTAATTTATTTCTAATGTGCGCTGTCATTTCTGTTGTGCTAAAATCTTTAAAATCATTTTTCTTTAAAAACTTTTGTAACCAATCAGATCTAAAGAAAGCTGTCATTTTTTGTACTTTAACTTCTTTTTCTACACCACCCTCTTTAACTGTGTCTATATATTCTTTTTCTTCAAACAAAGCTTTACCCATTTCTATTTCATCTATGTGTTCTGCTTCGCCTTGATCTTCTAAAAATCTTTCTAATAAATTTTCAAACCTACCTGTCTTTGTAATCTCATGAGGCATTTGTATAACCTCAACAACTTCTAACAAAGATTGTATTCTACTATCCCAATCTTGTGGTCTCATGATGTTTGGTAAAATATTTATTTCATTCAAACAAGCTTTTCTAAATCGGTGTTGATCATACAATTGTTCTGTCGATAGTTTTAATCTTCTGCCGTCTATGTTTAAAAACCAAGTAGACTCATCGCTTTCAAACTTTGTTAAATCACTAACTTGATGTTCAAAAGAATTACCTATGCCAAATTGTTTTGCACGACATTGTATTGGTGAGCAAACAGAACACATAGGCTGATCTTTACATTTATATTGATAATCTTTTTTTTCGTGTTGCGTAATTGTTTTTTGAACTTGTGCTGAACTAAGAGGTCTTTCCATATATTTATGATTAAACTCGTCTATCTTATCTTTCCATTGATCGGGCCATTTCTTTTTGGCATAAACTGCGTATTGATACAAAGTATTATCTCTTCCTCCCTCCGGTATACCTTGAGACATAAGAGTAGCAAGACAAGGTGGACCGTCGTCTAATTCATTTATTTGTCTTTCAATGTTAGGTTTAAAATCTTTTAGTTCAGATCGCCCAATACTATGCTTTTCATATAAAATAAAAAACTCATCTAAATTAATTGCATCACCATCATCGTTGAAAGCATGCCTCATACTATCATCCCCACCGTGATAAGGAAGATTTAAAAAATTACCTGTATCCCCTCTATCTGCTTTTATTTCTATTTGTTTGGGAAACACCTCACAATTAGCGTAACCTATTAAACCAGACCATTCTATTAATTTATCTCTAATTATTTTTGCTTGTGTTGGTTCTTTTAAAAATAAAAATATATGAGCACCACCACTTTTTGATCTACACATAACTAATGGTAAATTTAATTTTCTAATCTTTTTAATTATCTTTTTAAAGTCTAAAGGATATGTATCTATATCTATACAACCCCATATACAATTTGAATCATCTCTTATAGGTATAATGCCTAAGCTAGGATCTTTTCCATTTATATGATCTATCCATAATTGATCATTAACAGGTTGCTTTAATATAAAAGCTTTACCAGATGCTTTACCATTTACAGATTGTCCGTCGCTTACATACTGACCATATGCTCTGTCTAAGCCATAAAAAATATTTTTAAATTTTTTTACTCTGTCTTCCATAAAATAAAAGGGGCGGTTGCCCGCCCCGTAGCATTAGAAAGGAGTTTGCTCCGATGTAGCAGCTTCCTGTTCATATTTAACTTTAACTTCACCTTTGCTTACGCTTTCAGCAAAAGTTTTAGCCATGGAGTATAAATTAGCATCTTGTAAAGTTTCTTCTCTAGAAATCTCCCAACCATACCAATTACCTTTATCATTACCTTCTTTAACTGTTTTTAAATTATAGTAATGACTATAAGACGGAGGAGTAAACAATCCGTTCTTACCTTTAAGTTTTAAGTTAAGTAACATCGAGTTCCATTTTCTACTCTTTTTTAATTGAGTAGCTTTCATAGTAATCAATGCAGGAGTTGCGTCACCATCATCTGTCACTAATAACACATAATGATTACCACAAGTCTCAACATAATTACCATTCTCAAGACGATCTTTATTATTATCATCTCTTGTTGTTTTGGTTAAGATGTCACTGGAAGCATCAAAGACATTTATCGGTGCACCCGATCCTTGTCCTCTATCAGCCCACTCAACGTATTGACGTTGATACGCACATGGTAAAACACGAATACCTTTTGATCCGTCATACAANTCATTTGTGACTGTATTAAAAATCATTCCAGCTTTCGCATTTTCAACTTCTTCCAATTCTGGAGAAAGTTGCATCAAGACTTTAAGTCTTGGTGTTGCTAGATCATCTTGTGAGATATTTTCAAGGCCGCTTGATGCGTCCAATTCCATAGTCTCTAAAGCGATCGTAGGTAGTTTGCTTTCTTTCTTTGCAACGTTCTGCGCTGCGTTTGCATTTGCCATTTTGTACCTCCTATGTACATTTTACTTTTTACTTATTTTGGTTTCGGCGCCAACAAAGACTCCGAACTTTTCCATAGGTATCTCCTTACCTTCATTAATTTGCTCTCTTACAAAAGCTTTTAACGTCATAGGTTCTACCCATAGTTTTTGTTGAGGATCATAACCTAGCTGCTGAATTTTATCTATAAATTCATTAGCCGTTACGTCCTCGCCTTTACCGAACGTAGCAGATACTTGATTCTTAATCAAGTCGCCATGTCCGTTATCGCGAAGCCACTGAAAAGCCTCTCCACGAAACCTTACNGGTATAGATGCTTGAACTTTTTGTTTCACTTTAATTTGTGAACCGTCTTTTAAAGTTAAGCTTTCTAGACCTAGTTCCGCCATTCTAGCAGGAATTATTTCTTCTGATAACTTACGAATATTTTTAGCTTTGTCTTTCAACATTTTTTCTAACTCTTCATATTCGTTTTGCTCCGTTGCTAATTCAGTGCAAAGATCAGAAACTTCTTTTAAAGAATTATCACCTATAGTAGGTCTTGAAACATCTGCTTCCATGTTATCTAACAAACTATTCATCTATCTCTCCCTTCTCATATAAATTTACCTCAATTGGATAATATTTATATTCACGTTTGTCCCATTTGAGACATTTAAATCTTCCGCGATTATAACCCGCGGCGACAGCACAAGCAATACCTATAATAGAAGGATCTCCTATTAATAATAAATAGTCGTCGTCACAAAAGTCTTTTAACTTTTTATTCAAACGTCTAACAGTAGGTCCAGTGCTCAGGACTAACTGAGAACCCTCAGGTAATAAAAGTTCTAACTTGCCGTATTTTTCAGCACTTAAAACGTTTCTACCCGCTACCTCTTGTATTACATATACAGTCATTCTTACTTCTACTTTTTAATATAGAGATTGACAAATACTTTTGCAAGTATTATTTTTATTTTAAGAATTTAAGAAAGAGTTAGTTATGGATTATAAGTTTAAAACAAAGCCATACGAGCATCAAATAAAAGCATTAGGTGTTTGTCATAATAAAGAAAACTACGCTTTATTTATGGAAATGGGCACAGGTAAGTCTAAAGTTTTAGTTGATAATATTGCCATGCTTTATGATAAAGGAAAAATAAATGCGGCGTTGATCATAGCACCAAAAGGTGTTTATCGAAACTGGGAAAAACAAGAAATACCGACACACATGCCGGATCACATATTGTATAATATTGTTACTTGGTCCCCCGCTACAACGAAAAAACAACAAAAAGAAAATCAAAAGTTGTTTAAACACGATGAAGAGTTAGTTGTATTTTTAATGAATATTGAGGCTTTTAGCACAAAAAAAGGTTTAGATATTGCTAAAAGATTTTTATTAGCTCACTCTTGTTTAATGGCAATAGATGAGTCTACTACCATTAAATCACCCACTGCATCTAGAACAAAGAATGTTTTAAAATTAAGAGATTATGCAAAGTATCGTAGAATATTAACAGGATCTCCTGTAACTAAATCACCGTTAGATTTATATACACAATGTTATTTCCTTGATCCGTTGTACTTGGACTTTTCTTCTTATTACACTTTTCGTAATCGTTACGCTTTAATGGTCGACAGAAATGTTGGTAGTCATTCTTTTAAACTAATTACTGGATATACAAGGTTAGATGAACTAAATAATAAATTAGATAAATTTTCATACAGAGTTTTAAAAGAGGATTGTTTAGATTTACCAGATAAAATTTACATGAAAAGAAATGTATCTTTAACTGCAGAGCAATTAAAAGCATATGTAGAAATGAAAAAACATGCGGTCACTGTTTTAGAAGATTCTCAAACAAGTGCTGCCAGTGCTCTTGCACAAATGGTTAGACTTCATCAAATAACTTGCGGTCATTTAATGACAGATGATGGTGAAGTAAAATATTTAAAAAATAATAGAATAGGTGAATTATTAAATATACTGGAGGAGATAGATGGAAAAGTCATTATTTGGGCCATATATAGACATGATATCAAAGAAATTACAAAACTTATTGGAGAAAGATACGGAAAACAATCTGTTGAATCTTTCTTTGGTGATACTGCTGATAGCGACCGTCAAGATATTGTTAGTCGGTTTCAAGATAGAAACGATGATCTACGATTTTTTGTGGGAAATCCAAAGACAGGTGGGTATGGGCTTACTCTTACCGCTAGTCATACTGTTATCTATTATAGTAATAGTTACGATTTAGAAATTAGATTACAATCTGAAGATAGAGCACACAGAATAAGTCAAACAAAAAAAGTTACTTACATAGATCTTTTATCTGAAGGAACTGTTGATGAGTTTATCGTTAAAAATTTAAGAAATAAAATAAACTTAGCTAATAAAGTTTTAGGTGAAGATTTTAAGAAGTGGTTGATTTAAGACCACCCCTAAAAGGAGTGGTCCAAGTTTAATTACTTTTTCTTTTTTTTCTTTTTTTTCATGACGTTCTTTTTTTTTGCCATGCCGCCGCCGCGCATTTTAGTCATACCGCCGCCGCGCATCATGCCAACTTTTTTGTCCATCATCATACCATTTTTTCTTTTCATTCCTGGCATTTTGTTTCTCCTTTAAAAAGCTTTTTAAATTGTTTTTGTCTAGACGACACTACCTCATGGTAGTAGTCTCTGGGCCATTTATCATAATAACCCATGCGGTGTAGTCTATCAGATGCTTCGTATAATTGCGAGAACTTTTGTATTAACATCATAGAAAAATCTACCTTTGAATCTGGTAAATTAGATTTATCCCCTGTGGGATCCAATAAAAACTCTTGTTCTTCCTCATTAGGAGGATTGTATGGGTGAAATCCCATAAAATAAACGTCCTTTTTATTGTACTTTCTGTTAAAGTTATCAATAATTCTTTGAAACTTATTTAAGCTATACTCCTTAAAAAATGTGTCGCAGTAAATTAATATCTCTTTTTTGTTAAAGTTAATATTTTTTACGTGTTTATGTAACTCTCTCACGTATCCATATTCTGGGTTTCTAATTGCTATATCAACTTTATTATCTAACCAAGCCTTTTTAGCAAAAGGACAAGCGGGCATTTTATTTAAGTGTTTATTAGGAACTTCTAAATAATGTTTAGACCAAAGTCTAACTTCATCATGAATTAGTTTTTTTATTTTATTAGGTATCAAAAATTAATTCTTTGCCGACATTCCAGACAAAGGATTATTTAATGCTTTATTAATTTTTAAATCTAAGTTTTCCTCTAATAATTTCATTTCGTTTAAAAGCTCTCTATTATCTTCCTTCTGTCTATCTTCGACATCATTTACTATTTCAGTTATGTGTCGAACGTCGCCCTCCATTTGGCGTAAATCTGTTTTAAGATCGTCTTTTAATTCACGACTTACCTGAGATATTAAATTAATTTCCTCTAATAGTAAATCTAATTCACTCTTTAAACCATCTACTTTTTGCACTACAATTTCCATTTGTGCTTGAGTTTCAGACTCTACAAGAGATATTTTTTTATCAAATCCGCTGAGGTCCGGCTCGGTATAAGTTAAAATTTTTTCCTTCATCGTCAGATAATCCTGATAAAAAGTGAAGGTAGCCCAAGCTCCCGATCCGAGCGCTCCTAATAATGTTAATATCGCGAAGACTTTTCCGCCTGTTACTTTCATTCCTGCATACTCAATACTGGGCATTTATTATATCCTCCATTGTCTGTCCTTGTGCCATATCAAATAAAAGACCGTACTGATCTTCTATTGTTTTATTTAAATACTCATTAACGTTTGTGTCTACAATAGTAGATTGTGTATCAAAGAATGTCTTAGTATTACCAAGTATCTGCATAACAATCAACGTTTTCATTTGGGCAGCGTCGTCATATCTAGCTTTATCGTCAATTTTTTTAACTATTTTAGTTGCTGCTTTTTCTTTTGCAGAGGGTTCTTTTACAGGTTTTTCGGGTTCTTCAACTTCTTCCTGTTGTACTTCTTCTTGTTCTGAACTATCCTCTGGCTCCACAGGGGACTCCTCAGTAGTTTCGCTATCGGGTTCGGTTGTTTCTTCTTCTGCTGGTCCTTCATCTACAGTCTCCTCTACTTGAGCAACCTCTATGGTTTCTTCTATCTCAGGCTCAGGTAAATCTATCTCCATTTCCATTTCCAACTCTAATTCTAATTCCATTTCTGCTTGAACCTCTACAGAGGCTATTTCAGGTTGTGGTAAATCAATTTCAAATTCTTGTATTTCTAATTCAACGGTTTCATATGTCACTTCTTCAGTTGGTGCTTCTATTGGTGTAAAGTNTATATCACCGTCATCAAAACTAATATCATTAAATTCAAACACCTCTTCAACAAACTCTAACTCTGTGGGATCAAATAAGTTTAAATAGTATATCTCCTCTAACGTTGTAATTTGTTGAGTTATAATAGTATTAATTACATTGTAAAACACATTGACGGTGACATCATCAAATAAAGGACCTATTGCAAGATTAATATCTCGTCCGCCAACTTCAACAGTTATTCTATTTAAAACGCCACTGAAATCGAAAGACCCATTGTATGACTGGTAACCTGATGCAATNCCAGATTCAGACAAGATATCAGTTCCTTGAAAGACTGTGTTAGATCCATTACGTCCNGTAATGTGCATGTATATTCTATCTTGAGCATCTCGTTTATCGACTTCTATTGAGTATCTAACCTCACCACCTTTATCTATTTGTAAATCAGATATATTAATATTGTTAATTATAAAAGTTGTGCCCATTCCAGACACACCCATGGTAGATGTACTGTTCCCTGATCCAGTGATCTGTGCACATCTATCTGCACCTAACTCACCGCAAGTATTACCAGTGGGCATAGAAGCGGGGCCTTGTCCACCCCAATCCGTTTGCATATTACCGTCATCTTGAGAGCCAACATAACCATTAGAACTATCTAAAATATTACCTGAATCTTCGTTAGTAACGGTGGTTGTAGTGGTCGTAACGGTGGTTGTTGTCGTCGTGACAATCTCTGTGCCTAAATCTTCTTCTGTAATGTCTACTTGTGTTTCTTCTGTAACAGTTACACCAGGAGTACATAGACCTTCTACATCTGGTAAACAGGTTGTATTTGCTTTAGAATAAGACGATACCAGTAAGAATAATAAACAAAGTTTTAAAAAGAAGAACTTCATCTTCACTTGATTGCTCCCTTGGTTCTGGTTTATTCGCGANTACATATTCATCCTTATATTTACTACCGTCAGGAATCTCATCAGGATTATCACTCCAGTATTGAGCTGCCTCAACTCCAATAGAACCTTTAGCTGGGCACGGGGTCCCCGCGTCTGTCATCGCGTCCCAGACTCGTGGATCTTGACATAATATGCTCACGGCCGCAACTTTCATGCCATAAGCATACATAGACCTAGATAATTTTAATTTTTGACATAGTTCATCATCTATTACTACGCCGGTGGCTAAACCTACGATATTATTTTGCACACTGGCACCTACACCTACTTTACATATGTCACTGTTATTATTCATGATTGTTGGAGCATTAGCTGTTGGAGGTGTTGAGTTTGTTACCACCGTGCTAGATACAGTATTAGTTTCTGCTTTTGCNTCTGTNGTTACNCTTACAANAGTNAANANAGCTAATATTATNAGTAATTGTTTCATTCTTAATAATCTANTGTTTTAATTAAAAATTCNTCAATCCACATCACCCTGTCGTCCATCTGTATAATCTTTTCTTTNATNACTGCAATATCCTGTTGCATTTTTGCAACACTATCTGCTTTTCTTTCTACCGCATTTAAACGTTCGCTCCACATACCCCATGTAACACTCAAAGATGCTACTATACCTATTANCCAAATCATATCTTTTTTAGTAAAATNCATTANGNTATNCTNCCTAAGTTTTGATAAAANGCAGCTAAATTAGGATTAGCTATACCTTGTTGTGCGTATGTCGACAAATTAAATTGTGGAAACGCTCCATAATTAAATTGTGGTGCTCCTTGAACTAATTGAGGAGGAAAAGGTAGATTAGGCATATAAGGAGGAAAAGGAACAATGGGTGGTTGCGGTGCGCCTGGTGGTGTAACAGGTGGCGGCACTATAGAAGGTATACCTGCTTGTTGATTATCTCCTCCACCTCCACCTCCTTTTTGTCTTCTTAATTCTTCTCGAGCTCTAGCTATTTCTCTTATTAATCCTTTATTCCCTGCATAAGGTCCATCGCTACTAATATCTAACTTTGCTAGCGCTTCTAATTCTGCTTGTGTTCTAGGTCTAAAACCAAAGCCTCCTTGATCAACATCACCGTAATAAGTCTCTGGATTAAATGCTTGTAGAGATGCTACTCCAGTTTTACCTAAAAGTTTCATCGCCTCTGTCTGAGATAAGTAATCATCAGGAACTCCAATTCCAAGACTTTGCATAAATGTTAAATCAGGATTATTTTGAACTCTTGCTAAAATATTTTGTATATATTCGTCTTCAAAATCTCCAATACCACCACCTTCAGTGGTACTAACGTTTGGTAAAAAAGCATCTTTTGCAGTGTCTAACTTTGATTGATCCTCTTCACTTAAACCTTTTCTCCAACTATCAGTAAGATTTAAATAACGTATTAATTCAGATTGTTCCGCAACACTTAAATTTTGACCTTCGTCTAATTTAGTTTGTAAATTTTCAAAAAACCTTTTTTGATTTTCTCCTGTAAAAGCGCCAATTAAGTTGGTAAAAACTTTAGCATAAGATTTGCCTGGAAGTAAATCTTGCCAATTAAATTTAAATTGTTGACCTGGTAACAATCCATACTTTGCTAGATTAGTCCCACTTAAAGTGTTTGCAGATTGACTTAAATCTTCTAAAAAATCATCAGACAAGTCACCAGCTAAAATTCTTTCTTGAGCCTCTGGTTCAGATACCACAGTAGATCCTGTTTTTTCTCTAAACTTTTGTCTTTTTTCTCTATCTTTAGGTTTGGACACATCTAAGGTAACACCCATTTGTTGACCAAAACTTTTATCAGAAATCTTTTTTTCTGGAGTCGCATCATCCTCTGCTCCACCACCATCAAGACTCATAATACCTTGAGGTCCCTTGTTTGGTTTACCCTTCATAGATCCGTGTATGTTAGCTTTTACTAATAAATCTATTTCAGGTTGAGTTATATAAGCTAATTTAGTGGGAGGTGAATCAGGACTAGACTGCCACTCTTTAGGTGCTGTTACATTTTCAACTTTTTTATTTAAAAAATTTTTCATTATATTACTCTCTGCATAACTTTACGTGCGTTCATAATACCACCTTTTGAGGCAAATGTAATCTCTCTTGGTCCACCAAATAGTTGTTTTCCACGGTCCATGATGTTTGAATCGGCGGCCGCCATGCTTACAGGGGGAGTTATGTTAGTTTGCCCCAATCTTGAAACGTCCATTGGAACTCCTAAATTTGCTAATGGTATTTCTCTAACAGTGTCATCAACATTTTTTATCGGTGTTCTATTTGTATTAATGCTATCAATTTCTTTTATCATCGACAAAGCTTCATCATTTATGGAGTATTCAGGATCTGCATTTTCAGATACAGTTCCCACTGTGCCCATAATTTTTGCAAAAGATCCATAAAGATTTTTTATGTCTTTAACTGTGGCTTCACCACCCCCAACTAGTTTTGCTAAAGTTGCATTTAATTCAGGAGAATAAATAGCTTCTTGAATAACTTTATCAAAATGTTTTTTACCAACCGTATTTAAATATCTTTGAAATACTTCAGCAGCTACAAACTTATAACCAGTTCTACCAGAAGCCACAGCAAAAGCACGTGACCAAACCTGTGGAACATCTGTTCCTAACGCATCTTTCATGGCTTGACCAGGAGTTGGAGCAGGAGAACCTTTTGGAGGAGCTATTAAATTAATTTTTTCAAAGCCTTTCATTATAGTAGCTAAATTATCATAGTGGTTTTTATATTCAGGTCCCATAGTCTCAAACAATTTTTTTAAAGATTTTTCATTAGTTTTTAAAAAATTATTAAGATTTTTAATTTCTATATTACCAATGGCGCCTGTATCCATGTCTACTCTTAAATCTTTAAACTTATTTAAAACAGCTTGAACCCATGCTTCTCCTGCATCATTTTCGATTGCCTCTTTTGCTATTCTTTCCATTACTTTAGGATCGTTAAGAGCTGCGTTCACATATTCATCTGCTGAAGAAAACTTTAATTGTTTTGTGCCTGGTTGACCTAAATATGAAAAAGTTTGATTTAATTTTTGACCTTGCACATAATTTTTTCTTTGATTTAAGGTATTTAATCTTGTTGCTATATTTGTGATTGTTTCAGGCGTATTTCTAATCATAGATACAAATTCTGGAGAAATACTATTAAAAGAATCTAACACTGTTCTGTGTTGTGTTAAAAATCTGTTAAGCTTATCTACGTTTATTAAACCTGTTTTTGGATCTAAAGTTTTGTTTATTATTCTGTCTAAAATAGAATTTTGCATGTTAATAACAGCGTCTTCATTTTGACCAAAAACTCTTATAAAAGTATTCATCGAGTCTACGTTATTAGCTTGAAAAAATGCGTCAGCCACTGCTTCATCTCTTAATTGAAACCCTGTGTTGGTTTGACTTTGAGTTTTTACTATAACCCCCTTTTCAAAGTTATCTACGTAATTATTTAAATTACCAAAAAATTTGTCTATAGCTCGGTTTCCTACTAAATCTCCCTGTGTTTTTTGTAAATTACTTTTAAGTTGATTAAATAATAATTCTCTCATTTCTGAAAGTTTTGTTAATTTAATTGTATTTTCTATACCTGATTTTCCAAGTAAACTTGATTCTTCTTTGCCAAGAGTAAGCCATATGTCAAAAATATCTTGATTTGTAAAATTCTTAATTGGTGGAATAGTTTCTGTTCCTATAATAGTGCCAGTATCATCATAAATAGGCTGTTGAGTTGGTAAATAACTATCTAATAATGATTTAATTCGATTGATACTAGTAGGACTAGTGCCCGTTTGAAACTCTCTTGATGAAGCGATTGTTACTAAATCATTTAGTATTTCTGGATTAGCGGAGTATTTTGATGTAGGAATTTTATTTAAAGAATCTAAAACAATTGTTGCCTCTCCAGACTGTGTATTATCTATTATAGTTCTTAAATTAGCTCCACTCTCTTTGGCCGACACACCAGGAATTAAAGATTCTGTTGCACCTGTTAACGCTTCTTCTTTAACAGCAATTTCTTCTTCTATTTTTTGAGAGGTTTTGTTAAATTGATTTTTTTTCAAATCAAGAATATAAGAAACGTTCTTATCAGACTCAGGTATTTGTTTGTTTATAGTATCATCTAATATTTGAATATTATTAATTCTTCTGTTTGCAGCATTATCTAAAGCAGTTCCTGTTAACTTAGCTTCTATGTCGGTTTGAGTTGTTGTAAGAGAAGGAGCCTCTGTTCTTTCAGCAAGAGTTAATCCAGAATCGGAATCTTTGTCATAGATACTTAATCTGCCATCTGTAACCTGATCTAGTTTTCTGGATGTTTCTAAATTTTCTTGAACTTTTGGCTCTTCTAAAGTTTCTTTTATAAATTTAATGGCTTGCTCTTCTTGTCTTTTTTTATTACCTTTAGTCAATGATGATATTAAAGGTTTTAATCCAAACCAATTTTTAAATACATTTCCAGCAGCGTTTACTGTTTTCTTTGGGCTACTTAAAGTTAAAGCTGTTCCTGCTGCTAAAGTTGCTCCACCAAGTCCTAATCCTGTTTCTAATATTCCCGTATCCATATAACCTTCACTTTCGTTTGCTCTCGCAGCTTCTGTTAAAGATTCTCCTAATTCAGCTCCCGCTGCAAAACCACCTATTGCGGCTGCGTCTGCAAGAACAGATTTACCTGGGTTATTTACATATTGATTGATAATGGATCTAACACTATTGTTTAAACCATTAAAAAAATTTTTTAATTTACTTGGATCAGAAGATAATAACTTATAACCTTGAGCTGGTCCTGAAACAGCTATTGATGAGGGAGCAACCATCATAGGTAAAAAATTCATTAAATCTTCACCAGCTTGATCAGCCATTCTCTCTCCCAAAGTTTGAGCATTATACCCTTTATCAATAAGTGGATCTAATTGAGGAATTATTTGTTTTACAAACATATCTTCTATCATTTGTTCAACATCTCCTTTTAATTTACTAGATCTTTCTAACTCTTTTTCCATATCCCAAATAGTAAATTTTCTAACATCTAAGGTGTCTACTATTTCTGGAACAGTAGCTTTTAAAATTTCCATGAATCTTGTGTTAAAAGAATTTGTAAAAGCTTTATAATAACTAACTTCTTGTCTTTCACCATTATTCTGTAAATCAAACTCAGTTAAACCTTGAAGTTGTAAAAACTCTTCAATATCATTTTCAAGTTCTGCACCAGGAATATTTTTTTCTTTAGCATTGTTAATCATTTGAGTAACAACCTCTTTAGCGTCTAAAACTTTTGTTTTGTATTCTTCGTCTGTCATTTATTTTGTAGATAAGTCTTGTGTTGTTATAGCTCCCTCAACTAAATCTTCCGCTGTTTCCGCTGTAATGCCATATTTATTTATTAAGTCGTCATACTTTTCATCATTAGTTTTTAAAAGGCTTGGTTTATTTTCTTTTTTCCATTTTTCTAATTCTTTTTGTAATTGTGTGTAACTATTAACTCTTTCAGAAATAATTAATGTTTGTTTTTTTAAATCATTTAAATATTTTAAATTTTCAAAAGCAATCTCATTAGCCTCTGGTGATCTTACCACACTAAACAAAGCGTTTAATATTAATTGTTGTTCAAAAGTATTTACTTGTCCTTTCATCTCTTTTTGAAAACTAAGAGCTAAAGCAGACTGTAATCTATTAAGTTCATTTTGAGTTAAATCATCCAACAATATGTCTTTGCCAAAAGTTTCGTTAATAATTTGAGGAATACTAATACCTGTTATATCTAAAAACACGTTAAACAAAGGAGCAAGACGACCTCTAACAGGACCTGTAGCTGGTAGCCTTTCAAAAGTTGCTCTTGCAATTTCTAATCTTTCACCCATGTTTTCAACAAAATTTATATTTTTTAAATTTTCTGATACATAATCAGTCCAAGCTTTTGTTTTTGCTTGCGCTTCAGGATCCACCATATTTAAAATTCTTGTATATTCTTTTTGTTCTCCCGGAGTTAATTTTTCTAAATCAATCTCACCGTTTTCTAAAAATCCAGCTTTGTCTTCATAAGAACCTAATAGAAAATTAAATCTTTCATCAGCAGTTTTAAAGTTGTGATACTTATCTGCAATTTCCTCTATAGTTGTTCCTCTTGCAACTAAAGTTCCGTCTGTAGCATAAAGTTCATCTCCAGGACTTAAAACTTTGTACTGTAGTTTTTGTTTTTCATTGTCATCTAATTGTGCAATTATTTGTCCAGAACCATCATAAGCAACTTGACCTGGATCTAATTTGATTACTGTGGGTTCTTTTGTTTTATTTTCTGCTAACACAGTTTTACCGTCTGCACTGTAAGCAATTTGACCTGGATCTAATTTGATTACTTGATCGTTAACATCTGGAAAAAAAGCTACTACCTCTCCTGCTTTATTGACTAATCTTTCACCTGGATCTAATTTATATAATTGATTTTCTGTTTTATCTAATCCTACAGCAACGGTCGCTCCGGTTTCATCAACTAATTTAATGTTTGGTCCAATGGTATATAATTTTTTATCTTTTTTAATTGCTTCAGTTTGATAAACTTTTTCATATTGACCTGTGCTCTCATCATATTGCATCAAAGTCTCACCAGCTTTCATTTTTATAGTTTCTGGTTGATCCTCTTTTTGTGTTGCTAAAGTCAAAGCGGTTTCTTTTATACCTGCCTCGGGATCTATAGCATCATACGCTCTCTTTGCTTCAGAGGCTTTTGCAAATAAAGGTGCAGACGATTGTAAAGATTGTCCCGCTATGTCTAGTGCTCCACCTAATCCACTTTGATAAGATTTACCTGACATGAGCCCACCAAAAAAGTTAAGTAAAGCTTCTTGGTTTGCACCAAATCTATCAAAAGGTTCTCTTTTTGGAACTATGTCTAACCCTCTTAACATGGCTAAATTATCTTCGTACTTTTGTGCAACGTCTCCCCCGAGACTGAATTTTTGCACGGGTTTATCTACTAGTCCTGATGTAATGCCAACACCACGAGAAGATACTCGACCGCCTCTGTTAAATAATTTTCTTTTATAAATACTCATTAGCCCATCAATGCTCCAAGGCCCGTGCCAATAGATCCTATAGCACCTGCCGCTTGTAAGAACGGATTACCTTGAGGCATTGGTGCAATAGTCTGTGTTGCTGTTCCTGCGCCTGGTGTTACTTGTTGTAATGTTTGTGAACCAAATGCTAGTCTTCTAAACGGCTCCATCATTTGATTTAATTGATTTTGATACTGTGTGCCTAATTGTGTTTGAGCTAGTTGTTGCTGTAGACCACCAATACCTAAAAGTTGACTAACATCTTGTTGTCCAAGTTGTTGTGTTTGTGCACCTAGTCCTGCCATGGTGCTACCAATACCGCTTGTTAGTTTACCGATATTAGCAAAACCTGCTGCTTGTTGTGCTCTTTGTTGATTAGCAGCGTTTGCTGCAGCTTGTGCTTGTTGAAAGTTTCTAGATAAGTCTTCAAAAATTCTTCTTGATCGTAGGTCTTGTGCACTTCTTGCTAGCTCTGATTGTTGAATACCAAATCTACTACCGCCAAATGCGCCAGCTTTAACTGCTTGACCCGCTAATTGATTTTCTGCTAAAGCAGCTTGTCTATCTATTTCTTTAATAGCTTCTTGTGTAACTGCTTGCTGATAAGGATCCATGAATTGTTGAACTCTAGAGGGATCAAAGTTCATTTGTCTTAATGCNTCTGCTCCTGCAGCTGCTGATCCTAGGCCCGCGGTCTGTGCTGCTTGACCCGCTTGTATGAAAGGTTGAAACGCTCCAATACCTTGAAAGGCAAGATTCATTGCCGCTTCTTGTGTAGGACTAAATCCTGCTACCTGTTGTTGTGGTATCGTTTGTGGTAATTGTAATACTCCTTGTTGAGGAGCAACATAGTTAGGGTCACCAGGTTGACCGACTTGTCTTACTCCAAATAAAGTATTTAATAATTCTTGTTGTCTGTCACTGATATACTCAGGGACCTTGGTAGTTACGATTTGTTCTTGTGTTGCCATTATGCTGCTCCCTCTAGTCTATCCATCATTTCGTACATTCTTTTTGCGCCTTCGCGACGGTCTCCTCCGCCTGCACCCCTGACTGCTTTAGCCGTCATGACAAATTCTCCGTCGCTTAGCATTGCGGGGATATCGTCACTTGTTTCGGTCCCTGGACCGAGAGACATGCCCCCTTGTCGTAAATCTGTTACTCCNCCACCTTTAGCCATNCCTNNTTGTGGAAATAAGACATCACTTGTTGGGAATATTTGTGTGTCCACTCTACGTGGTGTAAATGGTTCCGCGTCAGGAGAATCGTCCTGACCTGATTTAATTAAAAATCCTAACGCCGTTGTTAAAGGTATACCTAATTTTAATAAATCTGTAATTCCTAAACCACCCGGCCCAGATTTATTTCCAATGTCTAAAGCTAATTCAGCAGCTTTATCTTTAGATATTCCTAAATCAATAAGTTTGTTAAAAACATCCTCATTAATAAAACTTTTACTTTTTTCACCAAATATTTTATCTAATCCTAATGACTCAGCTAAAGTTCCTTTTGTTAAACCAAATTCACCACCTGTTCCAAATATTCCTTTTGTTGCTGCTATAGGCGGGGCATCAACTCCGCGAATTATTTCTGGAGCACCTCTTAACAGTTCCATGATCCCAGAGGCTTTACCTCCAAAGGTAGTTAATCCAGGACTAGTAAAACCTGCTCCAGCTCCTCCCAAAGCTCCACCAACTCCACCACCAATACCACCAGCGATAGCTCCTAAGTAAGGATTACCAGTTGCAAGTCCCACGATAGTTCCTAAGTAATTTTCTAAGTCACCAGGTATTGCTTTTCTAATACCTTTAACAATCTTTTTTAGGAAGAACTCTGGTTGACCTGTAACGGGATTAATAGAGTTTAATTCATTACCAACAATGTATCGACCAGGCTCTATGCCCATGTCTACCATTGTCTTAAATAATCTTTTCTTCAATACAGGGTTTCTGTCTAATACTTCCATAGGCACAACAGTTTCACCTTCTGCTGCATGCACCATGTATGTATCTTCGAAACGTCCAAGTCCTCCTAATGAGGATACGAAATCTTTAAATTGGTTTAGTGACTCAAGTCCCTGCATAATATTATGTTGTATCTCCAAATATATCTAAGCTATTAACTTTGATAGCGACATCTCTTTTGATGTGTTTTTCTTCTGTGGAAGTTGCAGGGTTTTCGACGTCCGCCAATGCTTCTTTTTCATCAGCGTATTCTTTTCCTGTTTGCGTATTAGTAATAGTAATCTTAGTTTCAACAGGCAAGATTTCAATACCTTTACCCGCTAATACGGTTTCATCTTTTTTTATACCCATTTTCCCATCCTTTTGCAATATAATAGTTTTAACATTTCCATCTCTTTCTAGCCTGTCTTAACCTTGAATTAGGGTCCTTTGCGGCTTTTGGAAACTTCTTCATTTGTCCTGCACTTCTTGCACAAAACGACTTTCTTCTCTTTGCTGCCTTGCTACCTGGTTTTACCTTACCTGTAACAGCAGTCTTTAATTTAGATCCAGGATTATCTCTACGGTATTTTGCAACACCGGCAGCAGTCATACCTGCTCCTTTGTCCGTGGGCCTAAAATACTTTTTAGTCTTTGGTGGCTGTTTATCTCTTTTTCTTACCATTGATTATGCCTTGGATTTTTTTGTTGTTTTACGGCCTCTTCGCAAAGACTCTTTAGCTCTTTTCGCAATCGCTGCTTGTTGCGTTTTGCCAGCGACTTTACTTCTTTGTTCAACCACAGTAAGTATTTGAATTTTTCTAGCAAACGGTTTGTTAATCCTTTTAACTTTCGCAACGGTACGCCTTGCGTCAGCTGGAGTTGCGTATTTAATAGATACAGTATCTTTAGGGTTTTCATCTGTGTATAATCTTCTACCGCTACCTTTAGGTTTTTTACCTGTGCCTTTTTTAGGATCTTTTCTTTTTGCCATTTTTTAATACAGTTTGTAAAGTTTTAGCTTGCCCAGCGTGTGATTTAGAAGCTTTTTTAAGCGCGCTTATTACTTTTTTTACTTTTTTTCTTCTTTGATTTTTCAACACCTTTTATAACTCCTTTGTTTTTTGAAGCATAGAAAACAGCTTTAGCATCTTTGCCGTAAGTCTTCTTCATAGACTTCATAATCTTTTTACCCTTTTCGTTTAGTGGCACCTTTTTTCCTCTTTGCAAATGTAGCAACGTTGGTTGGCTTACCGCCGACTCCTTGTGCTTTTGATCTCTTTCTAGATACAGCAGATTTTATTTGACCTTTAGTCATGCTCATAGCTTTTGCTCTGGGGACACATTTAGGATACTTTCGTTTGGCATCTTTCTTTTGTTTAGATCTACCACACTTAGCAAAGCCTCCACCTTTTTTCTTAGAACCGATGTCGACCCAGTCCTGCTTAAACCACTTCGCTAATCCTTTGTGTCCAGGCATTAACTTTTCTTTGTTTTCTTTCGTCTGTTTTTCATAACAGCACCACAACCTTTTGCAATACCGCCTTGAGAGAAACTAGAAACTTTTTTACGATCTTGAGATATTTTATTAAAATCTATTACCTCTCCACCCATGGCTTTTTTAGGACCTCTAAAGTCTTTTCTCTTTACGCCACTAGGATCTTTAATCTTACCTGCACAAATCTTNGANGCATAGGCNTTTGCATANGCTGAGGGNTANACTTTAAATTTNCGCTTAGCTGCAGCTTTACCTCTTGGACATAACTTAGTCATTACTTTTTCCTTACTGTTTGTTTAGCTCTAGCGAAAGCTTTTGCTGTAGGAGCGCCTTTAGCACCCTTTTTACGCATTTTACCACCGCGTTTACGTTTAGCATGAATATTAGCGTAAAGACCTGGCCGTGCCATTATCTTTTCCTCTTAGGCTTTTTCATAGCTTTTTTCTTAGCAGCAACAATAATATCCCCTCTGGTAATTTTATCTCTAGGTGGATACATAGCTGCTAATCTTTTATTCTTAACTGCTTTTTTCTTTGTCTTTTTCATAATTTTCCTATCTGCTAGATATCTCTAACACACTTATAATTATACTCAAGTCATTACCGTTTTGAGCTTGAGCCTGTATTTTTTCTGACTCTTTAGCTATTAGTGGAGCGGGAGCTGCCACAGAGCTGTCAGATGTATCCTGCGCCATATTACCTGTCGCTAGAATTTCTTGGGATCTTTTAGCTTGTATAGTGCGATCCGTTTCTAAATTATAACTTATACTGTTACTATCTACAAGTGATACAGATATATTACAATCATTAGCAGTGTCCTCGTTTGACACACGAATAGACTTAATTATCGCAGCTTTTTCTGCTGGCACAGTGTATATTGTTGTCAAAGCGTTAGTAGATAATTTAGCTTTAAAGTTTGTGTATATATTAGACATTTACGATAAAAAAAACGAACGCCTTTCTTCTTCTTCTTTTAGTGTTTCAGGCACATAAGTATTATTTAAAATAAATATAACTTGTTCTAGAGTTTGAACTAGTTGAGATAGTTGCTCTCTACTATACTCTTCTGTTGCCTCTGGTAAACGTGGTGTTACAATTTTAGCCATTAAGCTCCTCTCATTCCATCTGGTTTCATATCTAATCTAAGTGTTCCGTATCTCCACTTATCATCAACATCGCCACTAGATATTCTTACTGCCACCTGTCTGCCTCTTATTCTAGTGTCTTTTTTAGTTGTGCTAGTTGCTACTTCAAAAGGTCCGTGTGATCTTTGTGTTCCTGAAGGATACGGTCTAGTTTTCATAGTTACATCAACATTGCCTACTTGGTTTTTAAAATCAGGAATAAATCTAGAAATAGACATAAAGTTATCACCGTCTGCAATGTCTATATCTCCTGATTCAATGTGATTTGCCATTGCTGCTCCGTCGTCATTGCTTCCTGTTTCGTGAAGATAGACAAAAGTTCTACCTGCTTTCAATCCATTTATTGTAGAAATAGTAGAAGTAGTGTCAGCAGATTCAAACTCTGCAGCGTAAGGAACTTCATAAACACCATAATCTGCCCAAGCACTTCTAGCTAAAGTTCCTATATACCAAAGGTTTTCTGCATAATTATAAACAACTAATCTATCTATTTGATCAGAATTAGCTGAAGCATAAAACCACATAACTTCATTATAATTAGAATTAGATGCACAAAATACGTCTTGTTTTGCGTTCTCGTTAATGTCATCAAATACATAATCTTGCACACTACAAGGTATCTTTTTTACTGCACCATCATACAAGAAGAAAGAATCATTACTCATCCAGAATGAGTTACCAGATACGTCAACGGCTGCATTAATACCAACAGCTCCACAATTAGAACCGATTTGTTTAAAACCAAAAGTTAAAGGTGCACCAATAAATTGCATTTGATACAAAGCTGTGTCTGTCCATATCATAACAGCACCTCTTGATCTGACCGCTGTATTAATTTGGTTACCATCAGTTAATCTAAAAGAGCCTGCAGTGTTAGTTGCAGTTGGTGTCCAATCGCTTGTTGATTCTTGATCAGACCACCTAATAAACATNTTATCTTGTGTAGATGTTGTGCCTATTGTTGTTTCTGTGCCTAGACAAATAACATGTCTGTCATCACCAGAAACAATCATAAATCTTGATTTTGTGGGTGCACCACTTACCTCTGTAGTGCCTGCTCTGTTACTAGATAATCCTGAAGAAGTGTCCCAATAAAATAAACCACCATCAAACTGTAAGGCTAATACATCTTCACCCCAGTTATCTAATGCCCACTTTGCTGATTGAAGTAAAACACCCTCACCACCAGTTAATCCTTCACGAGTAGTATTCCATGTGCTTGTACTCCATGTGCCTGCGCCCCAACCATAACCAAACAGTGCCACTGCAGCTCCTGTGTTTACTTGATAACTAGCATTAGCTGTAGCTCCTGTAGCACTACTGGAAGCATTAGCTGGGGCTTGAATAGTGTATGTGTCTGAGCTGGGTACTGTCAAGATCTCAAATTCACCTTGTAAGTTAGCTTGTGTTAATCCTCCAACAGCACCACTTACACTAGCAATAGTAACAAAATCACCTATTAAGGCGCCATGACTTGCGTCTGTTACTGTTACTGTAGAGGAGCCACTGGTTGTTGCAAACTGAGTTATGTTGCCTGTTCCAGTAGANCGAATTGGAGTTATGTCTGCATAACTATCTTCAGAATAAGCGTATAGTTTTTTATTAGTTCCATAAATGGCGTATTTAACACCACCAAGATCAGAGTATGTTAGAATCGCTCTTGTTGCACCTACGAGTGCATCACTAGTAACTTTCTCCCAACCGCCTATCTTTTCTGGTAATCCATAGCGAAAACGAACGTTATCGCAATCTACCCATTTACCCTCTGCGCCGTACTCAGTATTTTGTTTATCTATACCTGGCGCTATCTGTAGTTTTGTTAGCGGCATAATTATATCGCGGTGTCATAAATTCTTATAAAACGATCAGTGCCGTTTACGTTAATACGTATTGCACCTACTTTTGATCCACCTGTATCTGTAGAAGATGAAATGCTTTTTGATCCGTCAGAAGCACTTGTACCGTCAAANCTTATAAACTCTTGATCATCGTCGCCTTGATCTAAAGTTAAAACTGCTATCGCACCAGAGGAGCTAGCCTGATCTATTGTAACAAAACCACTTGTTGGTGAAGATGTTCCGAATCCTACTTTATCTGCAGAACCGTCAATAAACAATGCATGTGTTAAAGTATTTGTTTCTGCTCTAAAGTCTAAAGAACCACCAGAGTCATTAAAAGTAAAACCACCACCGTCAAAGTCTATGTTTCCTGTAGCTTTTACGCCACCAACAACATGCAATTCTGTTGAAGGAGAGTTTGTTTTAATACCTACACGGTCATTACCTGCATCAGTAAAAAACAAGTTTGCATCACCATTACCTTCGATTCTAAAGTCTAAGTCCGCTGAGGACTCGTTAAACACAAAACTACCACCATCAAGAGAAACATTACCTGCAACGGTTAATGTTCCGTTAGCCGTGATATTTCCTGCATCGTTCAAGACATCNAACATTGTAGAACCGTCAGAATATAAAATGTGTTTTGCACCTTGAACAAGATTAACACCTGTCCCACCTGAAGGTTTAAAAGTTAAATTATTACCACTGTGTGTTGTGGCATCATCGACAATATACCAAGTCTCCACCGCCTCACAACTCATGGTTGTGGCACCTGATAAAGTTCCTGTTAATTTAATGATCGCGTTACTTTGTTCATCTGTAGTAGAACCATCAGTTGCAGTTAATGTGTCATTAGTGCTAGCAATAGCTACTGAAACATAACCCTTTGCTGCTGATTCTATTTTTTGTAAATTGTTGTTTGTAATGGTACCCCAGGTTCCGGAGTTTTCTCCGCTGGCCTGAAGCTCTAAATTTAAAGTGCTTGAAAATGTTGATGCCATTTATATCTCCTTACCCTACGTCATCTAATAAAGCTGCAACTATACATGTCACTGTAGAAGANGATGAAATTGCATGTATATCAGCGACAGTCGTATTTGGTAAATTACCAAACCAAGAGTGCCCTGCAGCTATTTTAATTGCATCAGTTGCAGAAGTAGATGCTGTTCCTGCGTCTAAAACAATATAAACATCATTTGATGTGTCTGTATTTTTTATAAATAAAAAATTCACTTTATCTCCTGTAGCGACAGCAGTTGGAGCAGTGTCATCATCAACGGCTGTGTAGTCTATAAAACTACCTGCTATTAAATCTGTGCTAGAATTAGATACGCTTGTCAGTTTATAATACCATTTATCATTAGCATCTGCTGGTGAAATAGTAACATTAGCAGAGATAGTTTTAGATATCTCATCTGGTAAAACTGTTACATTTAAACTTACTGTTGCGTCATTAGCCATTAATCTGTGCTCCCTGGTTCTACATCAGTATAAGTTACTGTTTGTGAGTCGTCAATCTCACTCCAAATAAAGAAGTCTGGAGATCCAACAGAAAGTGAAACTAAGTTTTGGAAAGCCTCACCAAAAGCTGTTTCTTCTCCAATAGCTGATGTAATTACTCCTGCAGAAGTTGGTGATACGTTTGCTCCACCTGTTGCTATTTCTGTGCCTAAAGAAAATGTTGCTACGTTAGTAGACGGAGATATAGTCGCTCCTCCTGTAACACTTGCTAAACTACTTATGCCAGATGTTATAGCAACACCACTAACAAAAGGCGATCCTACGTTTTGAACACCACCGCCTCTAACAGAGGCTATAGCAAACTCAGATATTGTGCCGTGGCCGAATAGCATTATTAACCTTTTGGATTATCACTTCTTACTTTATTGTAAGCTGTTTTGTAAGCATCCCATTTTGTAGAATCTCCACCTATTTCTTTTTCACAATATGCTTCAGCAAAATCTTGTAAGGAGGGATACTGTGCAAGACGATTTATTTTATATAAATCTGGATCACTCCAAGCTTCTACTTTTGTCCAATCAATAGTTACAGTTTTGTCATTAGCGTCCATTGCCACTATATCTGTTTTGTCATTCCCATTTATTGAAACTGCATTGCTGTGAATTGCTCTGATTGCTTTGTGTAAATTTGCCATATTACGCTCCTATTTCAAACACGGTAATTATTTGAGGAGTTCTTGGGTGTTGTGAATTATCTGTATCACTTGAGCCTCTACCATAGTACAAAGTTCCTCCTCCGACAGCAGCACCTTGTATTTTATATGTAACTTCCGAGGTCGTATTGGGACTATCTAAAAACATTACATTATGTGGCATGACTGAAGTATCACCAATATGACCACTATAAGAACTTCCACCAAAAGCTCTTGACCTATTACTAGCGCCATCACCAGCGGCTATTAATGTAGATCCTCTATACAATCTTGCTGCAATAGAGTTATCACTTGAGTTAGTGGTTAAATTTACATTAATAAGAACTTTATTACTAGAAGATGACGGAGTAATAGTTCTACTTAATCCTGTGACATCAACAAAAGAACTTGAAGTAGTCGAAAAAGTATCTGTTTTTACTGTTTGTAAAACTTGTAATACTTTTCCTTGTCCTATAGAAGTATACTCAGTTCCTGCTAAATCTAAAACATCACAGTGTAATGTGCCATCAAAATATCCATCTTTAAATTCTTTTGATGAAGCTCCAATATCCACATCATTATCAGTAGTAGGTTCTATAACACCGTCTTTTATACTAAATTGATCTGTACCACCTATCTTAACATCTATCTGGTCATCTGTATCAGCATGAAGACTTGTGTCACCATCTGTATCTAAAATTAATTCNTTACCNTTTAAGTCNGANTCTAANGGNCCACCAACTGCNCCAGATATTTCTACAATAAAAATACTGTCTCCACTTGCGGGTGCTGTGGTAAAAGAAATTTGAGATCCACCACTGGCCAAAGTAAAGTCAGTGCCTGGTCTTTGGATTACACCATTTTTAGATACGATTAACTGTGCAGGTGAACCTACCTGTGTGCCTAAATTAAAATCTGTCGTGGAACTATTAAAAGTCCCTGTAAATCCTAAATCTGAAAAAGTTCCGCTTTCTATTGATTTTCCTATGTATGGCATATTATTCTCCTGGATCCGTTATTTTATTACCAGCGGCGACCCACTCAAGGATCTCTTGATAATGTCTATTATCATCCACAGGTGGAACATGTATAACTTTATCATCAGTAAAAGTAACTTTGTAACTACAAAAGCCATGTGAATCATATTCTTTTTCAACTGATTTTATCATAATTCTGCATCTCCTATTATAGCAGCATCAGTGTCATTGTTAGCGTAAACAATAGCAGCACTACCATCTGAATTACCCGCAGATTGTTCTGAAGAATACGCTGTCGTACTCGTTCTAGTAGATGGACAATTCCATGTCACTGCTGTTGTTCCCACCTCCATATTCCAAGATCCATCAACAGACATTGACGGTGCTGACCTCATTTTTACAGGATGATAGCCTTGTATCATAGTATTACTAGAACCTATTTGCATACCTTGTGCTCCTGGTCCGTAAGAATTTTCTGCTTCTCTTCTGTAAAAATATCTCTGACACTTTCTCAAGTTACTCTCAAAACTCTCAAAAGGAAAACTAGGTATTGTGTTAGTGTCGAATGTTCCTACTTCTAATTGAACTCCTGTTAACGCCCAATCATTATCAGTGCTTCCTGCTAAATCAAAATTTGTTACATTCCTATCTGCGTTAGCACTTGCCTCCCATGCTGTAGGCACTGCTCCACCTGAATAATTTGAACCACCATCTAAAAACCATTCTATCGTTAAACTGTTTGCATTATCGTTGTCAAACGCTCCAGTAGTATCAGCAGGAAAATTTATAACTTTCTTTTCCCATGTATCAGCAACATCAATGTCGTATGTGCCACCTACTTGTCTTGTATTGTCAGCATCTCTTAAATTTACTTGTAAATTACTGCCTGTTTTACTTGCCTTCACCCAAAACGCTAAAGTAAAAGGTTTTGCATTGGCAGTGCCTTTTAAAAATTGTTGAAGATTTTGTCCCTCTATTCTTTGTTCTATTGTTGTTTGTTCACCTGCACTACCTGCTGACGCTTCCGCAGTCGTGGTGTCTAATCTTAGTGCTTTTTTAAAACCATTTAAGTATGCGTTACCACTTGTTAAAGATTCTTGAATTACAGTGTATGTTCCTGTTTCACACACAGTTTTAAATCTATCTACTGTTGTATAAGAAACTGCGTTATGACTAGTTACTGAAGTAGCTCTTTGAGCAACTTGCATATCTCCATTAATAATAATAGGAGTTACTATTCTATTTCTATCTATTCCTGCATCTGTTACTTTTGTAATGCTCATCTATCCTCCTATAGTTTATCCATTTCTGCTTT